>PVMS01100015.1_pt1 | contig 10517 bp, 8 predicted proteins | sample 1853461 | NCBI WGS metagenome assembly PVMS01 (sample SAMN08582032, study PRJNA380276) | Marine sediment metagenome, whole genome shotgun sequencing project. | isolation source: ocean sediment barecode stripped | collected 2017
TTAACGAAAAAGACACTACTCTCGAAAGAGCATTAGCGTTAAAATAAGCGCGCGCATTTCACATTTACTAGAAATCGTTTGTTGTTAGGAACGTTTACTTGTTTATTGAGATGTGCCAGTAAATTTGTTTCATTATTCTATTTTTATTTATCGTAAATATGTCATTGGTAGCAGTATTGTTTTTCTCGTCTTCCTCTTTGGTCAACCATGATCTCCTTAGATTCTATCCTAGGAGCTATCCTGACTAGTCTTCGAAGAGCAAGTTGAACAGTACTAAGGGGCAGTTCAAGGTACCCAGACACTTCTCGAGCTGTAAACCACTGGTTAAAATTCAATCGAAGAAACGTCCAGGCCTTTATGTTTGCTCCTCGTTTTCCCATTTTCAAAATAACAGGAACTTCAGGCTCATCTCTAGAATTCATGTGGATATATAACATCAATCTCTACATTTAAAATCACGCGCACGCCGCGCGCGTAAACTCCTTAAAGATCTTTACAAATTAGTAAAGGGAAATAAAATGAAAAAGTTAGAGGATTACCCGATTCTTCCACTCTTACCAAGTCAGCCCATCGCAGACCCCCAGATATCCCCCGATGGAGACAAGGTGCTGTTCACCTACTCCAAAATCAACTTCAAAAAGGACAGCTATGAGAGCAATGTCTGGCAACTAAACCTGGACGGAGGCGAGCCAAAGCAGTTCACATCAGGCATAGGTCGGGATTCAAATCCTAGGTGGTCTCCCGATGGGAAGCACGTTCTGTTCCTCTCTGATCGAGCCGCTTTGAGCCAGGAGAACGAGGAGAAGGGTAAGACTCAGCTCTGGGTAATGCCCTCTTTTGGTGGTGAGGCGAGGAGCCTGACTAGAGTCGAGGGCGGGGTCCAGAACCCCGAGTGGGCTCCTGATGGTAAGAGCATACTGTTCTTCTCCAAGGTCTTCATGGGTGAGAAGGCCGAGGGTAGCGATGCGATGATCATTAGGCGGGTGGACTACAAATGGGACGGCCGCGGTGTATTTGACGGGGAGAGAACCCACCTGTTCGCTGTATCTTTCGAGGACGGGAAGGTGAGTCAGCTCACGGATGGGCATTATGACGTCCTCTCAGCCGCGTGGTCTCCCGACGGGAGGGACATCGCATTCGTGACCGATATGGATCCGCCGACCGACATCATGCGGGCTCACTACTTCCAGAAGATCTACACAGTAAGCATAGATGAGGTGGAGCCCAGCCTCGTATGGAAGGGCGAGAAATGGGACGTGGGGAGAGTAAACTCTTTGGCTTGGTCTCCAGACGGACGGTATCTGGCTTTCTCGGGCAATGTCATCGGTGATCTGGACGAGGATATTTACAAGAATAACTGCGTGTGGGTAATACCCATCGAGGGTGGTAGGCCGATTAACCTCACTGAATCCCTTGACAGATCAATCAGAACATGGACCATGGGGCTGATCTGGAGCCAGGACTCTAAAAAAATCTATTTCACAGTCCCGAACAAGGGATCGACCAACATATACAAGGTTGACGTTGATACGAAAAACATCGAGTCTGTCACCGATGAAAAGTTTTCTGTGAGCAGATTCAGCATCGAAGATTCAGGATCCAAGGTGGTCTTCGTGGCGACTGACAACGTTACACCGCACGAACTCTGGGTTAAAAACGAGGTCGGCTTGATGAAGGTCACCAACGTGAACAAGGAATACCACGAGATCAGCCTCATCGAGCCCGAGGAGTTCTGGGCCAAGACGAGCGAGGGTCTGGACATCCACGGGTGGATAGTCAAGCCAGCGAATTTCGAGGAGGGCGTAAAGTACCCCACTATTCTTGAGATCCACGGTGGGCCCCACGGGATGTGCGGCTACAGCTTCAATCACGAGTACCAGACGCTGGCAAATCATGGATATGTCGTATTATATACCAACCCCAGAGCGAGCACAGGTTATGGCGAGGCCTTCGCTGCGCCCGTCTACGGCCTGTGGGGTGTCCTGGACTCCAAGGATATCATGGAGGCCCTAGATTACGCGATAGGGAGATACAAATTCATAGACGAGGACAATCTGGGGGTGACTGGGCTCTCCTACGGCGGTTACATGACAAACTGGTTAATCGGTCATACCAACCGCTTCAAGGCCGCCGTCTCAAGGAACAGCCTGACGAACATGTACAGCGCCTGGGGCACAAGCGACATCGGTTGGATGGGGCACGAGATATCAAGGGCTAAGACCCCATGGAAGGACACGCAGTTTTACTTGGAGCAGTCCCCGATCCACTATATCGAGAACATCGAGACACCGCTCCTCCTCACCCACTGCGAGGAGGACCACAGGTGCCCCATGGAGCAGTCGGAGCAGCTCTACACGGGTCTCAAGAGGCTGGGCAGGGAGGTTGAGTTCGTGAGGTTCCCCGGTGAGAGCCACGTTATGATAGGCATCGGGACGCCGAGACACAGGACTGAGCGGCTCCGCCATATACTTAGGTGGTTCGACAGGTACCTGGATAAAGCCTAACGCGCGCGCACAAGCATAATTCGAGTCGCCATTCCACGCGACCTTAAAACCCCATTTAACTGACCGCTTATCGCTCTTAACTCAAGGCTTACATCTACGAAGTCGCTGGTTCCCCACCGCGCATACTCTTTAGGCAACAAATACCTGAATGCCCCAGTAACCTTACCCTCGCAGGTTTTGAAATCATCAAGAACAATGATCTCTCCTTGAGTGCCTCGGACCGAACCATGAGCTTCATCTTTGATTGTTAATTCTAGTATGTGGAACCCAGATGAGTCATAATACTCGCCTTCCCATATGCCTTCTAGATCAAGACTTGTGTCGATTACTGCTTTTTCAGGAGTGTATCTTGGTAGACACGTCGTCCCGAAGCTGATGCTCTTCGCCTGACCATCCTCCCCATAATCTATGGTTACCTCATATCCATCGTTTGACGGCCCATGGGCTATGTAATGAGCGTCATTTATCCTCTCCAGCAGCACCCTATGGTTCAAAGTTAGATACCCGTTCTGCACCCCCAACGCTACCTGGCGGGTCTCGTCACCGTAGACACCACAAATATTGTCCCATTTCTCGGGGACTGCCTGGAAACCTGCGCCGAAACTTGGCTTTTCTTCTAATACAATCCTTAGAACCGTGGGTGATGGGGGCCTCCAGCCTGAGCCGTCCTGAAGGTTACTGAGCCAACACACGCCGGTCTCCTTTTCGGGATAGAAACAAACGTTATTGGTGAAATCAGGCAGCCCACCAGTGTGGCTAAGCATGGCATGACCGTCATGGATACTGTAGAACCAAGTAAGCCCCATGCCGCTTCTGGAGTTACCTGAGGGCACCTGGAGTCGATGCATCTCCCTTATGGTCTCCTCTTTGAGTATTCGCCTGCCTTTGAAACTGCCTCCATTCATGTTCATAATGATAAAGTTGGCTAGATCGAGGACGGAGGAGTAAAGGCTTCCTGCTGGGTCCTCGGGCATGGTGCCCAAGAGGTAGGGGGTGACAGGTATCAAGGGCTTATCTGGACCTCCCGCTCGTTTATAACCCTGAGCCAACTTTTCGCGGATCTCTGGTGTTAGGGTGAAGGCGCTTGAGGTCATATCCAGAGGCTGGAGCACGTTTTCAGTGACATACTCATCGTAGGTTTTTTCCTGAGAAGAGTTCTATGAGGTACCCGGTGATCATGTACGCTGTGTTGCAGTAAGCCCATGCTTCGCCTCTGGGCCTGACAGCTCGAGCAGCGGACTCTATGTATCCTTTCATAGTCAAGGGCTCCTCGTTAAGCAGATATATCGGTGGTACACGTGTGGGCATTCCACTGCGGTGGGTAAGCAGGTCACGGATGGTCGGCTCATCTCCATGTATGTCCTGGATCTTTATGTCTAGGTGACTGTTTGCTTCGTCGTCTAGATTGAATTTGTTTTTCTCCATGAGTTGGAGGAGTCCAACAGTGACAAATGGTTTCGTCACTGACGCGCACCTGTAAACTGTCTCAGCCATAGCGGGCTCTTTTTTGTCGACGTCGGCAAAGCCAAACCCTTTACTCCATGTCACCTCTCTGCCTTGAATAATGGATATGCTGGAGCCTGGGTGGTTTCGACAGGAGAGTTCGGCTTCAACAAACCTCTCAATATTCTCAATGCCGCGGCTATCAAGCATGATGAATCATCTCTATATTCTCATGTGGGTAAAATAAGATTAACCTTAAGATATTCATTTCTTTAATAAGTAAAGTATTTTCTTTTGTACGCGCGCTCCTTCGGCGCGGGCTGAATGGCCCATTGTTGCGATGCGCTCCTGAGCCCGTCTCAACCATCAATGAGCCGATTGTATCGGCGCCGACCAACTGTCCGCGCGCGCGTATCCATCCGAGATTTTATTAAATCAGATAACGATTTTCAGCCATGTCTGATATATCATCTCTCAAAACACAAGTGCAAACAGAGGCCGACAAAATCCTTCCTGAACTAATAAAAATAAAAAACAAAATAGGTAATAACCCAGAGTTAGGAAGCGAAGAAGAAAAATCAAGTCGTCTTCTTGTTGAATTATTAAGGAAAAATGGATTCGAGGTAGAATACCCGTTCTCTGATATGCACACAGCGTTCAAAGGCGTAATAAAAGGAAAAACATCAGGACCAATAATTGCGATTCTTGCAGAATACGATGCTCTCCCGGGAGTAGGACATGGATGTGGACATAATATAATTGGAACTTCAGGCGTTGGAGCTGGAATAGCACTAAAGAAAATAATTGATGAGCTACAAGGTGAGGTCTGGGTAATAGGTACCCCAGCAGAGGAAGGTCATGGACCCTATGCTGGCGCTAAAATCCAAATGGCCTTGAAGGGTGTTTTCGACGAGGTGGATGTTAGTTACATGGTTCACCCAACTGGCAACCTAACGACTGTAATGGGTAACTTTTTAGCCGTTTCTGGAGTAAGGCTTGAGTTCAAGGGAAAAACAGCTCATGCTGCTGCTGATGCACACAATGGTCAAAACGCGTTGAACGCTGCAATGGTTACATATATGGCGATACATGCAAATAGACAACAATTAAGACGAGACGCGAATGCCGTTGTACATGGAATAATCACTGAAGGTGGTCTAGCCTCAAACATTATCCCAGATAGAGCTGTCTTAAGCTTTGGCGTGAGGAGTAGTGATGATACTTATGTTCCAGAGCTTGTGGATATGGTAGTAAACTCTGCTAAGGGAGCTGCTTTAGCTACAGGATGTACGGTTGAGATAACAACGAGAACTGGCTTGAAATCGAATCTGCAGAACAAGGGTCTCGAAAAGTTGTTCCAAAACATCTTTGATGAACTTTGTCACCCTTACAAGCCCTTGGAGGAGGCAGCTGTTATTCCACCTGGTGGTAGTACAGACTTTTCTGATATTACACACATAGTGCCCGGTATTCATCCATTAATTGGATTGGGAGTGGAAAATATTGCTGGACACAGTACAGCATTGGCAGAGGCAACCCTTACCCCCAAAGGAGACAAAGCTTTAGAGATTGGAGTAAAAACGATGGCAATGGCTACGGTGGAACTCTTAAAAAAACCGGAGCTACTTAGAGAAATACAGAAAGAATTCGAAGCTAAACGACTAGACTAGCTCCCATTTTTACACTTACTACATTTGTATATTAATCGATGATATTATCCTCACTTCACCTTAATGTTTTATACGAAATAGGTGACAGTGTTGAAAGAATGGACATGCGTTCAGGTTGGGCATCATAAAAAAATTAGTGAGGTTATTGAGAAGCAGCAAAAAGAGTGATGGAGTCTTCACACGTATTAGGCTCAAGGATCACCCACTATGGTAAACCATTATTTACTGTTTGAAAGAGACAAATAGAATATCGCGCGCGACTGCTATCCGCTCCAAACCGCGCTGTAATACTATCATGTGACGCCTCGTGGTATAAACCACAGCCCCAGACGCGTCCTCCCAGCGACTAAAACTAAGCGCGCGAGTAAAAAAAATGCGGGTGCATCTAAAGAGAAAATGGTTAGAGTTCGGCCAATTGTTTGAGGAACTCTGTGAAGGCCTTTGCTCTTATCCTGTAGGATTTTTCCCCTTTCTCTGCGGTTGGGTTTGCGGTTGGGTCTCCCATGTAGCCGTCTTTGGAGATCTCGGGCATGTTCCACGCCCAGCTTACAGCGCCTGGGTATTTGGTGGTCTTGAAGTTGGTGAAATCAGGAAGGATGTACGTTGGCAGTATTGCTTTTTCAGGTATTTCGTGGGTTCTAACCTTGTACCCTGATGCCATCATACAGGAGGTCTCTCTTTCCCCTGCGTGGCTGGAGCCTGTTGGCCCTGCATCGCTTATCTCTGTGTTCCATTCCTTGGTATCAAAGCTATACTGGTAGACGGCGAACAGGTATGCGCCTTTATCGGTTGTCAGGTCTTTGACTTGTCTCATGGCTCCTTCGATTACAGTTCTGTTACCGCCATGACTGTTGACAAGGACGATTTTCTTGTATCCGTGATGAATCAGGCCAAGGCAAACCTCCTTTATCACGGTCATCAGGGTCTCAGGTTCCAGGGATAATGAGCCGGGATAGCTCATGTGGTGTTTTGACATCCCGATCTTTAGTTCCGCCGCTAAGAGGGCGTGGTGTCCTGTCGTTTCGTACAGGTTTTTCAGGGTCCTTTTGCATACCTCTTGTCCTATTATTGCGTCTGTGCAGATTGGTAGGTGACGGCCATGCTGTTCTGTTGATGAGACGCTTACTAGGGCGATATCGTTTGATTTCAGGTTCTCTTTGACCTCTGGCCAGGTCAGGTTCCACATCATAAACTTATCATATTCATCCATTCTTTACTCGAAAAATATCATTTATTTTAACTTATAAAAAAATTTCTCTCATACTTGGTGAGCACTCGGGTGGAGCGCGCGTAAAATTCTCAATGAGGGATTCCCACCCACATTTACTAGTAAAGTGTATATTGAATTTCCTTATTTACTAGATTCCAGTTTTGCGTCGCGTGCTTATTCGAACACCTTCTCAGGTTCGCGGACGCCAAACCAGAAGACCGCAGCAGCAACCAAGCCAATGACAGCCGAAAGCTGGAAAGGCAACTGCGGATAAAACGTCTCCCAGAGCCAACCACCAAGCACAGAGGACGGTGCAGCGACAACCGCGGTAAGGGTGCCTATCACGCCGTTAACGGTAGCCCTCTTATGAGAGGGAACAATATCGGCGATCAACGCATTCCACGCAGACCCCCCAGCCCGAACACCACCGCCCCCGAAAGCCAGTCCAACCGCGTTGAAAGACATCACCAGCATGTAAGGCGAAAAACCAGAGACAGACGTCATGAAGTACTGTGTGACAGGCGCGATGACCCTTGAGACCATGATGTTGTTCTTACGACCGTACTTGTCGGAGAGCATACCACTGGGAAGTGTGAGAACCATCTGCACAAGGCCGGCAATGGATGTGATGATCCCTAGATTGGTCGGGGTTATCTTGATGATGTCGAGGGCGTAGAGATTGATATAGTCAAACACCAGCCTCCCCGAGAAGCTACCGATTATAGATACTATTATCATGATAATAATCGGTCGCGGTAGCTCCTTGAAGGTCTGGGCCGTGGGTAGTAATGGGGGCCTCTTGCCGGTCCTATGAACGACCGTCTCCTTTAGATTGAAGAACCTTATGATGATCCCCAGGATGGAGGCACCGATCTGCAGCACGAGAAACACCCTGACGCCCCGGTAGAGCCCATACTTGTCTACGAAGAGTCCACCTAGAAGGGGGGCAAATATGTTGGGGATTCGTGTGATCGTATTGTAGACCCCATAACCGGAGCCACGCCTCTTGCTGGGGAGAGACTCAGCGATTATGGCATTGAAGGCAGGCATGTATAGGCTCGTCATACCAGCCACCATGGCTCCTGGGATCACCCACTCCCAGCTGGGGGCCATGAGGAAGAAGACAGGACCGAGAGTCCTAAAGACCGTGCCTGCGAGGATCAACTTTCTCCTTCCGTACCTGTCGGCTATCAGCCCCCCTGGCAGCTGGAATAGTAGGCTCTCCGCTGTGGAGATCATTGAGAAGATGCCGATGTTTGTGACTGAGGCTCCCAAGTGGTTCTTTAGGTAGAGGGCCCAGAAGGGGCGGTACCCTTGCCCCATCATGCCCCAGAGAGCGACGGAGACGGATATCGCCATAATGTTCTTGTTGCTGAATACATCCTTAAACATGGAGTAATATTCCTCTAGCCTGCCTTCTCGCTCCATTGTACCGCCTTTTTTAGAAATTGCTATAGAAGCAAGTGTGTAAAGTTAATACACTGTTGTATATTTAAAGTCAAACGCGCGTGCATTTACTGGTAAGCAGGTAAGTTTCTTACGTGTTGTAAATATTATAGTGGAGATATGAGGTGCACGCGCTCTACATGTAAAAACCATCTGAGCGCGAGGTCCTGATATTCCCCAATTTTATGTGAGGACACAACAGATAGATATTCTACATTCCGTATTTTCATATTAGAATGTTCAAAGTATGTTTTATTGCCCATGCAAGAGATGCGGATCCAAGTAAACATAGATCAATCATTGAAACCGACACATACAGGCTTCACTCTGTAGTGGTTAGGAATCAAGGGGAGGCTGTTGATGTAACGAGACGCCTAGTGGAGGAGGAAGGAGTTCAATCTATCTTGCTGTGCCCTGGGTTCACTCATCGAAATGTGGCAGAGATACAGGAATCGGTTAAAGGAAAAGCTGGTGTATTCGTTGCTAGGGGTGATGGACCTAGTAGCGGTATCACGAGGAAAGCACGAACAGGCAGATAAACGATATACTCCTCCACCAATCAATTCTTGCCTTAGCTACCGTCCGGATAGATTCTGTTTGCATTCTTCTAATACAGCTTTCTGAGAACGTCAAGAGGCCGGTCAAGACTATTGATGAAAGTTCCTCATGTGTTCACGGTGTCTGCATTAGATTGAATCGGCTAAAGCAATTAGGCGCGCGCATCTTTGTTTATACTACACGCACAAATATTATACGCGCTAAATCATACCATTATCTATGATATCTTGTCCAAATTGTGAAACACAAAACGAATCAAAATCAAAATTTTGTAAAAAATGTGGAAACGACTTGTCAAATGAGTCACCAATAAACCACACAGAGCCATTATCACATGAAACAAGGGAAAAAGGTGCTCTCGAACACTTACAAATCGGCTATCAGATTGCATTAACTCAACCAATAGTCTTCCTTCCATCAATAATTACTGGGTTACTAGGAATTCTTGTAGGCTACCTCCCAGGAAACACTGGATATTCAGCTCTTCTAATTGGACTGGCTATCAGCATCATCTCGTTTATACTAAGCTTCGCCTCAACAGACATGTCAAGAGACGCATACTATAAACAACCCCTTGAACTAGGAAAGAGCGTTAACTATATTGTTGGAAGGTTTTTCGAGTTCTTACTCGCAGCAATAGTAGGCGGATTATTATCAATAACAATAATTCTAATTCCAGTTGTAATATTCATGTTCGTCATAATGGTCCTTGACGAAGCAGCCATGTGGGACTCATTTAGCAGCGCTTTGGATGTAATAAGATCCGATTTAAAAGACGTGATAGTAATACTCATTCTTTCAATTGTGGCTTCTGTGATAGTTGGATATGTACCGTTTTTCAGTAGTTTACTGGATTCGATGATAAACGTGATAGTGGGAATCGCCTTTATCGATGTCTACGTAACTTACAAAGGCGCGCGCATTGATACCGCCCCATAATTTTTTTCATGTAAATCCTAAGCGTACGCACTCACTGACTGCTACTCGCGACTATTCATTCCGAAAGTGTTCACTTAGATAATATCCAAGTTAACCCGCGCGCTCAAGGTCACATGTTGTGAGTATCTTTGATGATTGACTGATATAATCAGGGCAGTTGAGTCGGGCTTATATGCAGAAAAACGATGCAAATCATGAAGAAACATGATGGCTCAACAAGTTTACCAAGAAGGAAATGGAATTCACGTATCAACAAAGATGAGTATTGAAAGCAAGATTCAGGAGTTAACTCAAAGCGTCTCTGAGGTCTATAAATATGAGTTGCTTACGACTAACCAGTATCTGAAACAGATGGAACTGGTGCTTGAAATCTTCAATGACATATCAGAAACCCTAGCACACCAGTAAAACAAACCCAAGATTACACGCGCGCGTGCAGGTTTCGTTGCATCTTCTTTGATTACTTCAAGGACATCAACAAAGAATGTCGAGTTTACTTCGTCGCCTTTTCAAATTATACACCTCTTAAACCTTACTTCAATCTTTCACGTACTGTATCCTATGTATTCATAGACTAGGATGGAGAGTCTAGGTTTTAACCTCTGCAAGATTAAGGGAGATTTCATGAGAAGAGAGTTTTCCAACTAGACTCCAACTTTTGCATGGATACAGTAGTAAAAAAAGAATCATGGATACTGGTTAAAGATTAGAAACCCATATTATATTTATAGATTAATACAAGTAAAA
>PVMS01112821.1_pt1 | contig 10517 bp, 12 predicted proteins | sample 1853461 | NCBI WGS metagenome assembly PVMS01 (sample SAMN08582032, study PRJNA380276) | Marine sediment metagenome, whole genome shotgun sequencing project. | isolation source: ocean sediment barecode stripped | collected 2017
AAAACCTGGCGTCCTAACCCCTAAACGAACGGAAAATTAGGCTAATTATAACAATTTACGTTTTAATTAATTGCTCCTTCAATTTTAACATTTAAAAATGTTTCAATCTATAAAATCCTGAGCACTCAAGAAAAACGTGGTGCAAATATAGACCTACTCTTTAAATTTACAAAAACTTAAAATTACTTTTTTAAAAACTTTTTGATTAAAATAAAAATTTCTTAAAACAAACTATCTCCACGGCAGAAATTCGAGAAATTCTTTTCGATTAAAAATACCTATTCTAAAATATCAAGGTTAGATATTTTAGAATCAAAATAAATTTTATTGTTTACCTGAAAACTATAATTCCCGGCATCGGAAAAAATCAAATATCGCAGCATATCTTTGCATCAGATTATAGTATTTAATATACTATTTGTATTCACATTACTCAAAATTGTAGATTATATAGAGATAGAATTAGAATTTAATAATTTCTTCCTGCAAAATAAAAACAATGATAATCATCGTTGGTTTTCGCCGATTTTGGGACTAATTTTGCACCTCTAATAAACGTTAAATTATAAGTATAAACCCATGTCAAAAATAAAAATAGGAATAAACGGATTTGGAAGAATTGGACGGTTGGTTTTTAGAGCTGCCGAAAATGATCCTAATGTCGAAGTTGTTGGTATCAATGATTTACTGGATGTGAATTATATCGCATATATGCTAAAATATGATTCAACACACGGTGCTTTCAGCGGCGAGGTTGATGTAAAAGATGGCAACCTGGTTGTAAACGGAAGAACTGTAAGGGTAACATCAGAGAAAGACCCTGCCACTCTTAACTGGGGAGCAGTAGGTGCTGAATATGTTGCCGAAGCTACAGGTATTTTCCTAACAAAAGAGTCTGCCAAGGGGCATATTCAAGCAGGTGCAAAAAAAGTAGTAATGACCGGACCTTCTAAGGATGATACTCCTATGTTCGTCCTTGGTGTTAATGAAGAAAAATATACTTCAGATATGGATTATGTTTCCAATGCATCATGTACGACTAACTGTCTGGCTCCAATTGCAAAAGTTTTAAATGATAAATGGGGAATCGTAGAAGGATTGATGACCACTGTACATGCTACAACCGCCACCCAGAAAACCGTAGATGGCCCGTCTTTGAAAGACTGGAGAGGAGGACGAGGTGCTGCTCAAAACATCATCCCCTCATCAACAGGAGCCGCAAAGGCTGTAGGCAAGGTTATCCCTGAATTAAATGGCAAACTAACAGGTATGTCTTTAAGGGTTCCAACACCTAATGTTTCAGTGGTAGACCTTACTGTCAGGCTGGAAAAAGGTGCTTCCTATGATGATATCAAAGCTGCAATGAAAGAAGCTTCTGTTGGCTCAATGAAAGGCATCCTGGGATATACTGAAGATTCTGTTGTATCAACTGACTTCAATGGTGATCCACGAACATCTATATTTGATGCCGGTGCAGGTATTGCCTTGAATGACAATTTTGTAAAAGTTGTTGCATGGTATGACAATGAGTGGGCCTATTCAAATAAAGTAGTTGACCTTATGAAATATATGGATGCTGCTAAATAGGCAGAATCTAATCATAAAAAAGAGGCAGCCTTTTTAAGACTGCCTCTTTTTTTTTATCTATTTTCCAAACGAATTTATTCAATTTCACTACTTTCCAATATCTTTATCCCCTTAGTTTGCATTTGCCTTATTGCTTTCTCATAATCGCCAGCTTGTAAGTTTACGGCTTTTGTTCCATCGATTATGACATATGTCTCAAAACCTTCGGACACTGCATCGAAGGCTGTAAACTTCACGCAATAATCTGTTGCTAACCCTACAATAAAAACTTGACCAACTTTATTGTCTTTCAAAAATTCCGACAATCCTGTTGATTTCAAATGCCCATTGTCATAAAATCCACTATAACTGTCAATCTCCGGATCTGTTCCTTTTTTAAAAACATGGTTAATCTTAGAGATGTCCAAAGAATCCGAAAATGCAGCTCCTTTGGTATTTTGAATACAATGTACTGGCCAAAGTATCTGGGCCTCCCCTTTTAGTTTAATCATGTCACCAATAGCCAGGCCCTTATGATTTACAGCAAAACTTCCATGATTTATTGGATGCCAGTCTTTGGTAGCTACCACCAAATCAAATTGCTCTATCAATCTATTTAGTATTGGAATTATTTGATTGCCTTATTTCACTGCCAGGGCTCCTCCCGGAAGAAAGTCATTTTGGATATCAACTACAAGTAAAACCTTCATATCAGGTAAGACATTGGAACATTAGTTTCAAATCCTCAGTACTTCGCCCAAAAAAGTCAATGATATCAAGCTTTGCTAAAATAATATGACTTTTTAATTTCAATATCCCTTCTTTAAAAATTTTCTCATGGTCGAAAGCCATAGGAGGAAGGTCTTTAACTGAAAACCACCCAACTTCGGAGGCATCTGATCTAGCTGTAGCTTCTTGCAAACGATGGTCAATAAAGGTATAGAAGGCAATAGTTATCGTTCTTCCACGTGGGTCTCTATTTAAATCTCCAAACGTTCCAATTTCCTTTAAAACTTCAATATTAAGTGATGTTTCTTCCATTAGCTCCCTTTTTGCACCATCCTCCGGAGTTTCATCCATCTCAAGAAAACCTCCCGGCAGTGCCCAGTAATCTTTATAGGGTTCTTTCTTTCTCTTGATTAACAGAACCTCAATACAATCATTCCCTTCCCTGTAAACCAGGGTATCAATTGTAACTGCCGGACGCGGAAAATTATATGTAAAACCCATAATTAATCACTTTCGTATTTTCTTAACTTAAGTATTAAATCCATCTTTTTTTGATGTAGTTGCTCTTCCAGACCTACCGGAAAAATATGTGGATTTTCAAACCTTTTAATTCCACCATGAATCGATTTAATTTCTGATTCTACCTTGCTTTTAATTGCAGGTATTCCCGGAAAATCATAAACCTTTTTACCCTTTCGAAATATAGGTTTAAGAAGATCAGTATGTGACAACACCTTCTCATCCAAAACTTTCCGTTTCGTATAATCTACCGGGTGAAAAATAGTATTCTTATTCCTGGCACCTAATTCGACGTCATAAATCATATCTGCCAGCATTTTTCCATTTTGATAATATCTTCTAACTTGCTGAATTCCAGGATTATTAATTTTAATAGATTGCTCAGACAATTTCAATTTATGTATCCAGTTACCATCCTTGTTTCGGACTGCAGATAATTTAAATACAGCCCCCAGGGCTGGTTGATCATAAGCAGTTACCAATTTAGTTCCAATTCCCCATACAGAAATCTTAGCTTCCTGAGTTTTCAAACTTTGAACCAATTTTTCATCCAGATCATTGCTTGCAACAATTTCTGCATTGGGGAAACCTGCCTCATCAAGCATACTGCGGGCCTGCTGACTAAAATATGCCAAATCTCCTGAGTCAATGCGTATCCCAACCATCTCCTTTCCTTTTGACCGGAGTATTTTACCTGCTTTTATTGCATTATTTATACCTGCGATCGTATCATATGTATCAACAAGAAAAACACAATTGTCTGGCAAAGCTTCAGCATAAGCATTAAAAGCTTCAAGTTCAGTATCAAATGTCATGATCCAGCTATGCGCATGAGTACCGGATACCGGGATGTTAAATAACTTTCCGGCCAGTACATTGGATGTATATGAACAACCACCTATATAGGACGCTCTGCTCGCGGATAAGGCACCATCAATTCCTTGTGCTCTACGCAATCCAAATTCAAGAATTGGTTCACCTTTGGAGGCATATGCCATCCTGGACGCTTTTGTAGCAATGAGGGTTTGAAAATTAATAATATTGAGCAAAGGCGTTTCTATTAATTGACATTGCAAAACAGGGCCGATTACCCTTACCAGTGGCTCATGTGGGAAAACAATAGTGCCTTCCTCAACGGCATCCAGGTCACAACTAAACTTAAGCTCAGATAAGTACTTTAAAAATTGCTCTTCAAAAATTGGATCCCCCGTTCGGGATTTAATGGTAGAAAGATAGGAGATATCTGAATCGGCAAATTGAAAATGCCCCAGGTAGTCTACCAGGTAATCGAGTCCACAATTGATCGCATATCCGCCTTTAAAAGGGTTTTCTCTAAAATAAAGGTTAAAAGCACTTTCCCTCTCAGCAATACCATTCTTCCAATAGGCGTAAGCCATAGTTAATTGGTAGAAGTCAGTCAGTAAAGACAAGGAATGGCGATATAGGTCCTTGGTTAATCTCATAATCATTAAAAAAGGTCCTTCAAGGACCCTTCTAATATACTCAATATTTTTGTGATAAAATTAGCTAATCAATTCAATTTGAGAATCCCTAATATCCACATTATGATACACCTTCTGAACATCATCATTGTCTTCCAGAGCTTCAATGAATTTCATTACTTTAGCCAATGAACTGTCATCCAGCTCAACTAAAGTGTTTGGAATTCTCTGTAGTTCAGCTGTTTCTGTTTCTATATCCATTTCCTCTAACTTCTTATTTAAGGTTCCAAAATCTTCCATAGCAGAGGTTACTGAAACAAAATCATCGTGTACTTCTACATCTTCTGCTCCGAAATCTATCACCTCCAAAGTAAAGTCATCTTCATCAAATCCTTCCGGGACTTTAAAAGTGAAAACACCTTTATGATCAAAGATGAACTCTAATGATCCATTAGTCCCCAATGAGCCCCCTGACTTATTATAAGCAGATCTTACTGAAGATATGGTTCGATTCTGGTTATCTGTCATACATTCAACAAATACAGCAACACCATTGGGAGCATACCCTTCGTACGTCAACTCTTCATAGCTTTCAGCATCAGCTCCGGAACCCTTCTTTATTGCTCTTGCAATATTATCCTTTGGCATATTAGCTCCTTTGGCATTTTGTATTGCCAGTCGCAACCTCGGATTAGCTTCAGGATCAGGATTCCCTCCACCCTCTTTTACAGCAACTGTGATTTCTTTAATAAGTTTGGTAAACATCTTTCCGCGCCTTGCATCATTGGCGCCTTTTTTTCTTTTAATTGTCGACCATTTACTATGTCCTGACATAATATTATTAATTTTTGTTCTGAAGTAAATTTAAATGATTTAAAGAAAATTAGGAAGGTTTTAACTAATTTACCTGAGAATCCTTATCAATCATAACTTTTTTAAACCAAAGATTTAATCCAACACCAGAAACTGCAAGTACAATTCCAAGATAAGCCAGTAAATTATAAGTCTCATTAAAAATAAAAAACCCATATGACCAGGCAAAAATAATGCTAAGGTATCTCAGACTAGCTACCTTCGACAACTCTTCCGATTGGTATGATTTGGTCATAAAATATTGTGCTGTTTGTGTAAGAATGCCATCTCCAATAAGAAGAAGCCAATCATATCCTGCTGGCATCACCCAATTAAAATAAGATAAAGTTCCTGTTACGGGCATAGTAACCAGAGGAAAGTAAAAGATTATAACCAAAGGTGTTTCCGATGTTTTCAATTTTCTGATGAAATTGTAGGCCAGGCCGGAAAATATGGAGGCTAAAATTCCAATTAACAAATGTATTGGTTGGATGCGATCATCAAATCCCCTTACCAATAGAATACCAGCAAAGGATATCAGGAAAAATAACCATTGTACGGGGTGAACTTTCTCTTTTACTATAAAAATTCCGAGGATAGTGGTAAAAATAGGCGCGAGAAAAAGGATGGTGGCAGCACTGGCCAAAGGAATTGATTGAATAAGTTCAAAGTAAAGAATTAATGCAATCATACCTGTTGCACCTCTCAAGATCAGAATCTTTTTATTATTTCCCCAAATTTTTATTTTAGCTATTTTTAGAATGGATACACTTATAATCAGAGAAACCAGAGCTCTAAAAAATACAATTTCAATAGCTGGTATATGTGGCAACAATTTTACCAGCACATTCATTAGCGAAAAGAAAAATACTGCCAGCAACATATGAAAGACTCCCTTTGACCAGTACATCCTTAATTCCAGTTTATTGAACTAGCTTTTGAACGGCACTCTCCTCCTCTGTATATACTGTTGTGCTCTTTATTGCAGAGGTTATGCATTGGCAAGATCATTTCTTTTGAAATATCCAAGACATAATTACCTGAGAATATTTACAATTAATCCATCCTGAATCTCCAGGGTGCGATCTGCCTTTGAAGCTAATTCTTCATTATGAGTTACAATAACAAAAGTATGCCCTAATTTATTGCGCAATTCAAAAAATAGATTATGAAGTTCGTTCGCATTTTTTGAGTCAAGGTTGCCACTTGGTTCGTCTGCAAATATAATTTCAGGCTGATTTATCAATGCTCTGGCAACTGCGGTCCTTTGCTGTTCCCCTCCGGACAATTGTGATGGCTTATGATCAATTCTATTGCCTAAATGCAGCAAATCCAGCAATCTCCTCCCCTCTTCTTCAACTTCAGCCCTTTGCCTTCCAGCAATAAATCCCGGGATACAAATATTTTCCAGGGCGGTAAATTCAGGGAGAAGATTATAAAAAAAAAAAATAAATCCAACCTTTTGGTTTCTGAATTTTGCCAATTGGTTAGTAGAAAGTCTCAGAAGATTTTCTTTTCCAAGCAAAAGATCCCCTGTATCAGGCGTATCTAATGTCCCTAGAATATGCAACAAGGTGCTTTTTCCAGCCCCAGATGCGCCAACGATAGACACTATTTCACCTTTACTTACTTCCAGGTCTATTCCTTTTAATACTTTTAAAGACCCGTATGATTTAGTAACTCCCTTTGATACCAGCATTAAATATGAGAAAGATTTTAGTGTCGCAAACTTAATTAATTAAATTCATGAATCATTGTTTTATTTTGGAATCATTATTTTTTAGAAATTTTGAATAATCAGGTATAAAACATGAAATTGGCCTTGTAAAGCAATCCGAAATCCTTTACTTTCGACAAAAATTATTTCTATGAATATTCATGAATATCAAGCCAAAGAAATATTAAAAAAATTTGGCGTTCAGATACAGGAAGGAATTTGTGTTGAAAGCCCATTAGAGGCAGTTGCTGCGGCTAAAAAATTAAACAGAGAAACCGGGACAGAATGGTTTGTGATTAAGGCCCAGATACATGCAGGCGGCCGTGGAAAAGGGAGGGTTAAAGAAACAGGCTCAAAAGGTGTTGTTATTGCTAAGAATGTAGTTGAGGTTCAGGAAAAAGTTAAGGGTATTATTGGTGGAACGCTGGTTACTCATCAAACGGGAACCAAGGGTAAAAAAGTCCGCAAAGTCTTAATTGCACAAGATGTATTCTACCCAGGAGAAAATGAACCTAAGGAGTATTATATGAGTATTCTTTTGGATAGATCAACCGGGAAAGATGTAATAATGGCTTCCTCTGAAGGGGGTGTTGACATCGAAGAGGTAGCAGCAAAAACACCAAAAAAAATCATCAAAGAATGGATAAATCCATCTACTGGATTACAATCTTTCCAGGCACGGAAACTAGCGTTTGGTTTAGGTCTCCAGGGAAAGGCGTTTAAAGAAATGGTGAAATTTATCATTGCATTATATAAGGCCTATGTAGCAACTGATTCATCTCAGTTCGAAATCAATCCGGTTTTGAAAACTTCTGACGATAGAATAGTAGCGGTAGATGCAAAAGTAAATCTTGACGACAATGCCTTATACCGTCATCCAGAACTTATTGAACTCAGGGACATATCAGAAGAAGATCCTTTGGAAGTAGAAGCTGGAGAATCTGACCTCAATTATATTAAGCTGGATGGAAATGTAGGATGCATGGTTAATGGAGCAGGTCTTGCGATGGCTACTATGGATATGATCAAATTATCTGGTGGCGAGCCTGCTAACTTTCTGGATGTTGGTGGAACAGCCAGTGCTGAGACAGTAGAAGCCGGATTCAGGATTATTTTAAAGGATCCAAATGTAAAAGCCATCCTGATCAATATATTTGGGGGTATTGTGCGAGGTGACCGAGTTGCACAGGGGGTTGTAGATGCCTATAAGAATATTGGTAAAATTGATATCCCGATTATCGTTAGGCTTCAGGGAACCAATGCTGAAGAAGGTGCAAAAATTATTGATGAATCCGGGCTTGAGGTGACATCAGCAGTTTTACTTAAAGATGCTGCTCAACGAGTAAAAGAAGCTTTTTCTTAGTTTATAATGATCCTTATGTTCAAAGTATTAAGTATCTTCGCTGAATAATTGAGGTGCTGTGGTGATACTATGAAACCAAATCACTAAATCATAAATCATGCCGGGCATAGCTTGAGCATCCCTGCTCCGACTAGTCGAAGCGGGACTAAATCATTAAATAAACCTGCCCCGATAGTGTAATGGATAACACTCCAGATTTCGGCTCTGGCATTGAGGGTTCGAGTCCTTCTCGGGGTACTAAATCCCGCTATTAGCGGGATTCTTTATTATACGCCTGTTTATAACGATACTATTATTTTAAAAAGATGAGAACAATGGAGTGGATGGGTTCTAATTGAAACGAGGATTGTGACTGAAATCGCGAGTATCTGTTTAGGAGACCTTGTGCTTATTGGCAAATAAAAGAAACAAAGTGAATGAGTTCACATTGTATTGTGCGGCAATATATATTGCAGGCAATATATGCTATTTCCAAATCAGATAAATATTTTTCGAAATACCGGACTCTAAAAATCCTTACCTATCACTGGATATTATATTCCGAATTGTTGTTATTTGTACAAATTGAAACTATGAATCAAATTTCTATAATTTCTTTCCTTACTTTAATTACTATTTTAACAATATGTAGCAGTGGTGTCATAGCCAGCAATCTGTCACAAAAGACAGGGAAAGATGAAGGGGAAAAGTTAAAGAACATCATGATCCTGGTTCTGGCAAAAAATATGATAGTAAAAAAACACTTGAAGATGAGTTAACCTTTTATATTAATGATAAAGGATTCAATGCGACGCCCAGTCATCGTTATTTAACCGAAATACCCGTTGAAAATCCGGACACTATAATAACCATTCTAGAAAATAATAGCTTTGATGGTATCCTGGTAATAGAGCTAGTAGATGTCAGCATAAAGAATAAAAGAGTAAATGCGAAAATGAAATACGGGTACAGCCCAGGAACTCCGAATTTTAACTGGTACTTCAGCATTTATAGGCAATACAGTGTAGGTTATAATAGAATAGATAAAACATTTGAATTAGAAGCAACCTTATTCAGGACATCTGATAAGAACCAGGTATATTCTGTCACTTCTAAGGCATATGACAAAGGATCGCTTGATCTTGCTATTGAAAGTTACGCCAAAACAACGGCAAAGAAATTGAAAAGCAGTAAAACACTTTTAAAGACCAGGTAATTGTTTCAGGTATTCGGTAAGTTATAAAAATAATCGAAAGAATAAATTTGAAAAGTACTATTAACTGGATGAATCATCAACAGTTTGTAAATCACTGACATCCATATCGATAAATGATTTTCCATACTGCCCTTCAAGAAATTTTTTTATTATGCCTAAATCATCGCCAGAATTCCATTCATGATAACATAAAGTCAGGTCACGCCCTTCCCAACCTCCTCCTACAAAATCAATATTCACTCCTAAAACTTCAGATTCACTCAAAATATCAGTTACAGCACTAAAAACAGGCATTCCGAATTTAGTAGTAAACCTGGCTATATATAATCTCCTTCCCATATTCCTCCAATCAATAATCAGTGCTTTTAATTACATATTAGTTACAACAAATCACACTAAAATATGTCATTTTTAATTGAATAATACAAATTTAGCTGAATTTAATACAATTTTTATTCGTTCAAGTATTTTTTTTACATATATATTAAATCCACATTATCTATTCTTGTCTTACACAACCGGCGATTTTGATATTACAGCTAAAAATATTTTTACAAATAAATAATAAATTAGATTAAAAAATTATAAGAAATCAAATCAGCTATTAGAATACAAGCTTAGGTTTTTCATCTTAAATTTCAAAATATTTAATTTTTGTATTGAATTTGCATCATAAATTTAAAATATTCAAACAAAATATCTTTGAAATTACAATGAATATAAATTTGACACCCTGGTGTGGCTTGTCTTCGAATCTTAAAGAAAGGCTAAATCTTTTTAATCTTTGGTCATTTTAATATACATCTTGCATAGCCTATGATAATTTTATATATTCACGGCCTCTAAAAGGCGTGATAGCCACAATATACTTTTTTGAATAAAAATTAAATGAAAGAAAAATGAAAGAAAAGAAGATACTATTATCGGAAAATGATATACCTGAAAAATGGTACAATATCATAGCCGACATGCCAAATAAACCACTGCCTCCACTAAATCCATCTATCAGTACTCACTTCTTGTTGTATTAATCCCATAGGAAATATTGGTGTAAGTGCATCAGGTCCTATTGGTTCGTTTGTAGCTGGATTTAGTGGAGGCAGTGGTTTATTTGGCATGTCGGCTATGATATTG
>PVMS01039276.1_pt1 | contig 10516 bp, 5 predicted proteins | sample 1853461 | NCBI WGS metagenome assembly PVMS01 (sample SAMN08582032, study PRJNA380276) | Marine sediment metagenome, whole genome shotgun sequencing project. | isolation source: ocean sediment barecode stripped | collected 2017
CGAGGTGACGCTGACGGACGGCGAATTCACCAAGGCGCTGCATCACCTGAACAATCCATCAGTGTAAAGGTTGATGTTTATGGGCTCTTTCTCGTGCTGGATTACCTGATCAGTAGAATTTTGCAGAAACAAAAGAAATCCGGACTTTCCTGTGAAGCCCATATAGGTAAAAACTTTATTTATTTTGACTTTATCTGGTCCGGCCTTTTTATACCGACTGCTGCCGTGGAAAAAATGCTGGAAAAGAAACTGGAGCATAGTGTTGGAGGATTGACAGTTGCCTCGATTCTCCACTCCATGGAGGGAGACCTTTGGAGCCAACAGCATGAAAATTCAAAAAGCACTTTACGCCTTGCCCTGCCAGTTGCAATAAAGAATGGCAAATAAACTTGAGAGGTATTGCCCATGCCCCCAATAAGAAGAAAGATACAACGGCTGCTGGTGCTTTTTGCCTTCGGCTGCCTTGCTCTCAATTATCCGCTGCTGGCGCTTTTTAGTAAAAAAACTCTGTGGTACGGCATCCCTGTACTCTACTTATATCTTTTTGCATTTTGGTTTTTTTTCATCGTGTGTATTGCCATCGTAACGGAAATGAAAAAAGCTGCCCAAAACATCATTCCCTCCACTTTTCAGCAGGAAGTCAAAATAACATGCTGCCTGAATGGGTCATACTGCTTGTCTCCCTCTCCTACCTGGGAACTCTCTTTGCAATAGCATACTACGCAGACTGGCGGTCTGACCGTGGTAAGTCTGTCATTTCAAACCCGTATATATACACCCTTTCCATTGCCGTGTACTGCACAGCCTGGACATTTTACGGCTCAGTAGGGCGGGCCGCAGAAACCGGTATCGGCTTTATGCCCATATACCTGGGACCAACCCTTATGGCTGCTTTATGGTGGTTTCTGCTGCGCAAAATAATCCGTATCGCCAAGGTGTACCGCATTACCTCCATTGCCGACTTTCTCGCCTCAAGATATGGCAAGAGTTCGCTGATCGGCGGCCTGGTAACGATCATTGCAGTTGTCGGCATCATGCCGTACATCTCGCTGCAGCTTAAAGCTGTATCCACGAGCTATACTGTAATGCTGCACTATCCTGATCTTGCCATGATCCAGGAGCACAAGACTTCCCTGTGGAATGACAATGCCTTTTCCGTTGCCATGATAATGGCCGCCTTTTCCATTCTTTTCGGGACGCGCCATATTGATGCAACTGAGCGCCATGAAGGCATGGTTGCCGCCATTGCCTTTGAATCTGTGATCAAGTTGTTGGCTTTCAGCGCTGCCGGTATCTTTGTTACCTTTATTATGTTTGACGGCCCGGTTGATCTCTTTGACTGGGTCAGCCACTATCCTGAAACTTCCAGGCTCATGCAAATGGAAACCCTGCCAGGGGGCTATACTAACTGGTTTACCCTGATTTTTCTTTCCATGATGGCCATCATGTTTCTTCCCCGGCAATTCCAGGTGCTGGTGGTCGAAAATGTCAATGAGGAACATGTCAAGAAGGCAGCCTGGCTTTTTCCTCTTTATCTTCTGGCCATCAATATTTTTGTATTGCCCATTGCCTTTGCCGGCATGCTCCTGTTTCCGGAAGGACAAGTTGCTCCGGATATTTTTGTCCTGGCCCTGCCCCTTACTGAAGGCCAGGAGATCCTGGCGCTCTTTATCTATTTGGGAGGGCTTTCTGCATCCACAGGCATGGTTATTGTTGCAACCATTGCGCTTTCCACCATGGTATGCAATGACCTGGTCATGCCTGTTTTACTGAGGACACTTTCCATCCAGCAGGTTGACCTGAGCCGTGTCCTGCTTTTCATCCGCCGCAGCAGCATAGTGGCTCTTCTATTGCTCGGTTATCTCTACTACCGATTCATTGGCGAATCATATACCCTTGTTACCATGGGCCTGATTTCCTTTGCCGCTGCAGCCCAATTCGGCCCACCAATCCTGTTCGGGGTTTTCTGGAAAGATGCCAGCCGCCGGGCAGCAATAAGCGGCCTGTTGGCAGGCTTCCTGGTATGGCTTTATACCCTGCTGCTTCCTTCTTTTGCCAGGTCCGGCTGGCTTCCTGTTTCCTTTCTTGAACATGGCCCATTCGGTATTGAACTGCTCCGGCCATATCAGCTCTTCGGCCTGAATATGTTTGATCCCATCACGCATGCGGTCTTCTGGAGCATGTTGGTCAACGCCGGGCTCCTCGTCGGTATTTCTCTTATCGACAGGCAAAACACCATGGACCGGATACAGGCTTCCCTCTTTGTAGATGTGTACCGTCACAGTGGTGATACTCACCTGTGGAAGGGCAAGGCTATGATCACTGAACTCAAAGACCTTGTGGCCCGTTTTATTGGACCTCACCAGTCTGAAAGGGCCTTTTCCAGCTATTCCAGTAGCCATAAGATCGATTTTTCAAAAGATATGCAGGCCGATGCAGAACTGGTTGAGTTTGTCGAAAGGTTGCTGTCCGGTGCCATTGGCGCCGCTTCGGCCCGTGTCATGGTTTCCTCCGTGGTGGAAGGCGAGGAGATCAGCCCCGAAGGTGTTATGAAAATAATTGATGAAACATCCCAGGTGCTGGAATACAGCCATCAGCTCGAGGAAAAATCCATTGAACTAGAAGCTGCCACCAAAGAACTGCAGGAAGCCAACAAAAGACTCAAGGAGCTTGACCGTTTAAAGGATGAGTTCGTTGCAACCGTAAGCCATGAGCTGCGCACCCCTCTTACCTCGGTGCGGGCCTTTTCAGAGATCCTGCACGACAACGCTGATATGGGCCAGGAGGAACGCCATAAGTACCTGGATATCATGGTGAAAGAAACAGAACGGCTAACCAGACTCATCAACGAGGTGCTTGATCTGGCCAAGATTGAATCCGGCCGAGCTGACTGGTACATGGACAATATAGACCTGACAGAGGTGCTCAAGGAAGCTGTTGTTTCAACCAGCCAGCTGTTTCACGAAAAGACAGTTGCCATTGTGGAAATGCTGCCGACATTTCCTGTCCAGGTCTTTGCTGACAGAGACAGAATTATCCAGGTAGTAATCAACTTACTGTCCAATGCGGCAAAATTCAGTCCCCCGGAGGAGGGTGTGGTTACAGTCCGCCTATATTTCAAGGAGAGAGAAATCCGGGTCGAGATTGCTGACAACGGCCCCGGCATCCATCCAGATGAACAGCAGAAAATATTTGAGAAATTCAAGCAGATAACCGATCTCAGGAACGGCAAACCAAAAGGTACTGGGCTTGGCCTGGCTATCTGCCGCAGGATTATTGAGTACCATAATGGCAACATCTGGGTTGAGAGCGCCCCCGGCGAAGGCTCTAAATTTATTTTCTCCTTGCCCGATTAAACTCTATTTAACCCGGGTTTCTCACAAGCCGAGACAGTTGCAGATACACGGAGCAGGGTGTTCGGCTATATATGAATATGCCAAAATTCCCTGCGCCACAGTAGATGCGGCTGTATCGGCTTGTCTTGTGCGAACAGTTCAGCATGTTTTTCAATTTACGGCGTTCGTAAACACTCTGTTCTTGTTAATATCCTGCATACCATCTTCTAACCCCTCAGACTATTGCCATTCACTATTAAATGCTGAAATGTTCGTGAGAAATGCGGGTTAAGGTCTTGCTACCTTGAGCAGTTCTTTGAGGGTTTTTACCCCGCACCCAGGTAAAAAATGGGCAAAGCGTTGAAAAAGCTGGGCCGTAATATAGGCATCGCTGAAGGCATCATGCGACTTGCCCCCATCCACCCCGTATTTCTTAGCCATGGAAAACAGATCTGATTTCAAGGTCATACCCCGGTAATGCCTGGCAAATCGCGAGTCATTGTCATAGAGCCAGTCATGCAGGGTTGATGTATCCAGGGCGGGATTTTTCAGGGAGACGCCAAATACCTGCTGCAGGGGCTTATTGACAAAATTAAGGTCAATATGGACAAAATGACCAATAAGAACAGCATCACCGACAAATTTGACAAAATCAGCAATGACATCCAGGCGATCTTCTGCACATTCAAGATCTGAATCGGTTAGCTCATGCACCACTACACTCTTGCGCTTCAGTTCACACTCTGGCTTGACCAGCCGGTAAAAGGTCTTGGAGGGTAAAATTGTAGTACCATGCAGCTTAACGGCACCTATGGAAATAATGGAGTCCTGCTTGAAGTCAAGACCGGTCAACTCCGTATCAAAGGCAACAAAATCAGTCTTGTTAATAGTAGTTTTCGGATCTAACCGTTTCCTGAGGTCCTGCTGGCTTTTCAGCCAGTCCGGAAGCTCTGCGCTTGGATTCCCCAGTATCTTTTTTAAAAAAGAGGTCACGGCAGCACCTTGCCGCTCCAGTAATTGCCTTCAATATCAACATACAACCTTGCTATCAACTGAAAGGACTCCTTGAGAGTCGTTCTCTCAAAATTCGTCAGGGTATCCGGGTTGATAAAATTAACCGGCACGCTGCCCACTTCAGCCTGGCGCAGCTGGCTGTGGATCAGCTGGGCAGTGAGATATCCAAAAGCCTGGGCCATATCTTCGGCAACTTTGAAACCATGCCTGGCATTCAATTCATGTAGCCGGCCCAGGGTTGAACGGCGCATTACCCCTTTCTCAAGACCATAGATCCTGGCGCAGTCAACCAGGGGCTTTATGCCTTTGTCATAAAGATCCAATTTGTTTTTATGCTCCCCTCCCTTTTCCACCACAAAATCCTTAAAAAATCCCAGCGGCGGCCTTATCTGCATGGTATCTGCTGCAAGGGCCTCCATTATGCCCTTAAAGTTTCCGGCCCGGGTGATAAGATATTGCCGCATCTCATCTACCCTTTCTTGAGCGCCTCGTATACCTCTCATATCGAAGAAACCCATGTCAAGACCGGTACCTGCGCCGGTGCCCCAGCTTTTGAACTGCTCCTGCCAGAAAGAGACATTCTGTATATTCTCCGCATTTATGCACTGCATATTGTCGGCAAGATTACATGCCACCATGGAATTGTTAAGCGTTTCCGCCAGCAGTTTAAAATACTTGTCCGCTTGTTGCTGCTGTTCAGGTGAAGATATGTCTTGATAGACAATCCCGATATTGACTGTAAAACTCAGGGTAAGTTCATGTCTGCCGCTGGCTCCAAAGAAAAATAGAGTATAATCAACAGGGGATTCGCCATTTTCTTTTTCATAAATATCAACAACCGTATTGGTAATTTTTTCCATCAACTCCGTAATCAGGCCCGTTATATTATGCGGCTTTGCACCATGACGCAGGAGAGATGAAACCGCCTTGTAGAATTTCGGGGCAGTATCCTGTAACTCCTCAATAGACTTAATCTGGCCGATCTCCTTGACGAGTATGGTGGGTGATGATCCCTGGAAGAGCATGAAGTCATGGTTGGTCAGCATGCCCTTTAGCTTGCCTTTCTCTAAAACAAGAATGTGGTGGATTTTGTGTCGGATCATTCTCAGCAGAGCTTCAAAACAGTTATCTTCCGCATCTATAGTAATAAGAGGCGTATTCATTATCGATTTAACAGGGCTTGCAACATCTTTGGCCTCGGCAACAACCTTCTCTCTGAAATCACGGTCTGTAACCATCCCAATAGGCAGTCCTGCGGAATCAACAACAACCAGAGAACTGATTTTTTGCGCGGCCATTTCTCTTGCTGCCTGCTGAATGGAAATATCAGGCGCTATCGTTATGGGCTCTGTACGCACAATATCCTTGACCCTTGTGCTGAACAGTAATTGCTCGCCCGTTGTGCCCCCGGTGTAGGCCTTGCAAGTCTCTTCATAAGTTTTGTCAAGAAGGTTGACAAAAAACGACTTGAGAAAATATTCATTAACCGCAGGATTGTTCTGCACGATATCAAGAACGGTCTTTTTGGGCACCATATAGCAAATGCAATCCTCAATGGTGACGACATTGTTCCTGGATCGATCACCACTGAGTAATGACAGCATACCAAAATGCTCTCCCTCACCTCGCAGGTCAACTATAACTTCCTCATCATTGGCCAAAGTTTGATAGACCTTTACCCCACCTTTTTTAATAACCCCAAGAAATTCGCTCGGCGGACCGTCCTGCTTAAGGATGTACTCACCCCTGGGATAGTATTCCATGGCAATGTCATCAACCATAGCACCCAAGGCTTCCCGGGAAAGCTGGTTGAACGGCATAACATTTTGAAAAAAGTCAATAATCTCTTCTTTAAGCATTTTTGTGCATTTCCTTATGGAAATTACTCGAAATTGAAGACCAACTGAGAAGCTCTGGCCGGAATCTTCTGTAATCGTTCCTGCATGAAATTATATATTATAATGATGCCAACAATCTGTTTTTTGAGCAAGACCTAACTCCCCAATTCTTTAAAAAATTACGGTAATTCCTCTTGTCGGAATTACCGTGAAGATATATTTTTGAGCATCACTAAAATAGTATTGATAAAGTATAAACAAGGGCTATATTGTATTGTTATGCAGCGTTTCAGCTCTTTTAAAGACAGCTGCGACCTGGATACTTCTAGCCTAAAACCGGTTTAGAAATTTTATACAATAGGAATCTGCAATGGATAAAAACTATGATTTGTTGACTCCGCAGCGCTGCTGCCTCATGATCGTTGATCCGCAGGAACGCCTCATGGCAGCCATTTACGAGGCTGAAAGAGTGGTGCGCAATACCAGTCTGCTTATTCATTGCGCCAAGACTCTTGATATTCCAGTTCTGGCAACAACCCAGTACAAAAAGGGCTTAGGCCCCTTTGTCCCTGAATTAGAGGAGCTGTTGACTGATGCTGAGTGTGTTGACAAAATAGAGTTCAATGGTTTTGCCAATCCTGCAGTGAGCAAAATGGTACACTCGCTGCCCAATACCGTGGATACCGTTCTTCTGGCTGGAGCCGAAGCGCATATTTGCATCTTTCAGACAGCCATCGGAGCATTCAAGGCCGGTTATCGCCCCTGGATAGTGGCAGATGCCATATCCTCCAGGGAAAAAAGAAACGCTGAGCTTGCAATAAACAGGATGCAGGCCCAGGGATTGACTGTCGGATCCACGGAAATGGCAATGTACGAATTGCTTCATAAAGCTGGAAGCCCTGCCTTTAAGGCAATGCTGCCCCATTTGAAATAAAACACCCTAAAAAGTGATTCGGCAGTTTAGAATGAAGGGGAGGCTGAGGACTGAGGACTAAGGGCTGAAGGCTGAAGGCTGAAGGCTGAAAAAAAAATATACTTCGACTGATTCTTATTTGCCTCGGTAAAATGTTTTGTGAGCTGGCAGTGCTGTATAAAGAAAAAACTTAAAGATTAACCTTGATATTATTAGATAGATAGAGTGGATAGCAAAATGACCGGCAACGAAATTCGCGAGAAATTCCTGAAGTTTTTTCAAAAAAACAATCATTCAATAATAGAAGATTCATCCCTCATTCCCCAGGATGACCCAACCCTGTTATTCACCAATGCCGGAATGGTTCAGTTTAAAAGGGTCTTCATGGGGGAAGAAAAAAGGGACTACTCCAGAGCAGTAACCTGTCAGCGTTGTGTGCGCGCCGGAGGTAAGCATAACGATCTTGAAAACGTTGGCCATACGGCTCGGCACCACACTTTTTTTGAAATGCTGGGCAACTTTTCCTTTGGCGATTACTTCAAGGAAGAAGCCATTCAAATGGCCTGGGAGTTCCTCACCGTTGACCTTGCTCTTCCCAAAGAAAAACTCTGGGTTTCCGTGTTTGAAGATGACGACGAGGCCTTTGCGCTCTGGGAAAAAATTGAGGGCCTGCCCAAGGGCCGCATAGTGAGACTGGGAGAGGCTGACAACTTCTGGGCCATGGGCGATACCGGCCCCTGCGGTCCCTGTTCAGAAATCCATATCGACCAGGGACCTGAAGTGGGCTGCTCCAGTCCGGACTGTAAAATGGGCTGCGACTGTGACCGTTACCTTGAGTTGTGGAACCTCGTTTTCATGCAATTTAACAGGGACGAGACGGGCAAAATGACACCTCTGCCGAAGCCAAGTATAGACACCGGCATGGGGCTTGAACGCGTTGCAGCCGTTGTACAGGGCAAACTTACCAATTATGATTCTGATCTCTTCACTCCCATAATCAACCATATTGCTGCTCTGTGCGGTAAACCGTATGGTGAAAATAAGCGGATTGACACGGCAATGAAGGTGATAGCCGATCACTGTCGGGCCACGGCCTTTCTGGTGGCTGATGGCATGCTGCCGTCTAATGAGGGCCGCGGTTATGTTTTAAGAAGGATAATGCGCAGGGCAATTCGTTTTGGGCGTTCGATTGACATTGGACGACATTTTCTATCAAAAATCATTTCAAGAGTGATAGCAGACATGTCTTCTGCTTATCCTCATCTTGTTGGTTCTCTTGAACTCCAGATCAAAGTAGCCGACAACGAAGAAGATCGCTTTCTTGAAACCCTCGACAGGGGCATTGAAATGCTCAATGATGAAATCACCCGTTTGCAGAAGACAGGGGCTGCCGCTGTTCCCGGCGATTTCATGTTCAAGTTATACGATACCTATGGCTTCCCGGTGGATATTGTGCGTGATGTTGCCATGGAACAGGGGCTGACAGTTGATGAACCCGGCTTTAACAAGGCCATGGAGGCTCAGCGAACCCAGTCGAAAAAGTCCTGGAAGGGAGGAACTTTAGCAGCCATGACTCCCGGGGTCAAAACGCTTGTCGACGGGGGCCATAAAGCTAGTTTTGTCGGTTATAAAACCCATCGTGCAAACTCAGTCATAAAAGGAATGGTTGATCATAAGGGGGAGGCAGCAGATAAAGCAGTTCCGGGAGACACCGTGGCAATCTTTTGCCCGGAAACTCCATTTTATGCAGAAGCCGGCGGCCAGATCGGTGATCAGGGTGAAATAGTCGGCCCGGATGGATCTGCCAAGGTCCTGGATACTGTTGTCGCAGCAGACGGCATTATACTGCATGAAGCCGAGGTTATCCAAGGCTCTCTGTCTCTTGGCGACCAGGTAGAAATGAAAGTAATGGAAGGCAGGCGCCAGAAAATCGCCTGCAATCACTCAGCCACCCATATCCTGCATGCAGCCATGAAGTCAGTGCTGGGTGCTCATGTAAAACAGTCCGGCTCACTTGTAACTCAAGAGAGGCTGCGCTTTGACTTTACCCACTTCTCGCCCATCACCCCGGAAGAGCTTAACAGAATCGAACAAATTGCCAATGAAGAGATCAGGGCCAACACTTCTCTCAATACCGAAATGCTGGAAAAAGAGGCAGCTGTAAAATCAGGAGCCACAGCCCTGTTCGGAGAAAAGTACGGTGACAAGGTCCGGGTTGTTTCCATTGGCAATTTCAGCAAGGAGCTATGCGGCGGCACCCATGTCAGGGCGACCGGAGAAATAGGCCTTCTGAAAATTACTGCTGAAACAGGCATTGCCGCAGGAGTCCGGCGTATCGAAGCTGTCACCGGCCCACAGGCCTTTAATATTTTCCAGGCCCAGGAGATGCAACTTGCAAAACTTGCAAAACTTTTAAAGGTTCCGGCAGAAAACTTAGATGCCAAAATTGAGAAGATTTTAATTGCAAACAAGGATCTGGAAAAAGAAGTAAGCCGGCTAACAGCCAAGCTTACCCTCAGCGACCTTGACTCTATGATTAATAATGCCAAGACGGTAGGCGGCACAAAGGTTGTAGTATCACGCGTTATCCTGGATTCTCCCAAAACGCTTCGGGACATGGGAGATAAAATTCGGGATAAACTGGGCAGCGGCATTGTGGTTCTGGGCGGAGAGTACCAGGGCAAGGCTGCCCTGCTGGCCATGGTAAGCAAGGATTTAACCGACTCATACAAGGCCGGCAATATCATCAAGGAAGTTGCAGCGCTGGTGGGCGGCAAGGGTGGCGGTCGGCCTGATATGGCCCAGGCCGGTGGGCCAAACCCGGACAAACTTAATGATGCCCTGGGAGCTGTTTATGATATTGTATCGGCCCAGTGACCTTATGGCAAAAGCCAAAGTGACTCCCTGTATTGTAAAATTTTCTACCAGCAAAAGCGAAACGTTCTGGATACAAATTCAAGTCCCCTTCCTTTATAATTAGGTTCGCGCCTTCTTGCGCCCCTGGCCATTGGCAATTTTTCCCAGTCACTTGCACACAATTGCATTTTTTCCCGCAATTGTTCACCACTGTCCATCAAAGAGAATATTTATATTTTTTACCACTCAATTTGAACAAACCCTCTCTCAAAATATTGATAAAAAAAGTTGACAGTACCTTCAGTATACATTAGATAAGCAGCATTAAATTTATGAACGATCATTCATTCATAAGGCTTTAAAGTACTAAATAGCTTGCACTTGTAAAAAAGGAGCCCCCTTGCAATGATTACCATTGATATAACAGTCATCATCCAGATCATCAATATACTGATCCTCGTCGTCGTCATGAACGCAGTGCTCTACAAGCCTGTACGGACAGTCCTGGCGAAAAGGAAGGAAAAGCTTACGGAACTGGACAACGCCATCGAGACCTTCAA
>PVMS01110928.1_pt1 | contig 10516 bp, 10 predicted proteins | sample 1853461 | NCBI WGS metagenome assembly PVMS01 (sample SAMN08582032, study PRJNA380276) | Marine sediment metagenome, whole genome shotgun sequencing project. | isolation source: ocean sediment barecode stripped | collected 2017
TATCGATGTCTGTAACGACGTGATGAATAAGTTAAATTATCCGAAGGGCCTGATTCGGTATACCACTGAAAACATGCTGAAAACCGGCATGACTTATTTGCTGCGAGCCCGTGTATTTGTCTACGCTTTTATTCTACTCGGCACTTTTTCTACATTAATTTATGGCCTGAGTACTCGCAGCAATGTAGATCTCGATATCAGTCGTGATCGTAATGTGCTGTATCGCGAACTGGGTAATGGCAATATTGAAAACCACTATAGCCTGAAAATACTCAACAAGGACCGAAAGGACCATCGATACCAGGTCATCGTCGAAGGACTCGATAACGCGAAGGTAAAATTCGATGATGATTCACTAGGGGTGAACGCATCTACGGCTGGTTCGTTCCAGCTGCGCGTAATCGTGAATACCGAATCCCTGCCGCAAAATGTAAACCCAATACTATTTAGACTCACGGCACTGGACGATGCCTCCATTTCCGTGACCACAGAAGCCCGATTTGTCGGCCCCTGACTCGAGAGAAAATTCCCCATGCAAAAACAATCAGTTACTGGCTTAGTTTCCTGGCAACAGGTTCCAATGGTATGGATGTTAGTCGCGATTCCACTCAGCTCGGTAGTGGTCGGCATGATCATGCTTTGGTTTGCAATCGAAAGCTATGATGGGCTGGTGGTTGACGACTATCACCAGCACAGTAAGCAGATAAACCGCACCCTGGCCCGGGATACCGTGGCAGCAAACCACGGCATAGGGGCTGATTTGGAGTTAATGCCACAATCCGGTATTTTGACAGTTCGATTATCGCTACGGAAATCGCTACCCCTGCCCGATACTCTATTACTCAGATTCATACATCGAACTCGAGCCGGCGAAGATATTTTAGTCACTCTACAAAAAACCGGAAATCTGAAATATTCTGCCCCACTACCCGCGCTGGCCTCCAGTAACTGGAGAGTCCAGCTAGAATCCAACGACTGGAGAATCAATGGCCTGGCACCTGTGCCGGGAAAAAATCTGTTCAGGCTGAGTGCACAATGAGAAATTCGACAGACAAGAGCGGTCCGAATAAATTCCGAGGCAAACCGGCTCACCTCGATATAGGGACGATTGAGAAGTACGATGTCACGGGTCCACGCTATACCTCGTATCCGACGGTGGTCGAGTTCCACGATGAAATCGAAGCCCGTGACTATCAGATAGCGGCACAAAATGCCAACGATGCTTTGCTGCCACGGGATCTATCCCTCTACCTGCACCTGCCATTTTGTCGCCACCTTTGTTTCTACTGTGGTTGTAACAAGGTAGTCACTAAAAATAAGCAAAAATCGGACAAGTACCTGGACTACCTTTTTCGCGAAATTCGCATGCATGGCGAATTAGCCGATGGCGATCGCAGCGTTAGGCAGCTTCACCTGGGCGGTGGCACTCCGACATTCTATTCTGCCGACCAGATAGAATTACTGATGAACCAGATACACCGGTACTTCACGCTGGTTTCAGACAAGGATCGCGACTATTCAATAGAAATTGATCCGCGCACGGTTGGCTATCGGTACCTGCTCAGCTTAATCAGGCTAGGTTTCAATCGAATTAGTCTCGGGGTACAGGACTTTGATCCAGATGTACAAAAGGCCGTCCATCGAATCCAGCCAGAAGCGTTGACCCGGGATCTTATTTTACAGGCCCGGTCCCTTGGTTTTCAGTCAATCAATATCGATCTTATTTATGGCTTGCCCAGGCAAACCGAAGCCAGTTTCGGGTTGACCCTGGATCGTATAGTAAGTTGTGCCCCCGATCGCATCTCGGTATACAGCTATGCTCACCTGCCAACGAAGTTTCCAGCGCAAAAACGTATCGATGAACAGGAACTGCCAAATGCCGAGGAGAAAATTGCGCTGTACCAGTTAACCGCGGAAAAGCTATTGGCAGCCGGATACAGGCACATCGGTATGGATCATTTTGCCAGACCCGGGGATAGTTTGGTCACTGCTGCTTCGCAGCAGACGCTACATAGAAGCTTTCAGGGCTATACCACCCATAAGGATTGTGACCTGATTGGCATCGGTGTCAGTGCGATCGGCTCGTTCGAAGAGTTTTATTATCAAAATGCCCGGGAGCTGGAAGACTATTATGATTTGATTGACAAAGATCAACTACCTATAACTAAAGGTCTCGAGTTAGGTCCCGACGATAGTCTACGTAAATCGATCATCATGCAGATAATGTGTGAAGGCAAGATTATCAAATCACAAATCCAGCAATATTTTGATATTGATTTCGATGCCTATTTTGAATCCGAATTGCGAGACCTGGGCGAACTTGCCAATGATGGGCTGCTCGAATTAGACACGCGTGAAATTAAAATTACGCCAATCGGGCGCTTTTTCCTGCGTAACATCGCAATGATTTTTGACGCCTATAGCACAGCCCGTCGGCGCGAGTTACGGTTCTCAAAGATGGTCTAATTCTCAACCGTCACTAGCTACTATGCTCCGCAAGGCGGCAGCATTTTTGATCGTTAGATCACGATTTTGAATCGACACCAGATCCTGATCCTGAAGTTTTTTGAACTGACGGCTGATGGTTTCGGGGGCCATACCGAGATAGTTAGCAATATCGTGCCGACTCATGGGTAACTGGAACCGGTTTTCCGACAAGCCCCTGGCCCTGAACCGCTGCGAAATGCTGATCAGGAACATCGCCAGGCGTTCTTCTACAGGCCTTTTACCGATAAACATGAGCATTTTTTGCGCGGTCGTCATATTGTTGCTGGAAACTGACAAAATCTCCTGCCGCAACACCGGAAACTTTTCCGACACCCTTTCAAAATCACGGTAAGAAAGCTGGCACACATGGGCATCGCCGAGTGCGATTATGTCGCATTGATACTGGCCTGATGCAATGCCATCGAGACCCATTAATTCACCCGGCATAAAAAACCCGACTATATTCTCCTGGCCATCGAGGCTATTGATATTGGCCTTGAAGGCACCTGTTTTCACCGTATAGAGCGAGGTCATTTCTTCACCGGCACGATACAGGTATTCAAATTTTTCGAGAGGTTTTTTTCGACTGATCGCCTGCTCGAATACTTCCAGTTCTTCGGCGGTCAATCCCTTGGGCAGGCATAGCTCGACCAGACTACACTGGCTACAGGCAACCTGGGCCTGCCTGAAAAAAGATTTAACGGCCTGTTCCATTTTTACATTATTAAATATTTAACCGATTTAGACCGGATACATCAATTTCTGTTAACTGGGAATCGTGATACTAACATGAACCCAACCTCTGGATCAGGGACTTACAAGCGCCATGGTAATGCGTTTGTTTTGCTTTCCCTTGCTCTTGATTTTGGTAACCACAATTTTTCCGATTTCAGCAATATTTTTTACATGGGTGCCACCACAGGGTTGATAATCTAAATCTTCGATACTAATCGTTCGCACCTCACCCTGCCCCCGCGGGGGTTGTACCGACATGGTCCGTACCAGGCCCGGATTTTGCTCCAGTTCAACATCACTGATTGAGCCCACGCTAACCGGCAGGCTTCTTGCAATCAACTCATTCATTGCAAGCGTGAGCTGTTCTTTGTCAACCGTCTGTCCACGCAGGTCAAAATCGAGACGGCTTTCGGTTTCGCCAATCGAACCACCGGTCGCCTGCGCGCTAATCAGCGAACACATCAGGTGCATACTGGTATGCATACGCATATGTCGATGACGCCGAACCCAGTCCAGCTCGAGTTCAACCTCGTCCCCCGGATGAATTCCTGACATATCATCGGCATCCAGGTAGTGCACTATGCCGACACGATCCGCGGCATATCGAGTATCGGTAACTCGAAACTCGACACCGCCGATCCTCAGTTTTCCGGTATCTCCCGGTTGTCCACCACCGATCGGATAAAAAATAGTCGATGCGAGTATCACACCGCCATCTTCCAGGCCGGTCACCGTGCTGTGGTGTGTTTTCTGGTAACTGTCCTGATAAAATACTTTTTCTGTCATCGGAGGTCTGGCCATATGGGTAGACTCGATTTTTACCCAGCCAGGGGAATGAAGCAAGCATATTAATCCAGCAATGATAGTAACAAACAATACTCAAGCGCCGGTGCGCAAAATAATCCATATCGATGCCGACTGTTTTTATGCAGCGGTAGAGGTACGCGATAATCCCGCGCTCAGGGGAATACCGATTGCAGTCGGTGGTAACGCCGAGCGCCGCGGTGTGATTGCCACTGCCAACTACGAGGCGCGTAAATATGGTGTTCACTCGGCGATGGCAAGTGCAACGGCTATCAAACGTTGTCCAGACCTTATGTTGATTCCGGGACGAATGTCTGCCTATCGAGAAGCCTCGCGTCAGATGCGGGAGATATTTTCCGATTATACCGAACTGATCGAACCACTTTCTCTCGATGAAGCCTTTCTCGATGTCTCCCAAAGCAAAAGATGCAGGGGTAGTGCAACCCTGATCGCGCAGGAAATTCGACAACGTATTAACGATACGGTTGGCATCACGGTTTCGGCCGGTATCGCTCCCAACAAGTTTCTCGCCAAGGTCGCCAGCGACTGGAATAAACCCAACGGTCAGTTCGTCATAACTCCCGATAAGATCGATTCTTTCCTTGGCAACCTGTCGGTTAAAAAAATCTGGGGCGTCGGCAAGGTAACCGCCAAACGTCTTGACAAGCTGGGTATTAAAACTTGCCGTGATGTAAGGCGCTACGACGTATTTCAATTCGTCGAGTTACTGGGAAATTTTGGCGAACACATTCACAAGCTGGCGCATGGAATTGACAACCGACCGGTGGTATCGGAATGGCGCCGGAAGTCTATCAGTGTTGAAAACACCTATGCACAGGACCTTCCCGATCTGGCCAGTTGCCTGCAAAAAATACCGGAGTTGATTGCATCGTTAAACCGGCGCATGCAAAGACTCGATGACGATTATCGAATTCACAACAGTTTTCTGAAAATGAAATTTCGTGATTTTAACCAGACCACGATCGAACGAATGCATAGCAAGCCTAATTTGCCAGACCTCTCGATCCTGTGCGAAGAGGCCTGGCAACGCGGGAAAATCCCGGTGCGATTGCTGGGAGTGGGTGTGAGATTGAGCGATCTAACCGAATCGGGTGGCCAACTGGAACTATTCGAACCAGCAAAAGAAACGAAAGCTAGTACAAAAAGTTAAAAATTTCTCCTTGTTCCCCTATACTTCAAAGCGTTACTATACTTTGTCAATGTAGATTATACTTTTCATAGTTTAACATACTGGTTACAAACATTATTATCGACTTAGGTTTCCCTGGAGATCCCGATGCAACCGGCAACATTTGAATCATTGATTTCACCTCCCTGGCCTTTGACAGAAGAACATCCTGTAGAGCAGGATAGCACCCAGATGCATCGGGAAAGCCTGTCCAATTTTGAGCGCAACGAAAAATCTGAAGAAGGTCTGGATCATATCGCCATGCTCGGATACAACTAAACAGAAACGGCCAGTCTGAATCTTAATCTTTATACTTAAAGCCCCTTCTCGGGGCTTTATTTTTGTTGCTGATCGAACTACCTGGCGAATGCGCCCTGTTAGAATGCTCTCCTTCACCTTTATATAACTAATCAGGAAAACTGCGATCCAGATAATTTTTAAAATTGGACCGATTTCGTTGTCGTACCCAACCCCGATCGTGTTATAAGGCCAATATAACCGGCAAAAAAGCCTGTGCTGAGTTTTTCTGATAATCGGGTTTTTCTGGAGTGAAATAGTGGTTACAGATAAAGATATCGCGGATTTTAGTCGAGACGGTGTTGCCTTCATAGCCGGCGCTTTCGACCAGGACTGGATCGATATTCTGCGCCAGGGAATTGAAGAAAATATAGCCAATCCGAGCGAACGTGCCCGCATCTGGAATCGGGATGCCCAGGGCCGGACCTGTTTTTACGACAGCCAGGTGTGGCGTGACATCGAGACTTACAGGGATTTCGCACTCAACTCCCCTTGTGCAGAAATTGCCGGGCAGCTAATGGGTAGCTCGAAGGTCAATTTCTTTTTCGATGCGGTTTTTGTTCGCACCCCCGGATCGCAGTTCCGTACGCCCTGGCACCAGGATGAGCCCTACTGGTCGGTGAAAGGATTTGATACCTGCAGCATATGGATGCCCCTGGTAGCGGTCGAAAAAACGAGCGCACTCGAGTTGGTTCGCGGATCACATCGATGGCCGCAAAAATATCGCCATACCAATTTCGGCGCCCTGACCGGTGATGCGCGCGATCAGGTAAATTTCTGCGACGAAGGTACTGTCCCCTTCCCCGACATCGAAAACCATCCAGGCGACTATGAAATCCTGAGTTGGGACATGGAGCCCGGCGACTGCGTCGCGTTCAACGCTCGTATTATCCACGGTGGCTCCGGCAACCTTGCCGAGGGCCGCGATCTCAAGGTGTTCAATACCCAGTGGCTCGGTGATGATGTTCACATCAACTTCCGCAAGGAAGGCATGGATCCAGATCATTCCACGATCATGACCGAATACGGTCTGAAACCCGGTGACCGGCCCGGAGCAGATCTTTATCCGCAGGTGTGGGTAAGAAAATAACCGTCCCTGGAAAAAGTATAATCCCCGCAAGAACTCAGATAGAAGGAATCGACGCCCTGGAAAAATACGTTTATCAACCTTTCTGGTTCTCCGAAGCCCTGGCCCAGGAAGCAAGCCCTGGCCCAACACCGTTAAAGCGAGATATCCGTGCCGATGTTTGTATCGTCGGTGGCGGCTATACCGGACTCTGGACCGCAATTCAGCTAAAACAGCAACAACCCGACCTGGGAATTGTGGTCATTGACAAAGGCCTTTGTGGTTCTGGCGCTTCGGGCCGAAACGGCGGGTGCATGCTAACCTGGTCGCCAAAATACTTATCATTGCAGAGCTTGTTTGGTGAAGAGGAAGCCTGCCGACTGGTGCGCGCTTCGGAAAAAGCTCTATACCATATCCGCGATTTTTGCCTCGAACACGACATCGATGCGCAGCTGCGACTGGACGGAATCCTCTGTACGGCCACCAACCAGGCACAGTCGGGTAATATGGATCCAGTAATAAGCGGGCTAAAGGACAGGAATATTAATAGCTGGGAGCGTTGGCCACAGGAAAAGATACAAAAGGTTTCTGGATCTCTCCGTCATATCGAAGGCTACTACTCCCCGGCATCCGGTAGCGTCCAACCCGGGCTGTTGGTAAGAGGGTTGAAACGGGTCGCGCAATCGATGGGGGTCACCATTCATGAAAACACTTCTATGGACTCCGTTCGCGAGGGCAAGCCTGCTGTGGTAAAAACACAGTCAGGAGATATTTCCGCGAAGAAAGTAGTTCTGGCGATCAACGCCTGGATGCCACAAAAATTTCCCTCGTTGAATAGAAATATATTACTGGTTTCCTCGGACATGATAATCACCGAACCAGTACCTGGGCTATTGGCCGATGCGGGTCTGAATGACGGTAAGGTAGTGATTGATTCGCGAATTTTTGTCCATTACTACCGAAGGACACCCGATGGTCGCCTGATGTTGGGTAAGGGGGGAAATATGTTTAGCTTTAACAATCGGGTCCATCCGGCATTTGATCAGCCTAGTCGTTACCAGACCCAATTGCGCGACTCGATGTCGAGCTTCTTCCCTTATCTGAAAGACTGCCGTATAGAGCGAACCTGGACTGGACCTTCCGACCGGTCAGCAACCGGACTGCCTTTTTTCGGTCATTTAAACAATCAGGACAATATCTTTTATGGCCTTGGGTATTCGGGAAACGGTGTTGGCCAAACTTACCTGGGAGGACAGATACTATCTTCACTGGTCCTGGGGCTAGACAACGAATGGACCCGTAGTGGCTTAGCTCAAGGACCCCTGGCGAAATTCCCACCAGAGCCAGTACGCTGGTTGGGTAGCATGGTTGTCAGGGGGGCTATCCGTCGCAAGGAAATTGCCGAGGATCGGGGTATTACTCCCTGGTGGATAGACAGGCAGCTCGCAAAATTAGCAGCTGCTAGCGGAAAACTGGGCAAGGTTTAAGTGCAGGATAGATTTATCGATCCGCAACAGGAATCAGCTTTACCCGCATAACAGGTTCATGAGCCAGGAAATTTACGCGGCGGATGGCCGCTATAGGTCCAGATCATGTCACGCGGAATAGGCCCCTTATTGCGCCCACCCTGTTGTGTCTGTTCCCAGGCGTGCGCGAGGATGCCTACGGACCGCGAGAGACAGAACAATCCGCGCGCTAGCGGCGCAGGAAACCCCAGTTCGGCATAAATCACAGCGGTTGCGCCATCTATATTCATAGGGATGCGGCGCCCCTTCGACCTTTCTAGCGATGCTTCGATGGTACGACCAATAGTCGCGTACTCACCAGTAACATGTCCAGCACTAGCCGCCTGATCAACCAGTTCAAGCAGGCGAGTTGCACGGGGATCGACCGGGTGGAAGCGATGGCCAAATCCCGGTACATATTTGTCTCCTGCCGAAAAAAATGCGTCCAGGGCGCGTTCGACCGTGAGTTCGATATCATCTTCATTATTCATCCCGGCACGGATTTCGTTATAGAAGTCGACCGCCTGTTCGCCAGCTCCGCCATGCACATCACCCAGTGCATTGATACCCGAGGCCAGTGCATTGTTAAGACCAATCCCGCAGGTTACCGACATTCTGGCTATGGCTATGCCCGGTGCCTGCGGGCCGTGATCGACAGCCGACATCAGCGCTATCTCCAGAAGCTCCGCCTGACCCTTTGCGGGTAACTCACCGCGTATCATCAGCCAGATCATTTCTGCAAATCCAATATTACCAATTAGCTCCTCGATCGCATAACCTCGATAGCGAATCTCGCCCGGTTTCATTTCGATGATTTGGGTGCTCCACCAATCCTCTACCCTGCCTGTAATGTCATCTTTTGTGTCACTGGTCATATTGCCTTCTCCTCCCGTAATCGTGCGATTTCTGTATTACTATAACCAAGCTCCAATAGAATGGCTCTGGTATCCTGGCCCAGCGTCGGTGGAGGAGTATCGGTTACTGGCGCTTTGCCATCTATCTTCACGCCGGTACAGGCAAATTGAATATCCCTGCCGACACCCGGTGCATTTTCAAATATTCCAATCATCCCGCGATCGGCAATTTGCGGATGGCGCAATGCCTCTGCTACGCCTATCACCTCACCGACGGGTACACCGGCGTCGTTGAACAGAGCCTGCCATTCAACTGCTGATTTTGACGCTAATGTACCCTCGAGTATTTCGCTCAACAGGCTTCGATTATCGAGCCTGGCCTTCCTGTCGCGAAAGCGCTTGTCGGTAATAATTTCCTCTAGCCCCACTACCCGGCACAGAGCTTCAAACTGCTCCTGTTTATTGGCAGCAATGTTGATAAGGCCATCACCCGTGTGGAAGCTGCCGGATGGGCTAGCGGTGAAGTTGTCGTTGCCGGCAGGTTCAGGAATTTTCCCGGCAACAAGGTAGTTAGAGACCACCCAACCCATGGTTGCAATCACCGATTCGAGCATCGAAACATCGATCAGCCGCCCTCGATTGCCGACCGGGCCAGCGAGGGCAGCTGCAATAGTAAAGGCCGCAGTCAAGCCTCCTATCGTATCGGCGACTGGATAACCGACCCGGTAAGGCGCGGTGTCGGGCGAACCGGTAATGCTCATCACACCCGACATCCCCTGGATGATTTGATCATAAGCTGGAAGATCTCGAAGAGGCCCATCCCGGCCAAAACCTGAAATCGCACAGTAGATCAGGTCTGGCCTGATCGCCTTAAGTTCAGAATAACCTGCCCCAAGTCGATCCATTACCCCGGGTCGAAAATTCTCAACCAGAACATCGGCTTTTTCGACCAGCCTTTTGAGCACTTTTTTCCCGGACTCGCACTTCAAATTGACCGTGATCGAGCGCTTACCGGTGTTCTGGGCTAGAAATGAGACACCCATAAGCTTTTCATTCAGTTTCGGATCTGCGCCTAATTGCCGGGCTAAATCACCGCTACCCGGCAATTCGATCTTGATCACATCAGCGCCAAGTAAGGCTAGCTGGTGGCAACAAAAAGGCCCGGAAAGAACATTGGTCAGGTCGAGCACACGGATACCTTCGAGCGGCGCGGTTTTTGCTGTACCGGGGGAGATTGCTTCGGGCATATCTACCATTTGTCACTTTAAAAATAACGAACAAAAAATATCATAGTTAGCAGCCAATGTCCGATTTCTGATCGATTTAACACCTTACGAAGCGCCCGCGAAAAAGCTATAGTCGGGCATCTAATTCACAGGTTTTACAGGGCCTGGCGATTTGATATTGTTGACCAGGGCTTAGTGTCCTGTCAGGGTGATATTGTCGTATTCAGCGCTCCCCTGATGTTTCGCGACAAGGCGCAGTGCGCAACCAATGGATGTTCCATTAGTAAGCGCTGCAACGCAGTGTCGGGACATCAGGGGAGCGCGGAACATGACAATATCACCCTGACAGGACA
>PVMS01081662.1_pt1 | contig 10513 bp, 10 predicted proteins | sample 1853461 | NCBI WGS metagenome assembly PVMS01 (sample SAMN08582032, study PRJNA380276) | Marine sediment metagenome, whole genome shotgun sequencing project. | isolation source: ocean sediment barecode stripped | collected 2017
CAACGCTCCGAGCTTCCTACCCAGCTGCAGGCGTGTTTCCTTTAAACGCTGCTCCAGTGGATCTTGTCCGGATTTTTCCGCTGGCCGCAATTGCACACCCTGGATTTCACCGGGTTTTTTCTTATTCTTGCGAAAAATGCGCATCATGATGATAAGGGTTCTGATTTGTCTTGGTAGATATGCTAGTTTTGGGGTTGATGCAGTGAGCTTCAAGATACTAGTGTATGAATAAGACGACAAAGAGGAAAAACAAGGGGCCAGGATCAGTGCGCATCATCGGTGGAGAGTGGCGTGGCAGCCGTTTGCCCGTTCCGGATTTGCCGGGCCTGCGACCTTCCGGCGACCGTTGTCGTGAGACGCTGTTTAACTGGTTGCAACCCCACATTCAGGGAGCCGAGTGTGTTGATTTGTTTGCTGGCAGCGGGTCGCTCGGCCTGGAAGCGGCTTCTCGTGGCGCAGCGCAGGTCATACTGATTGAGAAACTGATCCTGGCAGTGCGAATCCTGCAGGAAGATATCGATCGATTAAAAGCAGATAAGGTTAGTGTGCTGGCAACCGACGCTTTGCAGTGGCTGCATGACTGCCCGGCTCGCTCACTGGATATTGCCTTCATTGATCCGCCATTCGGCCTGCACCTGGAGACGCGATCATTGGAGCTGATCAGAATTTCAGACTGCATCAGACCGGGTGGTCATGTCTATATAGAGGGAGCAAAGTCAGCACCAATTTCCATCCCTGGCCCGGGTTGGGAAATGGTCAATGAAAAAGTGCTCGGGGAAGTCAGGATGTTACTTTTACAGAAAACTGAAATTCTTTGAAAGTAATTGATGCACATTCGGGTCATCTATTATGCAGGCATCTCTTGCCTGTCAGAAGACTCCTCAGTCCCTGCTGAAGGGCGCCTCCCAGGCGCCCTTTTTTTTAGAGAACAAGATCGCCCGCATGGCGGCCTCCTACAAAGATCGTGGGCAAGTTGGTCCTTGGAAATGTACAATACCGGTCTGTTTTGAACTGACTGGAATTCATTTATGACTATGCATCGCACAGCGGTCTATCCCGGAACATTTGACCCGATTACAAATGGGCATACCGACCTGGTATCGCGGGCGGCGCGGGTGTTCCCCAGGGTGATCGTTGCCATTGCTGAAAGCCCCCACAAAAAGCCATTTTTCACCCTGGCAGAGCGCATATCCCAGGCCCAGAATCAAATGTCCCATCTCGAAAATGTGGAAGTAGTAGGTTTTAGCAATCTGCTGGTCGAGTTCGTGCAGCAAATGGATGCGGGCGTCATTGTCCGCGGCCTGCGCGCGGTGTCGGATTTTGAGTATGAATTTCAGCTGGCCAGTATGAATCGTCACCTTGCACCGAAAGTCGAGACTTTGTTCCTCACCCCGGACGAAGAATACAGCTTCATATCATCCAGTCTGGTGAAGGAGATAGCACGCTTGAATGGTGATGTGTCCGAATTTGTTTGTGATGAAGTTCAGCAGGCCATGAGCAGGCGATTTGAAGAGTTGGAGCAGGAGCTTGGCGCTTAAAATCACCGAAGAATGTATCAACTGCGACGTATGTGAACCGGAATGCCCTAACGAAGCCATTTCACAAGGTCTGGAGTTTTACGAGATTGATCCAATGAAATGCACTGAATGCGTCGGGCATTTTGATACGCCCCAGTGCGTGGAAGTATGCCCTGTGGAATGCATTCCGAAAGACCCTGAAAATGAAGAAAACGAGGAAAAATTGTGGTTAAAGTATCAACGGCTTATTGCACAGGCCGAAATCGAATGAACACCGATAACAGAAAGAGAGTTCGCAACGTCCTGATTGGCATTGCTTTTGCCATTCTAAGCCTAAGCACGTTTGCAGCGGACGGGCCGGGCAAGGCGGCGATAGCGAGCGCCCATTACCTGGCCACCGAAGCGGGCCATGAAATACTTGAACAGGGCGGTAACGCTTTCGACGCGGCCATCGCGGTCAGTGCGGCTCTGGCGGTGGTGGAGCCCACCAGTTCCGGCCTCGGAGGCGGTGCTTTTTGGCTGCTGCATCGTGCTTCTGACAGTTTCGAAGTCATGATTGATGGCCGCGAGCAGGCTCCGGGCGCGGCACATACAGACATGTATCTGGATGCCGAGGGAAATGTGAATCGTGATCTTGCGGTTAACGGCCCGTTGGCGGGCGCCATCCCCGGTGAAGTTGCCGGATTGGAACACCTGGCGAAGAATTATGGGCGCCTGCCACTTTCCGTCAGCCTGCAGCCTGCCATTCGCCTGGCCCGCGAGGGATTTCCGGTAGATAAAAAATATCATGCCTTGATGGGCTACCGGATCGACGTGATCAAACGCTGGCCGGCGGCAGCCGATGCACTGCTGGCGGATGGCGAAATCCCTCCCGAGGGTTATGTGATAAGACTTCCGGACCTGGCCTGGGTGCTGGAACAGGTGGCTGAATCTGGAGCCAGGGGTTTTTACAGCGGCCCCGTCGCTGACCGCCTGGTCAAGGGCGTGCAGGAGGCCGGCGGCATCTGGACACTGGAAGATCTGGCAGCCTACAAGGTGATCGAGAGAACACCCATTTATACGCAGTATGGTAATTATGAACTGGTGACAGCGCCGCCGCCTTCATCCGGCGGTATTGCGATCGCCGAGATGTTGAATATTCTGGAACCCTATCCACTGGCCAGACTGGGAACGGCGCAGCGTGCGCATTTCATTGTCGAAGCGATGCGACGGGCCTATCGTGACCGTGCCATTTACCTCGGTGATCCTGATTTCACCGAAATTCCGGTAGAAATGTTGACCAGCCAACACTATGCAGATGGCCTGCGCGCATCCATTCGATCGGATCGAGCGACCCCCAGCAGTATGTTGCCCGGTAACAATCAGATTCCTGAAGGCACCGATACCACGCATTTTTCAATTATCGATGCTGAGGGCAACATGGTGGCCGCCACGCTGACCGTAAACCTGCCATTTGGGTCTGCCTTCATGCCGCCGGGAACCGGCTTACTGGTGAATAACGAGATGGACGATTTTTCGGCCAAGCAGGGCGAACCCAATGCCTTTGGCCTGATCGGCTTCGTGGCCAACGAGATCCAGCCATTTAAACGTCCCTTGTCCAGCATGAGCCCGACCTTCATGATGGGCGAGGATAAGCGCGCAGTGATCGGCACGCCCGGAGGTAGCCGCATCATCACCATGGTACTGCTTGGCATCCTGGATTTTATGGAGGGCAATGAGCCTGAATCCTGGGTTGCGCTACCACGCTTTCATCATCAATATGTTCCAGACAAAATCAGCGCTGAATCCAATACTTTCAGCAGCGAAGAAATTGCCGAACTCGAGGCCATGGGTCACGAGCTTGAAGTACGCGATCGCAGTTGGGGCAATATGCACGGCGTGATGTGGAATCTTGAAACCGGCGTGGTGACTGGTGGGTCTGACAAACGCTGGCCCTCAGGCCGCGCCATCGTTAAATAGTGCTGCGCTATCGTCAAATAGTGCCGCACCATCGTCAAATAGTGCCGCACCATCGTCAAATAATATGTAAGAGTGACCCTTGGTCGCGAAAGCTTTAATCGGCCAAAAAAAGATTTTCGCGAGCAAGGCTCGCTCCTACAATGGAAAAACCAATGAATAGAATATTATTGTGCTTACTGATTCTTCCTCTTACCACCCAGGCCCAGATCTCGCCACAACAACTGGACCAACTGGCGGCGGAGACCCAGCCTCAAGTGGTTGAGTGGCGGCGCTGGTTTCATCAGAATCCGGAGTTAAGCAATCGTGAATTTAATACTTCGGCACGAGTCACCGGGATACTCACTGAAATGGGCCTCGAGCCGCAAACCGGCATAGCCCACACCGGAGTGGTGGCGATTATCGAAGGCGGCAAACCGGGGCCGCTGGTGGCCATTCGCGCCGATATGGATGGTCTGCCGGTGGTCGAAGAAACCGGACTGGCTTTTGCCTCCAAAGCCCGTGGTGAATACAACGGTAACGAGGTTGGTGTCATGCACGCCTGCGGACACGACAGCCATATGGCGATGCTGTTGGGGGCGGCGAGTGTGCTCAATTCCGTCAAGGAGGACTTGCCGGGGTCGGTGATGCTCATTTTTCAGCCGGCCGAAGAGAGCGCGCCGGCGGGAGAACAGGGCGGTGCTGAACTGATGTTGAAAGAAGGCCTGTTCAAGAGAAACAGGCCTGCAGCCATTTTTGGATTGCATGTAGGATTTAACCAGCCTGGCGGAAAAATTGCGGTAACTCCCGGCCCCATGCTGGCCGCGGTAGACAGCTTTCAGATTAATGTGCTCGGCAGGCAAACACATGGCGCCCGGCCGTGGAATGGAATTGATCCGATCGTTATTGCATCACAAATTGTGCTCGGCTTGCAGACCATTGCGAGTCGTCAGGTTGATGTTACCCAGGCGCCATCCATCATCACGGTCGGGCGGATTTCCGGTGGTATACGCAATAATGTCATTCCTGACAAAGTGGAAATGGAGGGCACCATCCGCACCTTTGATGCACAAATGCGCGAACAGATTCACCTGCGAATCGAACGAACGGCGCGCCTGATTGCTGAGAGCGCCGGTGCGGAAATCGAATTTGAACTTAAATATGGCTACCCAGCGACGATCAACGATCCGGACCTGACCGAACAAATGATGCCGACGCTGCAACAGGTCGCCGGGGAGGGCGGGCTGGTTTCTGTTCAGCCCCAGACGGTGGCAGAAGATTTCTCCTTTTTTGCCAACGAGGTGCCGGGCCTGTACCTGTTTCTCGGCAATGGTGAACCGGGAATCGACCCGGCCACCCTGCCGAGCAACCATTCACCCCTGTTTGACATGTATGAACCGAGCATGGAAATCGGCGTGCGCGCATTCAGCCACCTGGTGGTGGATTACCTGCAGTCAAATCCCCAACAATGAAAGCTGACCGGAATTTGTAGGAGCGAGCCTTGCTCGCGAATGTAAAACCATGGTTGGTATGCGATCCGCATTTAATTGAAAATTCGCGAGCAAGGCTCGCTCCTACATACTCTTTCTGATTGAATGGGACAGCCCGGGCTTAACAAAATAAGCTATGGGGTTATTGCGGATGTAGTACAGTTCCAAATCCAGAACACTTGATCAATTTCAGCAAATTAACAAGAGAGTATTTTTATGTCATGGCAAAGTGGTAACAACGGTCACAGGAGACCCGGCACCCTCGGGGCTTCTCCCGGAAATGAATTGGAAGATCTCATTGAGCAGGGAAAGGAAAAGGCGAAACAGTTGTTGATGGGCGGTGGCCCGCGCAGAATGTTCGTGCTCGGTCTGATCGCACTCATCGCTTTGGGGGCATGGACAGCGTACTACACCGTACCAAGTGACTCTGTGGCAGTTATCCAGCGCTTTGGCAAATATCTCAAGGACGTGCCGCCGGGTCTGCATTTCAAGCTGCCGTTGGGAGTTGATACGGCGACCATTGTTCCGGTCAAGCGGCAACTGAAGCAGGAATTTGGCTTTACCACCCCCGGCGCCCGCGATTCCTGGCAGAGTCCAAGGGATGGAAGGCGGGAAACTGAGATGGTGACCGGTGATTTGAACGCTGCGCTGGTCGAGTGGGTGGTTCAGTACCGTATTTCAGATCCGGCCAAATTCCTATTCGAAGTGCGCGAACCCAGGGGAACGTTGCGCCATGTTTCTGAATCTGTGATGCGCGAAGTAGTTGGTGATCGCACCGTGGACGAAGTCATTACCATCGGCCGGCAGGAAATTGAATCAGAGGCCTTGATAAAAATGCAGGAATTGTCCACCAAATACGAGATGGGCATCAGTATCGACCAGGTGCAATTGAAGAATATCAATCCTCCGGGCCCGGTGCAGGAATCATTCAACGAGGTCAACCAGGCCCAACAGGAGAAGGAAAAGCTGATTAACGAGGCCCGACGCGACTACAACAAAGTGATCCCGTTGGCTGAGGGTGAAAAAGACCAGCGCATTCGCGAGGCCGACGGTTATCGGCTCAAGAGAATCAACGAAGCGGAGGGCGATGCTGCTCGCTTCAATGCTTTGTTTACAGAGTACAGCAAGGCGCCTGAGGTCACGCGCCGGCGTATCTATATCGAAACTCTGCAGGAGGTCCTGCCCGGCATGCGCTCCAAGATCATTGTGGATGAGCAGATCCACGGCATCCTGCCCTTACTTAATCTCGATGCGCAGAATGGAGAGCGGCCATGAGTCAGAAGAAACTAATCGGAAGTGTGATCTTTCTGGGTCTTGCGATCTATGTCCTGATGGGTTCGATTTATACGGTCAGTGAAGTGGAGCAAATGATCATAACCCAGTTTGGCAAGCCGGTGGGTGTGCCGGTAACCAGCGCCGGACTGAAAGTAAAGATCCCGTTTATCCAGGAAGTCAATCCAATTGACAAACGGGTTCTCGAGTGGGATGGAAGCCCCTCGGATATGCCAACCAAGGACAAACTCTATATATCAGTTGACCTGTTTGCACGTTGGCGGATAGTAGATCCTCTGCAGTATTTCCTGCGTCTGCGTGATGAGCGCAGTGCCCAGTCCCGTCTTGACGACATCCTGGGCAGTGAAACACGCAATGCAGTGGCCAAACATAAATTGATAGAAATCATCCGCACCACCAAGGATAGAATCCCGCTGCGCGATGCCATTTTAACCGCCTCTGAACAGGCGCTGGACATGGGTTCGCTGGTGCCGATCAAGAAGGGCCGCAAGATGGTTGAGCAGGAAATCTTTAAAGCCGCGGCGCAAAAAGTGGAAGTGTTTGGAATTGAATTACTCGACATCCGGTTCAAACGCATCAATTACAACGAAAGTGTGCGCCCGAAAATCTACGATCGCATGATCAGCGAGCGGCGGCAGATCGCGGAACGTTTCCTGTCAGAAGGTAACGGCGAGGCCGCCAGAATTCGCGGTAATCGAGTGCGTGACCTGAACAAGATTCAGTCTGAAGCTTATCGGGAAGTCGAGGAAATCCGTGGATTGGCGGACGCCAAAGCCACCGAGATTTACGCCAACGCCTATAACCAGAGCCCTGAGGCCGTCGCTTTTTACGAATTCACCCGAACCATGCAAAGCTTAAAACTCATCATGGAACAAAACACGACCCTGGTTCTTTCTACAGACAGCGATATGTTCAAGTTTCTCAAGGGTATGAATCCGCCCGGAGACGACAGCCGGGAGTGAAAGTAAGCGGGGTGGCTGTTAAACCTGCACTCGCCCTTCAGACAGGTTTATCGGAAACTGTAGGAGGCCGCCATGCGGCCTCCTACAAATAATCTGGTTTCCTTATTTACCAGCTTATTGATTTAAAATAATTTCCCGATAGACGGAGTTACTGCCAATGCGCCGCAACTTACCGCGATCCAGATTGGCGTTACGTGAATTATCCAATGATCCCTGCAATTTTATAGCCAGTTTTTCAAAGTACTCATTGCTCAGATCAAACGCTGCCCAGTTTGGGTGCTCGGTGATCAGAATCAGATCCCCTTCACCATCCCGCCCGAAAGCATTCTGGATGATCCGGTATGAAACGGTGTTCCCGTCTTTGATCTGCTGTTCCAGGTATATGCGCCAGAGACCATTCAGGTCGTTGAGGTAGGCATTCAGAGCGCCGGGTTCGAGGTGAACCTGGGTGGTCGCGATAACGTTGCCATATTCCCAATTTCGGGTGTTATCTTGTGCCATGGCTGGCGTGATGATTAATGACGCTGTCAAAAGGACCGCGATAGCGGCAATTAGTCTGATTTTCATTGAGTTTTCTCCATATCTCGTAAGTGATTACTTTTCGCCGGATTGGGCCGGCAGTCTTTATTTTCAGAAAAAATGCCTCGAAAAAAGCGAGGCACCATTCAGAGTATAAAGCATAAAAATATTTTTGCTCTAAGCCGCATAATTCACCAGGGATCAGGTGTTTATTTAAGGAAGCTCACAAGTCTGAAAGATTTCAACCGGTGGGAATAGTCAATACAGGGGCGTTTTTGTCCGCCGAGCTATTGGTCAGTGTGGTCAGAAACAGCATCAGGGTAAAGACCTGTTTTGATTGAATATCGCTGTTTTCTATCCAGTACCAGTAATCATGGTATTGGATAGCAGCAAAACTTTGCTTCGGGCGATCGGTGCCTGAATAAACCCGGAATGGTCTGAATGCGCCGGTAGAAAGGTCGTAACCTGGCGCAGCATGTGATGCTACCTCAGCGGGGACTTCCACGAACCCAGCCATGGCGACCAGTGTTTGGATCACCGAGCGGGTCTGGATGGTCAGCGTATCCGGATCGGAGCGGAAGGGTGCGTAGATCACGCGGTACTCATCGCGCTTTCCGTCCAGTCCGATGAGTTCACCGGCACGTGCCTGTTTTTTCAGCACAGACTCATCCAGGCCTTCCTTGTTCAGTCTGAAGATGATGCTATTACCGTCTGACGGGTCGGTCCCAAGCTCAAAACCGACCGCCCCTGCAAGCTGGAGCTCACGCATCAGCCCGACAAATTCATGAAATGCCGGGTCAGCCGACCGCGTTTTCTGACTGGTTGCCGAGTAATTATGAACGCCATTAATGGCCTCGACCGCCCAGGTAAAAAGGAGTTCGGAGTTGTAGCCCGCCTGCACCAGTGCAAGCAGTGACCGTGGTTCCACCGGTTCAAGCAGGCTTCGAAGGTAGGCATCACCTGTTTTTGGTGTGTAGGTTATGGTTGGCCGGTCAGTGAACTTCCCGCTTGCCCCCAGGCCCTGCGAATCTCCGCCTGTGAAACCGCTGCCGAAACCCACTTGACCATTCACCGTTGTTTCCAGGGTGTAGCCGGCGACGATCTGGCCAACATCCATAAAAACCGGCATGTCTACGTAGCGCAGTTTTACGATATTGGCGAGCATCTGGTTCTTCCAGTTTTCGCCAATACTGTATCCATAGTCCAGTTGGTCCTTGCGCATCGACTTCGGGCCGTAGCTGCTGCAAGCGGTCAGGCTAATGCAAAGGGCTGTGCCCACAATGATAGCGAGCGAGGATGTGACGCGATTTCTATTCATTTTCTACCAACCGGCAGCGGTACATTTTGTATTTTATAACCAGCGTGATTTTCGCATATATATCTTTGAAGTTCCCAAGTAATCGATCAAATCCTGGCGAAACTCATGCAATATGCGGGCAGTTTTTCTTAATCACGGCTTGATATATGCCCGTGGCACAAGTGGATCTTCCGGCAGATAGCGATCCCGCAGCAGGGTTTGGCGGGAGACCATTGGAATCGCCTTGCCGCCAATAATGACCTGGTCAGCGATGCTGGTTACTTCCAGCGGGTCGCCACTCCAGATCACCAGGTCCGCTGCGCTGTCTGCTTCCAATTTGCCGCTACCCTCTTCAAGGCCGAATATCCTGGCCGGGTTGCTGGTCATTCCCGCCAGGGCCGCCTCATACGGCAGGCCGTTGGCGACTGCATTACCGGCCGCTTGCCTCAATTTCCGCGCATTGTTGGTTTCGCCATTGTGAAAACTGATGGTGACTCCGGCCGCGTGCAAAATTGCGGCGTTGTCCAGTCGCGCGCCCAACTGGTCAAAACTGCCGGGCAAATTACGCAGTGGATCCAACAGCACCGGCACACCGGCTTCAGCCAGGCGGTCAGCTATCATCCACGCTTCAGCGCCGCCGGTAATCGCCGGGCTGATGCCATGATTTTGCGCAAATTTGAGTACCTGGAGCATGTCGCTGGCCCGATCGGCATCAAAAATTACAATACCCCCGGTGGAAAAACCAGCCATTATCTTGCGCCCGGACACCGTTAGCAGAACATCGGGTGACCAGCTCAGATCGGTGCTGTGGGCCTCGATCATGGCCTGGTTGAGTAACATCCACTGTGCTGCCCGGGAACCACCGCTCTGCTCTGAAGCATCAGAACCGACATCAATGAACAGAACTCTGTCACCCAGAAAAGACTGGTAGCTCCCGTCAAGCGACACCGCCTGTCCCAATCCGCCGATGATGCTGCCGGACCGCTGGGCACCCAGAACGGTCCAGGTGTAACCCTCAATCCGAGTCACCGGGATGACGCTGGAGTTGGGGTTGAATGCCGTGTTTACATCGAATTCGGGCCTTAGCGCGTCGAAATTGAGTGCGCCATCAACGGTTGATTCCTCGGCCGGAATATCCTGCAATCCAAGGGCTGTGATCCCGGCAAAAAATCCAGGTGTAACCGGTCTTCCATTGGCTTCGATCACGGTGGCGTCTGCAGGAACAGAAAGATTTTGTCCGACAGAGTGAATACGGCCATCCCGTATCAGCACATCAGCTTCCTGGAGAACTGACTGGCTGCCCATGGTATGGACCGTGGCGTCATTTATAAACAATGTTTGAGCCAGCAAGCTGGAAGGGATAAACAGAATAGAAAATGACAATAGCATTCCAAGCGCGACGAGCCTGAACTTCTTGTGGAAATGATCAAGGGATTTTGCACTGACAAAGCAAAGACTCTATCTCTCTTGGCAGGACAGAAAGGAACTTAAATGGATAAA
>PVMS01150990.1_pt1 | contig 10512 bp, 11 predicted proteins | sample 1853461 | NCBI WGS metagenome assembly PVMS01 (sample SAMN08582032, study PRJNA380276) | Marine sediment metagenome, whole genome shotgun sequencing project. | isolation source: ocean sediment barecode stripped | collected 2017
ATAGATAATGCACTCACGCGATCCTGAAGCCGAAATGGCTGAGTAGCTGGGGGAACCGGAGGTGGCCCTTCCGGCAAATTGCTGCTTCTCAGTGAAGCTCATATTGTTCAGGTTTTTATACCGTGCCGATTTTCCTTTGGGCTTATAAACCACCAGTTTCTGACCGGAGCGGATAATGTTTCTGCTGATGTTGTTCCAATAGCGCAGATCTGATGCCCTCACATCGTACCAATCTGCAATGAATCCAACATTGTCGCCCGACTGTACAGTGTAGTAGAGTTTGTCATATTTATCAGCCGGCAGGTCAACCTTATAGGAGGAGGTGTAGCGCTGTGGAGAAGCCACCAGTTTCTCCTTATCAAAAAAGATGGAATCCTTGTAGCTGAAAATGGAATCCTGCAGGTCGATAAATGCTGCAGTCTGTTCAAAAGGTATTTTTATGGAATAGCTGACTTTTGCTGTGGCAGGCACCACATCAGACCTGTACTGGGGATTCATATCTCGTAGCAGGCCTATGGAGATCCCCAGTACTTCTGACACCTGTTTCAAATGAACGGGTTCATGCACCATCAGGGTATCGGTATGCCGGGGCATATCCATGGGAGCACGTGTGATCAGGTGTTCCGGATAGAAGTTCATTGTATAGGTGGCTGCAATAAATGCCGGAACATATCCACGGGTTTCCCTGGGCAGGTAGTAATAGATATCCCAGAAGTTTCTCCGGCCACCCGACCTGCGAATGGCCTTGTTCACATTACCGGGACCACAGTTATAGGCTGCCAGGGCAAGGGTCCAGTCGTTATAAATTCTGTTAAGATCCCTCAGGTACCTGGCTGCAGCATGGGTGGCTGCCACCGGATCTCGCCGTTCATCCACCAGTGAGTTGATGGTCAGGCCATAATATTTTCCTGTACTGTACATAAACTGCCATGCACCTACAGCACCCACCCTTGATACGGCCCTGGGATTCAACGCCGATTCAATAACTGAGAGGTATTTCAACTCAAAGGGAACGCCGTAAAGGTCGAAGATCTCTTCATAAATAGGAAAGTAATAGTCCGACAGGCCCAGCATGATTCGTACCTGTTCTCTCCGCTTTCGGGTATATACATTGATGTAATTTTTTACAATCCGGTTGTAGGTCAGATCGATCACCGTAGGAATCTCAGACAATCGTTGCATGTAGACAGAATCGGAAAAATCGGGTATCAGGGTATCGGCTTCAGGATTGTAATCATCCATGGCCGTTTCCAGCGACTGGTTCACATACCAAAGGTTCACCAGGCTATCCAGGTTCTCGCCGGTTCTTAGTTCCAGTTCACCCTCCATGGTAAAAGTATCCATGGGGATCTGTTGCACCTCAGGGTCCAGTGCAAAATCCTTCACCGGTTCCAGGGAGAAAACCGAGTCCATGCCAGGTACCGGATCCGACGATATTTTCACATCCTGCGCACAAATGCTGATTACTATCGAAAACAGCAATCCTGTCAAAAAAACACCTCTCTCCTTCTTCATCTTCCGCCGATCTTAAAACTACATGTAAGTCCATATGAGTGGCCCGTGCTACTGGACGGGACCATTAGTGGCTGCAGGGAGGGGGAGAGCCTCATGGAGAGGTCCTCATTCACATTCCAGCTATAGAGATGGGCATCCACATATGCATCCACCACCTGCAGTGTATAGCAATCATGGCTATATAGCTTAGCTCCATGTTCCTTCGCCAGTATTGCAGGAATCGTTCATTAATATCACTTTGGTCAAGTGCATAATCAGCACTTGATTGCTTATATTGCCCTGTGTTGTATACAATGGCATACCCTGCAACCCCTACTGCTGCCCAAACGATGGGCGCCTTCCAATATTTTCGGTTATAAGCCTGCCCAAGTCCTGGGAGAACCAGGGCTAACATAATGGCTTTTGATGGTGAACGGATCTCACCGGGAGTTTCACCTGCAAGCGAATCGGAAACCATCAGTGTATCTGCAAGTCTGAGGTCCGGATCCACAGATCCATAGATGGAGTCATAACGCTCAAAAATTGCCACAGAGTCCAACTCCTGACAGAATGCTGAAGAGGTTATGAGAAAAGTTAGTAGGACCGCCTGGATGAACCTGTTCATTTACCCGGTTTATCGAGGATGCTTACGATGCGTTGTAAGTCCTCGTCCGATTTAAAGGGAATAACGATGTGACCATTGCCTTTATTGCTTCTTTTGAAATCGATGTTGGCTCCAAAATAGTGAGAGAGGTGTGCCCTGAGATCTTCATAATCAGAACGGGGATCTGCTTTTTCAGGTGTTTCCTCCTCCACTGCACTCCTGGACTTTTTTGCCAGGCTCTCCACATTCCTTACTGAAAGGTCCTGGGAAAGGATCTTGCTGAACACCTCCATCTGGTACTCCCTATCCTCGATGCCTAACAATGCCCTGGCATGCCCCATGGATATTTTCTTTTCCCGAATGGCTGTCTGAACTTCAACCGGCAGATTCAGCAAACGAAGGTAGTTGGTCACAGTGGCCCGTTTCTTGCCCACGCGATCGCCCAGCCCTTCCTGGGTCAGGCTGAATTCTTCGATAAGTCGCTGGTATGAAATGGCTATCTCAATGGCATCCAGGTCTTCCCTTTGTATATTCTCTACCAGAGCCAGCTCCAGCATATTCTCATCTCCAGCCTCCCTCACATAGGCAGGAATCCTTTTTAATCCTGCTTTCTCAGCAGCCCTTATGCGCCGCTCTCCAGAGATAAGCTGGTAGGTATTATCCGGAGCCCTCCTTACGGTGATGGGCTGAATGATCCCGTGCTCCTTAACAGACAGGACCAGCTCATTCAGGGTATCTTCATCAAATGAGGTTCTGGGTTGGAAGGGGTTGACCGATATGCTCTTTAAAGGGATCTCATTAACAGCCGATGGAGAGTGGATCAGTTGGTGATCCTGTTGTTCATCGGGTATATCAATCAATGCTCCCAAACCTCTTCCCAGTGCGTTCTTTTTTGCCATCAAGTTATATCGTTAATCCATTACTTTTTCTTCCTGCTTCAACAGGGTTTCTTCATTCTTCTGCAGAATTTCCCTGGCCAGGTTAAGGTAACTGACCGCCCCACGTGACTCTGCATCATACAGTATAGCCGGTTTACCAAAGCTCGGGGCTTCACTGAGTTTGACGTTACGCTGAATGATGGTTTCAAATACCATCTGCTGAAAATGCTTCCTGACTTCATCCACCACCTGGTTAGAGAGTCTCAACCTTGCGTCATACATGGTCAGCAAAAATCCTTCAATGTCCAGATCAGGGTTCAGACCACGCTGGATAATATTAATGGTATTGAGCAACTTTCCCAATCCCTCCAGGGCAAAATACTCACACTGCACGGGCAGGATTACAGAGTCGGCAGCTGTAAGCGCATTGACTGTGATCAGTCCAAGGGAAGGAGAGCAATCGATAAGGATATAGTCGTAATTGTCTCTGACCAGACCAATCACGTTCTTCAACAAATACTCCCGCTCATTCATGTTCAGCATTTCAATCTCGGCTCCTACCAGGTCGATGTGAGATGGAATCAGATCCAGATGGCTGATTTCGCTGTTAAGGATAATCTTCCTGGGATCAGAATCTTCAATCAGGCACTCATAGATGCTGGTCTTCACCTTCTTGATGTCAAATCCGGTTCCCGAGGTGGCATTGGCCTGGGGATCTGCATCAATGATCAGCACGCGCCTTTCAAGTACCGCAAGGCTTGCCCCAAGATTAATTGCCGTAGTTGTTTTCCCTACGCCTCCTTTTTGATTTGATATCGCAATAACTTTACCCATCGGCCATTCTGTTTATAGTGGTTGGATTACATTCGGGCTCAAATTTACTATTTTCGGGTAGCCCGCTATTTCTACCCATTTCGTTATTGTAAACAATAATTTTGCATTTACAAACACCTTATGAACATTTTACAATGATAACCTCATAAGGAATTTGTTGCCAAGGCTCAAAGATAGAACAAAGAATGAGAGCAGTCAGATTTTAACTATCTTTGGAACAAATCTTTACATGCAAGATGAATAAATCCATATGGATAGCAATTGTAAACAGGGCTGCAGGAGGGGGTAAGACTGAGAAGGACTGGCCCCTCATCGCTGAGCTTCTGGATCGGTACGGGATCATTTTTGAACCCCACTTCACCAACCGCAGATTGCATGCCTCCATCATAGCCAGAAACAAAATAAAGGAGGGATACTCCAAAATCATCGTTGTGGGTGGCGATGGGACCATGAATGAGGTGATCAATGGTATATTTGCCCAGACAAGGATTCAGACCAAAGAGGTGATGGTGGGCATGATCTCTGTGGGTACCGGCAATGACTGGGCCCGCATGTTCAACATCCCCTCCGATTATGAAGGGGCCATACAAACCATTAAAAGACAGAGAACCTTTATCCAGGATGCGGGACTGGTGAGCTACAGAAAAAATGACACCGAGTGGAAACGGTACTTCATTAATATTGCCGGGCTGGGCTTTGGGGCCCGGGTTACCGAGCGCAGCAACCGAATGAAAGACAAGGGGAAAAGCGGACCATACCTCTACTTTTACAACCTCTTCCTCAGCCTGTTGGGGTACAAAGCACAAAGTGCTGAAATTGAAATTGATGGCAAAAGTTTCGACCGCAAAGTATTCTCCATAAATGTGGGGATTGGCAAATACAATGGAGGCGGGATGATTCCTGTACCCCATGCCATTGTTGATGATGGACTATACAGCATAACCCTGATTAAGAAGATAGGCAAGTTGAACCTGCTGGCCAATATGAAGCGCCTGTATAACGGTACGATCATCAATCACTCGAAAGTGGAAACCTACATGGCAAAATCTATGCAAATTGGCGGATCCTCCAAAATGCAGATTGAAACCGATGGAGAATCCCTGGGCCACGGCCCAATGGACTTTCAGATCATTCCGAGAAGTGTAACTGTGATTTCGGGCGAGTTGTCAGCCTGATTTTGATCCGACCAGGTCTGCACTACCTGGGAACTGTCTTTATCTCAAACAATTTGGGCCATAACTTACCGGTGACAAAGAGCCTGTCTCCTGGCTGATCCCATGCAATACCATTCAACACATCTGTGGAGGATTTCCTGTCAGTTGCCTTTAAAATCCCTTTCAGGTTGATGCGTCCTTCCACCTTGCCAGTCTCCGGATCAATGATTACAATTTCATCGGTAAAATAACGGTTGGCCCATATCTTCCCATCGATGTACTCAAGCTCATTCAGGCTATCGGCCGGCCCTTCGTTGTGATATACCTCCAGCTGCCGAATCGTTGTAAACATCTCCGGATCAAGAAAATAGATCACATTGGTGCCGTCACTCATGATCAGCTCCGTCCCATTATGGGTAAGCCCCCACCCTTCTTTGTTCTGATAGTAGACCTTCTGGATCTCCTCAAAACTCGATTTATCGTAAATAAATCCCACCTGCGATTTATAGGTGAGCTGGTAGATCCGTTCCCCAAACACAGTAATTCCTTCTCCGAACAGCGATTGATCCAGGGTTCGGATTTTCTCTACCTCTCCGGTCTCCAGTGCAACGCGTCTCAGGGTCGAGGTACCATAATTGCCCGTCCCTTCGTACAACCAGCCATCCACATATTGCAGTCCCTGGGTATAAGCACCCGGATCATGATCATACTCCTTCACCACCCTGTAGGTATAGGCTGCCGGTACGATGTCTGACAGGAAGGTGATTTGCTGACCCTGATTCTCACTTTTTCCTCCTTTGAGAAATATCCGCAGCCGGAGGTTTGATCTCCCCGTATTTTCACCTTCAGTACTCAGTATGAGTTTCAACGTGCCCGCAACTGGTTGTTCCGAACTGGCCAACAGGGTCTGCTTCAATGCGCCTCCAAGGAAAACCTGGATCGAATCAACAGCAACACTATCGGGAATAGAAAGCTGGACATTCAGCATTTTCCCAACCGCCACGGTCAGGGGTCCCGCCGGCTCCAGAAGGGTGGTCACTTTTTCAGGCCTGGTGATTTTTACGGGAACACGTTCTGTGGTTTCCCTGTTCCCGGGACCACAGGACATTCCGGCCACAAAAAGGGCCACAAAAAGTGGAAGAACCGGTCTATTTAACATGTTTGCAGATTTATCGATCTGATTTTTTCCTGAAAAGGGATCGCTTTTTCCCGGGAAGACTCTGCAATTCGTTTTCGAGACTGGGAGATTCCTGGGGATTTATCATCTGGTAAATCTCACCCCAGGGTACCAGGCCTCCAATATTCCGGTCATCAATAAAAATATCAGCCTCAATTTTACGGCTGGACCAATCCTCATCAAACTCCTCTTCAGGATAGCTGGAATTGACAGCGTAAAACTCAACTCCTTTCTCGCGACAGTATTCCACAGCTTCATCCAGTTCTTTTCCCGACCGATAGGTCCAAAGGATTAACAAGTGCTTCTGTTTCTGAAGCGCTTTCATCGTTTCAATGGCAAAGAGGATGTCCTTTCCAATCTCGGGATACCTGTGCTCTACAATGGTACCGTCAAAATCAACGGCAATTTTTAGCGGGGTCTGCATATCTGACGTAATCTAAATAACTCGTCAAAAATACTAAAACCTCTTAAAAGAGGTCATTTACCGACAGATATCTTTCACCCGTATCGTAATTAAACGTTAAAATGGTGGCCGATTTGTCCACCTTTTCCAATAGCTGAGCAACTGCTGCCAGTGAAGCTCCGGATGAAATTCCCACGAAAACGCCCTCCTCTTTGGCAGCCCTTTTGGCATACTCAAAGGCATCAGTTTTCTCTACGGAGAGAACTCCATCCAACAGTCCAGTGTCAAGATTAGAGGGAATAAATCCAGCTCCGATGCCCATAATCCCGTGAGGACCAGGATCTCCCCCGCTGATTACAGGAGAATCCGATGGTTCAACTGCATAGACCTGGATTGCGGGCATCTTCTGCTTAAGAACCCTGGCAACGCCTGTAATGTGCCCTCCTGTTCCAACTCCGGTCACCAGATAATCGATCCCATCGGGAAAATCCTTTGCAATTTCTAATGCGGTGGTGCTCTCATGAATGGCCGGATTGGATGGGTTATCAAATTGTGAGGGTATCCAGGAATCCACGATCTCTGCAGCCAGTTCATCGGCCCGCTCCATGGAACCTTTCATTCCCAATTCCCGGGGTGTAAGAACAATCTCTGCACCATAGGCTCTAAGAATATTCCTGCGTTCCACCGACATGGACTCCGGCATTACCAGGATAATTTTGTATTGCTTTACAGCAGCCACCATGGCCAGTCCGATTCCTGTATTTCCCGAGGTGGGCTCAATGATGGTCGAGCCGGGTTTTAACGCCCCTCTCTTTTCCGCATCCATCACCATGGCATAGGCAATCCTGTCCTTAATACTTCCCCCGGGATTATCTCTTTCCAGTTTCATCCACACATTTGCGGACTCCGGGAAAAGCTTGTTCAATTTCAGGTGAGGCGTATTACCTATGGTCTCCAATATATGTTCGTACTTCATCGCATGTTCCTTTTTCTATTGTTTGGCTAAATGACAAAGTCAATTGGCGTATTAAAATCTTTACTGTCTCTTACCACCACCCGGTGGTTCCGGTAAACCACCGAATGTGGCACAATGCTTTCTGTAATCCAGGTATTTCCACCCACTACCGTGTGGTGACCTATCACGGTATTCCCTCCTAAAATGGTGCTTCCTGCATAGATGACCACGTGGTCCTCAATGGTGGGGTGTCGTTTTGTACTCGCCATTTTCTTTTCAACCGTCAGGGCTCCAAGGGTAACTCCCTGGTAGATTCTCACCTCTTTTCCTATGCGGGCGGTCTCTCCAATCACAACCCCTGTACCGTGGTCGATAAAGAAAGGAGAATCAATTTGAGCTCCGGGGTGGATATCGATTCCGGTTTTCTCATGGGCATACTCGGCCATGACCCTGGGAAGTACCGGCACCTTCAGATCATAGAGGATATGGGCCATGCGATAGACCGTGATACAAAAAAATCCAGGATAACTGAGGATCACCTCCTCCACGCAACTGGAAGCCGGATCATGCTTGGTGATAGCCTCTGCATCGGTGACCAACTCTTCAAATGCAGCCGGGATCCGTGTGAAAAAATGACCTACCACCTCTTCGGGTGGCCGATTCAATGATGCCCGGATGGAGTAGAGTAATTCCTTCAACTTAATGGTACACCGGTCCAATTCAATGGCAATCTCTCCTTCATCGATGATGCAGTTTCGCTTGATTGGAAACAGGGTATGCACCAGGTTTTCCACAAAATCCTGGGTTTGTACCATAGAGGGCACATCCATACAATACCCGGCATTAAACTCACTTAACCGTTTTGCAAAATTCATTCTTTCTAAATTCAGGTTCCCTACTTGGAAACCCGTGCCTGTAGCAAAAGGTTCAGTAGGGAAAGTAAAATATATGTTAAAATCACCAGTGAAAGCCCCGACAACCCGGTAAACAGGAGGATCACCCCTGAAATAAGAATGATCAGGTAGCGGATAAGATTCCCCCGGAGCCGAAAATGCTCAAATTTCAAGGTATACATGGGTACCGGTAAAATCATATGGAACGCCATGATAAGCATGATGGCCCACAGAAAGAACAGGTTAAGCGGGGTTCCAAAGAGCAGTCCGTCCTTCATAAATTGCCAGAACAGTCCCGTCCAGAAAAGGGTATGCGCCGGGGTGGGAAGTCCCATGAAAAAGGCTTCACCGGGCTCTTTCACAGCATCGGGCTCTTTCACATTGAAACGAGCCAGTCGAATGGCTGAAAAGGCAGGAACTAACACGATGGAGACCAACATGCCCCAGTAAAGAGTGGAAAAGTTCAGGGACTGGGATCTGAAAATGGTATAGATAAAGACCGCCGGTAAAACCCCAAAGGTGACCATATCAGCCAGAGAATCCAGCTGCTTGCCTGTCTCGCTGTGCGCATTCAGCACCCTGGCTGCAAAGCCGTCAAGGAAGTCAAAAAGGGCTGCTGCGATTACAAGGTAAACCGCCCACTGCCATTGTCCTTCCAGGGTAAGTACAATGGCAACCGTTCCACATGCCAGGTTCAGGAGGGTCAGGAAATTTGGGAGGTGGCGTTTCATTATTCGCTATCTGATACTGCCCTTTTCTCAAAATACTTCAGTGCCCAGCGTACTGCACCGTAACTGATCAGGATCATCAGTGGCCAGGAAAGGTATAAAATTATGGCTCCTATATACATAAGTTAGTTGTTAAGTTAGTGACTAAGTTAGGGTCTAGTTACTAGTCACTAGTAATTGCGTTTGTTTTACCGGTTAATAAATGTGGGGTTCTTCCTGCATCTCCTTTTCATCAATCTTTTTCTTGTTGAGCGCCCTCCAGGCAAAGATAATGTATGCAATGACAAAAGGCACTATTAATGAAACCCAGCTCAGGGCCACCAGTGTATACTTACTGGAAGAGGCGTTCTGTATGGTCAATGAACTTTGTAAATCGGAAGCAGATGGATAGAAAGAGGTATTATTAAATCCGGCCAGCAGGAACAGGGCAAGGACCACCCCAATGGTCCCGGGACCCGTGAGCCATATGCCATGGCTTGTCCGTGTCAACAGGGAGAGGACGATCCCCAGCAGCACTGCCACAACGCCCCCCAGAAAAATCCACATCACCACCGGCATAGCAATCAGGTTATGCAGGTATTTTTTGGGCTCCATAAAGATCTCCCCGGTTTCAGGATTTACTGCGTAACCATCCCTGAGCATAAGCCAGATTGTAAAAAGCAGGAAAAAGCCCACAAAGAAGAGCGCATTATTCAGGAGCGCCTTCCTGGTACGGGTGATGATGTTCTCATTATCGATGGTATTCAAAAAATAGAGGAGCCCCAGCACCCTTGCCAGGAAAAAAACTGTGAAACCAAGAGACAGGTTAAAAATGCTCAATGCAGCTTCCAGTCCCCTTGTATCATTGGCCCATATGACATTGTTCATTTCATTCAAGGAAAACTGGGACCCGGAGAAAAAGGTGGCCACTGCCACTCCCACCAGGAACGTGCCAACCATTCCGTTGATAAAAAGAAACCACTCATAGGTCCGCTGTCCCAGGAAGTTATTGGCCTTGGTCCTGAATTCGTAGGAGACAGCCTGGATCACAAAGGCAAACAGAATGGCCATCCATACCCAGTATGCCCCGCCAAAGCTGGTTGCATAAAAAAGAGGGAAAGAAGCAAAAAATGCGCCCCCGAATGTAACCAGGGTGGTAAAGGTAAATTCCCATTTTCTTCCCAGGGTATTCACAATTATGGTCCTTTCCGACTCGGACTTCCCTATGCGGAATATAAATGTTTGTCCCCCCTGCACAAAAAACAGGAAGACCAGGATGGCACCGAGCAAAGAGACGATGATATACCAGTATTGCTGTAATTCCAAGTATGATAAGTTTCCGAACATAGCTATTTTTCTCCAGGTCCTTTTTTAATTTGTGTTACCAGTATTTTAACCTCTGCAATAAACAAC
>PVMS01164534.1_pt1 | contig 10512 bp, 9 predicted proteins | sample 1853461 | NCBI WGS metagenome assembly PVMS01 (sample SAMN08582032, study PRJNA380276) | Marine sediment metagenome, whole genome shotgun sequencing project. | isolation source: ocean sediment barecode stripped | collected 2017
CCGCCGTGCTCACCTTCGCTACTATTCAGTATTTCGAGCTGCCATCGCTGCGATTCAGCGTACCGGCTATACATGCGAAATAAATCTCCGACAAATATAGCGGCCTCGTCTCCACCGGTTCCGGCGCGGATTTCAAGAAATACATTAGCGTTATCATTTGGATCCCTGGGTATCAGCAAAGTCTGCAGTTCCTGTTCCAGGTGTTCAATTTGCTCGTTGTTTTCAGTAATTTCCTCCTGCGCCAGTTCGTACAATTCAGCATCGTCTTCCGATAACATTTCTTCGGCGGAAGCGAGAGCCTGCTGGGCTTTTTGATAGGCACTAAAGCTTTTTACCAGGTTTTCTAGCTGGGCGTACTCCTTCGACAGGCCGCGAAATTTGTCCTGATCGTTAATCGTTTCGACTTCGGACAGCAAGGCGGCAATTTCCTCGTGTCTTGCGCTCAGCAGTTCCAGTTTATTTAACAGGGATTGTTTCATCAAAATTATGATTTATCAGGTGATATCAGCGACTGTAAAAGACGTACTGTCGCCTGGTCATCAGATTTCAGTGCCTTACGCATCTCGATGGTGGGGCCATGAAGCATTTTATTGGTCAGGGTATTGGCTAATCGTTGCAGTGCTTTTTCGGCATTGTGATCTTGCTGATATTGCGCTAACACGCGCTCGATACATTGTTGTTTTATTGCCTCTGCATTGTCGCGCAAGAGTCTTATTTCATCGGCTGACTGGTGAGTCTTTAACCACTGCTCAAAGTTGTTGACTTCGAAATTGATAATTTCCTGCGCCGATTCAGCAGCCAGCGCACGCGTTCGCTGGTTTTCATCGACCACCTGTTCTAAGTCGTCAACCGTATAGAGATAAATATCATCCAATTCACCAACCTGGCTCTCGATATCTCTCGGGACAGCCAGATCGACCATAAATATAGGGCGGTGCTTGCGTCGCTTGAGGGCCGTTTCGGTGGCGCCTTTGCCGAGGATCGGCAACTGGCTGGCTGTCGATGAAATCACGATATCCGCGTTGATAAGCTGCTGCGGCACATCACTGATAGAAACTGCCTGGGCGTCAACCTCTATTGCCAGACTGGCTGCATTTTCGAGACTACGGTTAGCAATCACCATGGAACCTATATTCTGGCGCCGTAGGTGACGCGCTACCAGTTCAATCGTTGCACCCGCACCAATCAATAATGCCTGTAATTCGTCCAGCTCACCGAATATCTGCCTCGACAATCTGACTGCTGCGAAAGCGACCGACACCGGATGGGCACCAATCTCAGTGTCGGTACGAACGCGCTTGGCAACGTTAAAAGAGTGTTGAAATAGTCGACCAAGAATTGAGTCGACGCTGTTACCATTACGCGCCTGGTCGAATGACTGTTTCAGCTGACCGAGAATCTGTGGTTCTCCCATCACCATCGAGTCGAGTCCCGAGGCGACGCGAAATAAATGGCGCGCCACTTCCTGGTCGTTGTATTGATATATATAAGGTGACAGCGCTTCAGCGCTCATTCCATGATAACCGCAGAGCCAGCGAGAAATAACATCGCCGGATTCACTGGAGGTATCGCAATAAATTTCGGTGCGGTTGCAGGTGGAAACAATAACGGACTCATTGATGGTGGCGAATTCCTGAAGTTCGACCAGGGCCTTGCCCATCTGCTCCGGTGCAAACGCTACTTTCTCGCGGATATCAACGGGTGCAGTCTGATGATTGATGCCGAGCGACAATAGGGACATGGATTAAAGGGGGATTGCGTGATAGCAGTCAATTTTCCGGTATTGGTTGGCAAAATACAAGCTGATGCTAAATAAAGCCGGTCAGGGGCTTCTATGCCTGGCATCGGGTCGCTCCTGTAGCGCTCCATTGCAGGTGTAGTGGATTGAAATCTCCAGGAACAAATCTCGCCTGCGCTGATCAAACTAATCAGGAATTCTGAATCAAACGCCATACGGAACCCGGGTAATAAGGCCTCTGCCTTTTCGCTTTTGAATTGGAGTGCTACACTCAATGTTTAGGGAATAAAACTGGTCGACCAAAAACCTTGAATATAACTTTGAAAATCGCAGACAGAATAAAAATAGCCTTGCTGGTTATCACCGTATTCTTGTTACCAGCTTGTGCGGGATTGCAGAGTCCGTCATTACAAGATGAATTGCTATTGCAATCGGATATGGCCGAGATCAACCTCGTTACCCCGCAGCCAGACAATTACAGTGATGATGCCTATCATTTAATGGTAGCGGAGATCGCGATTATGCGTGGCCAGATAGAACTGGCAGTGCAATATTATCTGAGAGTCGCCAGATCCCAGGATAATCCGGAAATCGCCGAGCGAGCGGTACGCATAGCGGTATATGGTCAGAACCTGGATGCGGCTACAGAAGCTGCCCAGCGTTGGATCGAACTGGCACCTGATCAGGATGAGGCGCGCCAGACTATTCTGGCAATATATATACGCCAGGATAATGCCGATAAGGCCTTTCAATACCTGGACGACATTATCGATACCAGTGAAATGTCCGAAATGAAGTTGTACGGCTCGGTGCTTACGGTGCTGGCGAGGGAAAAAAATGTCACTACGGTACTAGCAGTAACCCGCCGAATCGCACAGAAACATCCGGAACGAGCTTACGCTCAATTCTTACACGGCATGTTGGCTGCCCAGGGCAATCAGTCTATGGAAGCGCTGGAGTATCTAGACAGGGCGTTGGTAATTGAGGATATTGAGGGGGCTCACAATGCAAGAGCCACTTTGTTGTTAAAACTGGACCGGCGCGAAGAGGCGGTTATCAGTTTGCACAAAGCTGTGCTCGCCAGGCCGGATAACCAGAAACTGCGATTGACCTATGCACGATTGCTGGTCGATGTTAAACAATATGAAAAAGCACGAGCCCAGTTTAAAATTCTGCATCAGGCATCCCCACGTGATGCCGATCTATTATATAGCCTTGGGTTGTTATCGCTGGAGTCCCAGCGCCTGGACGACGCCGAGAAGTATATGTTGGAGCTGGTTCAGCTGAACCAACGCGAGGGTGAGTCACAGTATTATCTGGGTCGGATCAACGAAGGCCTGGGACGTTACCAGAAAGCGATCGACTGGTACCGACAAGTGCATATTAGCGAATATCTTTTTGACGCAAAATTACATATTGCTGATTTACTGAGTAAAATCGGGCGTTATGATCAGGCGCATGATCACCTCGACGCGATGCTTAAAGGCAGTCAGTCAGATGGTTCGCTGGTTCGGATCTACCTTGCTATCGGCGAGTTATTGCGTTCAGAGGCACGCTATGAAGAGGCGGTGGAGGTTTACACGACTGCCCTGGGTATAGTTCCCGGCAATACTGACCTGTTGTATTCCCGGGGCCTGGTTGCGGAAAGAATTGGCCGCCTCGATATCCTTGAACAGGATATTCTCAAAATTTTAAAAACCGAACCGAATAACGCGCACGCATTAAATGTACTCGGATATACCTTAGCGGATCAAACCGACCGATATCAGGAAGCTTATGGTTACCTGCAACGCGCCATCGAAATCAGGCCAGATGATGCGGCGATCATCGATAGTCTGGGTTGGGTCAACTATCGTATGGGTAACTATGACGAGGCAATTCGATTACTGCGACGTGCCCTGTCACGATTCGACGACAGTGAAATTGCCGCGCACCTGGGTGAAGTGCTCTGGGTTAGTGGTGCCAGGGGGGAAGCCAAAAAGGTTTGGCAGAGGGCGCTGAGAAAAGTGCCCGATGATCCGCTGCTGCAAAAAACCATGCACCGCTTTATTCAATAATCGCGCTCGCGAACAGTTCGACAGATACCCGGGTACTACTCATATGCGCCGTTGCATGAATTCGTGAATTTTATCCCGTTTCCCCATTCCATGCCGCCAGGCAGACAGTATTTGCTGCATATTGTTGCCCCGCTGTGGCTGATCATGTCGCTGGTTGCCTGTAGCAGTTTGCCTGAACCTCCTGTAACCGATGAAAGCTATCAGAACTGGGCCGGGTATCAGGAGCAATTACACGATATCAATAGTTGGGAAATTCATGCACGCGCGGTAATATTTGCCGGCAAGGAGGTTTACCAGGTTGGTATCAGCTGGCAACGTGAAATCGATCAATTTGTTATCGTCATCGAAGCACCGTTCGGGCCGGGCGTGTTTCGCCTCGAAACAAATCTACAAGCTGATGGCTTGCCACCGATACAACTGTCAATGCCCGACGGCCGCATTTTATATGATGAATCGGCAGAAGCCCTGATGCTACAGGTACTCGGCTGGGCAATCCCGGTTAAGGAGTTGAGGTCATGGGTAAAAGGGTTACCGCTCCCCGACACGGAACATAGCTTCGAATTACGTGCCAGCGGACGATTAAAGTCTCTGCGGCAGCAAGGCTGGGAGATCAGTTACCTGGATTATTTCGATGAAGATACTGCGGCACAGGGGTTGCCCAGGAAGATGTATCTAAAGCATCAGGAGCTGGCATTGAAAATTGTTATCGAACGCTGGCGTCAAATCGAGTCACCTGTTAAATCACCGCTATTATTTCCCGATTTTAATTAAATTCGATAGTGAATCACCTGTCCCTGCAATCGCCCGCCAAGCTAAACCTGATGTTGCATATCACCGGTAGGCGCGATGATGGCTACCATTTGTTACAAACGGTTTATCAGTTCATCGACCTGAGTGATCAAATGGAATTTCGTTTGACTTTGGATGGTTCAATACAGCGAAATAATAGCAAAACGCCTGTTAGTGAGGCTGAAGATATTGTGATTCGAGCCGCACTATTATTGCAACAGCAGTTCTGCGTAGAACTGGGTGTACAAATATCGATAGACAAACGTATTCCGATCGGCGGCGGGCTTGGAGGCGGCAGCTCGAATGCGGCGACGACATTGCTGGCACTGAATCAATTGTGGAATCTTAATCTGGAGCTGACCGAACTAGCTGAAATTGGGCTCGGGCTGGGAGCAGATGTGCCGGTGTTTGTGATGGGCAGGGCCGCCTTGGCAAGTGGTATTGGAGAACAGTTAAGTCCAATTGAATTAAGCGAGCACTGGTACCTGGTGATTCATCCTGGAGTGCAGGTTTCGACTGCGAAAATTTTTGCAGCGGAGGAATTGACACGAGATTGTGATGCAATCACAATACGCGCCTTTCTGAGTGGATCGGGCATAAATATCTGCGAAAAAGTTGCCTGTAAGCTGTATCCAGAAATACAGCTGGCAATGGACTGGCTAAACCAGTATGGCAAAGCCCGAATGACTGGCACCGGAGCCTGCGTATTCGCGGCTTTCGATAGCCTCGAACAGGCGGAAGGTGTAGTATCCCGCGCACCGGAACAATGGGGCTGTTTCGTCGCCAAAGCGATGAATAAAAATCCGGTAGTAACTCAGTGCCAAATGCGCCGGTAACGTGAGCAAAAAAGATTTAATGGGCCGTCGCCAAGTGGTAAGGCACCAGGTTTTGATCCTGGCATGCGTTGGTTCGAATCCAGCCGGCCCAGCCAAAATAGTACCTTTAGCCACGGGGAGAAAAGTTAAGTCAGGACCCGGGCTGGAGTCGAACCAAATGGTTTGACAAAATTGCCGGGAGCAATTTTGAACGCGCAAGCGGCCCGCAGGGCAAAATACAAGGATGTATTTTGTAATCCAGCCGGCCCAGCCATATTTTGAGATTGAGCGAGAAATAATGGATGGTTGTTAGTGTAGGCACGAACGATTTAATGGTCTTCACAGGAAACGCTAATCCCGAGTTATCGCGGACCGTGGCGCGAAACCTGGATATTCCTATTGGGAACGCTTCGGTGGGAGTATTTAGCGACGGTGAAACCTCGGTCGAGATCGGTGAGAATGTTCGCGGCAAGGATGTATTTATCATACAGCCGACCTGCACGCCGACGAATGACAACCTGATGGAGTTACTGGTCATGATCGATGCGCTAAAACGCGCATCGTGCGACCGGGTTACTGCAGTTATCCCCTATTTCGGCTATGCGCGCCAGGATCGTCGAGTACGATCACAGCGGGTTCCGATTACCGCCAAGGTAGTCGCCAATATGATTAGCAGTGTCGGCGTCGACAGGGTACTGACGGTTGATTTGCACGCGGACCAGATCGAAGGCTTTTTTGAATGCCTGGTGGATAATGTCTACGCATCGCCAATCTTGATGGGCGATATATGGAAGCAAAAATATCCGGATATGATAGTCGTGTCACCCGATGTCGGTGGTGTGGTGCGGGCCAGGGCAGTGGCGAAACAGCTCGACGATGCAGAACTTGCGATCATCGACAAACGTCGGCCACAGCCGAATATGGCGAAGGTGATGAATATCATCGGCGAAGTGAAGGATAAAACCTGCATCATCGTCGACGATATGGTCGATACCGCGGGCACCCTGTGCCGGGCGGCAGAAGCGCTGAAAGAACGTGGCGCAAAAGGCGTATATGCCTATTGTACGCATCCAGTCCTGTCTGGTAATGCGATAGAAAATGTTGAAAACTCGGTGCTCGATGCACTGGTTGTAACCGATACGATTCCACTCTCAGCAAAAGCTGAAAAGTGCGACAGCATTCGTCAGGTATCGGTTGCCGGAATGTTGGCAGAAACGATTCGCCGCATTCATTTTGAAGAATCAGTCAGTTCATTATATATGGATTGACTCTAGTTCCTTCCTGGTCGCGAGGAAGGTTTCCGTCATTGGACGGTTTTTTGTTTTTTGGAGTAGAGTAATGTCAGATAATATCCAACTGAATGCTGAACCACGGGCAGATTCGGGGAAAGGTGCGAGCCGCCGCCTGAGACGCACCGGACTGGTTCCAGCAGTCGTATACGGGGGCGATGGTGACGCCCGGTCAATCAGTCTTGTTCACAACGAGTTTAGCCACGAACTTGAAAATGAAGCGATTTATACGCAGCTAATCGACCTGAATATAGGCGAGCAAAGCGAAGAAGTTATTTTACGTGATCTGCAGCGCCACCCGTTCAAGAACCGGGTCCTGCACGCCGACTTTTTCCGCATCGACAAGAAAAAGCCGATTCACGTGGTTGTACCGATCCATGCAGTCAATGCCGAGGAATGTGTTGGCGTAAAACTGGACGGCGGCATGGTGACACAGGTTGCTACCGAAATAGAAGTAATCTGTCTGCCGATAAACCTGCCGGAATACCTCGAAGTTGATGTTGCCGAGCTGCATCTAGGCGAAACCATACACCTATCCGAACTCAAGATGCCCGAAGGTGTCGAGATCGTCGCCCTGACCTATGGTGAGGATCACGACTCCGGGGTTATATCGGTAGTGAAAACTCGTGCGGAAGAAATTATATCCGACGAGGCCCCTGAAGCTATCGACGAGGAAGGCGAAGACGAAGCTGAAGGCGAAGAAGGCGGTACCGAGGCATCTGAAGGCGGCGAAGAGGCCACCGAAGAGTAACACTCTTCGTGGCTGCGCTTACCGCGGACATTCGTTTGATAGTCGGCCTTGGAAACCCCGAGGCCGAATACGGCGATACCCGGCACAATGCCGGTTTCTGGTTTCTCGATTTGCTGGCAAACCATCTGTCTTTGTCGTTTCGATATGAAAAACGATTTAACGCCGATGAAAGCAAATATCGCTCGGGTGACAGGGACATTATTTTGCTCAAACCCCGGACATTTATGAATCGCAGCGGCCAATCGGTTGGTGCGGTGGTGCGTTTTTACAAGATGCAATCACGGCAAATTCTGGTCGTCCACGACGAACTAGATCTGGTACCGGGCGATAATCGCTTAAAGCAGGGCGGCGGACACGGTGGACACAATGGCTTGCGCGATACCGTCAGTCATCTGGGTGACAGGGATTTTTTTCGTTTGCGGGTCGGCATTGGTCATCCCGGTGATCGTGATCAGGTCATTAATTATGTACTTCATCGTCCCTCGGTACAGGATAAGGAATTGATTCAGGCGGCTAATCAGCGCACGCTCGAAGTCATGCCGCTGCTGTTCGAAGGCAGGATCGACAAGGCGATGCAGGCATTACATACCCCGATCGCGGATTAGCCCATGGGATTTAAATGCGGTATCGTTGGACTACCCAACGTTGGTAAATCAACCCTGTTCAATTCGCTGACCAGGGCTGGAATTGCGGCCGAGAATTATCCGTTTTGTACCATCGATCCGAACATCGGAATTGTCGAGGTACCCGATTTACGCCTGCAGCGCCTGGCTGAAATCGTCAAACCAAAGAAAACTATCCCTACTACCATGGAATTCGTCGATATCGCGGGCCTTGTCGCCGGGGCGTCGAAAGGCGAAGGCCTGGGTAATCAATTCCTCGGGCACATCCGTGAAACCGATGCCATCGCACACGTTGTGCGTTGCTTTGAAAACCCGGACATCGTGCATGTCAGTAATAAGATCGATCCACTGAATGATGTCGAAATCATCAATACCGAACTATTACTGGCGGACATGGAATCGATATCACGCCAGACCGAGCGTGCCGGCAAATTGGCAAAATCCAACGACAAGGAGGCGAAAGCTAAATATGCCTTTATGCAGGCGATACAGGCACATGTGGAAGCAGGTAACAGCGCGCGCGGTTTCGAGTTAGAGGATCAACAGCGTCACTGGATGAAGGCATTGCATCTGATTACTGCGAAGCCAACCCTGTACATCGCCAATGTCGCCGAAGATGGTTTTAAAAACAATCCGCATCTGGACGTATTAACCGCGCTCGCCAGATCAGAAGGTGCCGCAGTGGTCGCCGTTTGTGCTGCGATCGAATCGGAACTGGCTGAACTCGAAGCCGGCGAGGCAGCCGAGTTTCTCCAGGAACTGGGGTTGGAGGAACCCGGTCTCGACCGGGTCATCCACGCGGGCTATCGCCTGTTAAAATTACAGACCTACTTTACTGCTGGTGTTCAGGAAGTTCGTGCCTGGACCATTCGCCAGGGCGAGACAGCGCCAAAAGCTGCCGGGGTAATCCACACCGACTTCGAAAAAGGTTTTATCCGCGCCGAGGTTGTCGGTTACGACGATTTCATCACTGCAAAAGGAGAGCAGGGTGCGAAGGATGCCGGACGTTGGCGCCTGGAAGGCAAGGACTATGTCATGACCGAAGGCGACGTAGTGCATTTTCGCTTCAACGTTTAGCGAGTATTTCCTGCTGCTGATCACCGCGCTAGAGGACTTGATAATATAGGCCCCGGGCTTGACAGGGAGCGACCTTCAAGCGAAAATCGCGCTCCCCTCAACCGGGCAACCCGGTCTGTTAGAGTCAAATGCAATGGCTATGTAGCTCAGTTGGTTAGAGCACATCACTCATAATGATGGGGTCCCCTGTTCGAATCAGGGCATAGCCACCATTTTTGGCCGCCGTGAGCACGCCGATCGCCACGTTGAAAGTTTTGGCGAGACGCTCGCGTACCCATTTGTACTGCTCACGCCATCGCCAAAACTTTCGCCTTGCGCTCGACATACTCACGACGCCCAAAAACTACTTTTCTCCGGGCCGAATTTCTGGTTTTGGCGCAGCCACCAATTTTGGCCTGCTGCGTGTCGTCATTGCGCCGAATTCCGCCTTGCACTCACGATGCTCGCGACGGCCAAAAATTTCAGTAACTTATCAGCGTACGAGTCAGGCATAGCCGCCATTACCCCGAGAATGTTGATTATCTGGCGCAGTCCATTGCCAGGGTGATTCGGTAATAAATACTGCGCCGGCAGCACGAACAGATCCCTGCCTGTTGCTAGCTCCAGCGCAGCGAACAGAGCTCCTGGTCGCGCATACCTGTGTGGATCAGAAACAATGCCGCCCTGACCAGATCCGCCGTCAGCTACTCTGTTTATTCAAACGACGGCGTTCAACCAGTGGCCAAAAATGCTGTTTCAAGATATTGTGTCTTGTATTAGTCCCATATTGGGACTATACTCGCAGTATGCGGATCATCGCTCTGTCGACGTTGAAGGCTTTCTGGGAAAACAGCCACAGCTATTCCGATGCGAAAGAACCAACATTAGCCTGGTACCAACATGTATCGAAAGCTGATTGGGTATCACCCGCCGATGTGAAACAGGATTTCGGCACTACCAGTATTCTCCAGGACGGTAGGATGGTATTTAACATTGCTGGTAACAAGTATCGTCTGGTGGTCTGGATTAACTATCCCTACCGGGTCGTGTATATCCGCTTTATAGGTACCCATGCGCAATACGACAAGATCGATGCTCAAACGATTTAACAATATGGGAAACTGCTATGGACATAAAACCGATTAAGACCGAGGCTGACTATCAGGCAGCCCTGAAGGAAATCGAGAGCCTGATGATGGCGGCAATCGATACCCCCGAAGGCGAGAAGCTCGATGTTTTGACCACCCTCGTGGAGGCATATGAAGCAAAGCATTTTCCCATGGATCTTCCTGACCCCGTTGAGGCAATAAAATTCGAGATGGATAGAAGGGGCCTGACCGTCAAAGACCTGGAACCGCTAATCGGTAAGAGCAACCGAGTTTATGAAATCCTGA
>PVMS01102568.1_pt1 | contig 10511 bp, 13 predicted proteins | sample 1853461 | NCBI WGS metagenome assembly PVMS01 (sample SAMN08582032, study PRJNA380276) | Marine sediment metagenome, whole genome shotgun sequencing project. | isolation source: ocean sediment barecode stripped | collected 2017
AATATTCCAGCTTCACTTCCGCTCTATCGATATCTTCTTTTTCCAAAGTCTGGCACTGCTCTAATGCGGTTACAATAAAAACATGTGCATGAAAAGCTTTGGCATGCTGATGAGCCAGCGTCAAAGCCACTTCCGATGCATTGGATCCGTCATAACAGACTAAGAATTTCACTTGAATACCCTCCAATAATTGATTCCGGCTTTAAGCAAAAATCATTCTTTATCCGATTGAATTAACGCAACTGCCAAATCCCGGGCTGTTTCAAAATCCAGTTTGGTGGTGTTTAACACCAGATGATACCGCTCGGGTTGATCGTAATCGGTTTCACCGAATTTTTGATACAGGTTCGCTCGTCGTTTATCATCTCGGGTGACTACCCGCACCGCCTGGTCGTGGGTAACTTGATATTTATCTTCAAGGAAACGGATTCGGTCTTGTTCGTCAGCCGTGATGAGCAGGTGAAAAACATCGTATCGGTCTTTTAAAATATACTGGCTCCCTCTTCCAATGATCACAGCGTCTCCATCATCGGCAATCTCGTTGATGATACGTTTTAGGATATCCACATATATTTCTTCATCAATGGCATCCTGTTTTCCACTGATTATCAGATCTTTTAAACTTTTCGGCACGATGTCGGATAAAAACTTCTTGAACATCCCACCGGCATATTTTTCCATTTCATCCACTGTATCTACGGACACTTTTGCTTGCGTTGAAACCCTTTGGATCACCTCACTGTCGTAAAAGTCAAAGCCCAGCTTGTTTGCAATCATCTCGCCGAGGGTCCTGCCTCCAGCGCCGAAATGCCTGGCAATCGTAATTACCGCCATATTCTCCTCCTACAAAGGTAGCCGCTAAACGAGTTTACAAATCAGGTCACATGCTTTGTTCAGGCTGATTTTATTCATATTGAGAACCAAATGATAGTGGGAAGGATTGTCATAATCCTCTTTATGGAACCGCCGGTATAAATTGGTTCTCCTTTTGTCTTCCATGGCGACGCTGTTTACCGCATATCTATCCGTCACGTCATATTTTTCCTTAATAAAGCCAATCCGATAATCTTTGTCTGCGACCAAAAGCAGGTGCCTGGCATGTTCATCATCTTTTAGAATATACTGACTCCCCCTCCCGATGATAACAGCATTACCCTCGTCGGCGATCTTTCTGACAATATCATAGAGCAGATCGACATATATCTCCTCATCAAGATAGCCCCGTTGATCATCCAGAATACGATCAATCAACCGCTGCGGGACGAGTTGAGAAACGAATCGCTGAAATTTTCCACCGGCCTCCTTTTCCATCGATTCCACCCAATGGGTCGAAACCCTCGCCTTTTTGGCAACCATCTGAATAATTTCACTGTCAAAGAAATTATGTCCCAGTTGTTTTGATACCAACCGGCCTAACGTCAATCCACCAGCTCCGAATTGTCTCGATATCGTTATGACGCTCATGTGCAACTCCTTTGATGCAAAATTAAACGGAATTTAGTCCCTGCCTCGCTATATTAAAAAGCGTATCAATGGTCAAGAACTAATGTAAACATGGAACCGTTCACCCGAACAGACCCGCCTCTTTATACCACAAAAATGATTGGAACTGAATACAGGATTCCCATTGAAAATAATTCTTTTAAAAAATGGATCTATAGACAATAATAAGGCTTGAATTTTATTTTCGGTATGTTATCAAGGCATCCTTGATAAATTTCAGCCACAAGTGTATTGTTCAACGGGTCAATGAAATCGGATATGTTATTTGATTATAAAAAGAACAAAGCATGGGCTGAAAACATTACAATCGTCATGCAGCTGGGCCTTACAATGGCCGGTTGCATCGGTTTTTGTTTTTTTCTGGGTCTGATGATTGATAGATGGCTCGGCACACGAGGGATTTTCATAACCCTATTTATCGTTCTAGGGGTCATTGGTGGCGCCGTTGTCGCTTATCGTCAGATCATAGAAATCATCGAGGAAAAAGATTCAAACTGACCCTATTATTAGGCCATGGACCCTATTAGGCAAACTCAAAAAAAATACTGTTCCCAGGCGATGGTGATCGCTATCTTCGCCGGACTGATGCTCATCCTGTTGGGTCAAAAACCGATGGGTAAAGGGTTGATTCTGGGGACGCTCTTCAGTGTCGTCAATTTTGCCCTGGCTGGAGAGTGGATACAATTCCAATTGGGTCACGGGAAAGCAAACGTTTTTTCTCTCATTTGGGTCGGTCATCATCCGATACGCATTCATCGCTATCCCGCTTATTCTAGCCATAAAGCTGGAGCAGTTTAACATATGGACCACGATTTGCGGCATATTTATGATTCAAATTTTGATTGCGGGCAACCACTTGTTTAAAAGTCTCTCACCAACATCAATTGATTAGCGTTCTCAGGGTTACCCTGGTATGGAAAAACTCGGCCAAATACACCAACTGATCATTCCCATATTCGGCTATCAGATCACCGTCAATCTCGAGGTGATTGTCATGACCTGGATTGTTTTTATGGTTCTCATCCTTTTTGGCTTTTTCGCCAGCAGAAAAAAGGACCTGCTTCCCCGACCCCTTCAAGTCATGGGAGAATTGATTGTCTCGACATTCTATCAGCTCACCGAAGATGCGCTGGACAAAGAAATGGCCAAAAAGTACAGCCCGCTCGTCTGTGCCCTTTTTATGTTTCTGCTTCTCTCCAATTGGCTGGGTATCATACCCCATCTCGAGGAACCGACAAAAGACCTCAATACCTCTTTAAGTCTTGGTCTCATGGGATTTCCCATTGCGCATTATGCTGGGATCCGATCAAAAGGCTTTAAGGCGTACGCAAAAGAGTATTTTCAACCGATGTTTTTTATGATGCCGCTCAATTTAATCGGCGAGCTTTCAAAAATTATCTCCATATCATTTCGACTTTTCGGCAACGTCATGGGCGGTTCGATCATCATTCTCGTGGTGTCCCATCTCACCTATAGCGTGGTTATCCCGCCGTTTTTAAATGCCTTTTTCGGTTTTTTTGTCGGCACCATACAGGCTTTTGTGTTTACAATGTTAACGCTGGTTTATATCTCGGTTCAGGTTAAATAACATATGGATATCGCTGTTGAAACATGGGTAAAACTGGCCGCCTACTTAGGCGGTGGCCTGGCCATCGGTTTTGGGGCGATCGGTGCAGCCATTGGTGAAGGATATACGGCTGCCCAGGCCAATATCGCCATATCCAGAAACGTTAAAAATTCGGGAAGCATCGTCAAGAATATGCTGGTGGGTCAAGCCGTAGCGGAATCGGCCTCTATCTTTTCGCTGGTCGTCGCTATTTTACTGCTGTTTATCGATACCCCCGTCCCGAGTCTTTCAAAAGCGGCCTCTCTTCTGGCTGCAGGCATCAGCATGGGTTTCGGGGCCATGGGCGCCGGCATCGGGTCAGGCATTCCCGGGGGGGACACCTGCTTGGCAATTGCGCGAAATCCCAAAATGGCCGGCAAGCTTACAACCACCATGCTCATCAGTTCGGCCGTCTGCCAAACGCCGGCCATTTTTGCCATGGTGATTGCTCTGATTCTCATGTTTATGGATTTTAGCGGGGGTGCCGTACATCTTATATGGGCCGCTCACCTGGGCGCCGGGATTTGTATGGGGTTCGGCGCCATCGGATCCGGCATCGGGTCCGGGTTCCCGGGGGGAAAGGCCTGTCTTGGCCTCGCCGAACAGCCGGAAGCCGGCAACCAATTGACCACCAATATGTTGATCGGGTCAGCGGTGTGCCAAACGCCAGCCATTTTTGCCATGGTCGTCGCTTTGATTCTGATATTCATGAATTTTGGAAACGCCCCTCTTCACCCGACCTGGGCAGCCCTTTTAGGCGCTGGATTTAGCACCGGCCTTGCTGCCATCGGATCCGGCGTCGGGGGCGGGATGGCTGCTGGCGCCAGCTGTGAAGGCATCGCCAGAAACCCGGTCACGGTCGGCAGGGTCACCACAGTCATGCTGGTGGGCCAAGCCGTATCCCAAACACCAGCCATTTTTGGTTTGCTGGTCAGTTTTATCCTGATTTTTAAAGCATTTCCCGAGTCATCGACATTAAGCGCAGCAATGGCACTCCTGGGAGCAGGGGTCTGTATGGGCTTTGGAGGGATCGGTCCCGGCATCGGCAACGGCATGACCGCGGAAAGCGCCGTACGCTGGGCCGCTAGAAATGTGGAACATGCCGGCGCTCTCATGCGAACCATGCTGGTGGGACAGGCGGTTTCACAATCCACAGCCATTTATGCCATGGTGATCAGCCTGGTACTTATATTTGTTGTTTAGAATTAAATCTATTTTTTTGGAGGAGATAAAATGGCAATTGAAGGTGCGGATCTAGTAAAAGCAGCATCGATGATCGGTGCAGGTTTGGCAATGGGTCTCGGGGCTATCGGCCCGGGTGTTGGTGAAGGGATGGCTGCGGCAAAGGCCTGTGAAGCCATCGGTAAAAACCCGCAGGAAGCCGGATTGCTGACGCGGACCATGCTGGTGGGACAGGCGGTTTCAGAATCCACCGGAATCTATTCACTCGTCATTGCACTGCTGCTTCTATTTGTTGTTTAACCGTTTTCGGCTCAGGCGGATGGGAACCGGTTTAATCGTCATGCCGCAATCCCATCGGCTTTGCCTAATTAACGATATATTCTTGGAATGTGATCCATGCAAATCGTCAGTGTCGAAGCCCTGTTAAGTATCAATGAGACGATCATCGTTCAACTGCTCTCATTTCTGATTTTTTTATATATTATCAACCGCGTAATGTTCCGCCCCCTTCGCGGCCTGATGAAGCAGAGGGCGGACCATGTCAGCAAGATAAAGTCCGACGTCTTTGCCGCGGACAATAAATACGAACAGATTTTTCATCAAATCAACGAGAGGGGATCGGCAGTTAAGTCCGAGGCCTTCGCTATTCGAGAAAAGCTGGAAAAATCGGGTGCCGGAGAAGCTTCTGAAATTATCGCTTCGGCCCGCCAGGACATTGCCGATTTAAAGAAAAAGATGGATATCGAGCTCGAGAATCAGATTTCTAAAGCAAGGGAATATATCGAAACAGAATCCGAAGCTTTGGCGTCGAGTGTCATGGAAAAAATTCTGGGCCGGAGGTTGAATTTTTGAAGTTATCCAGGATCATCCCGTTGGGGTATGTCTTTTTATGTGTCGCCGGCTTTGTTTTCTATTTGTTAACATTCAATGCTTTCGCGGCCGATGGATCCAATGCCTGGCGGCCCACTTACGATCTCGTCATGCGATGGGTCAATTTTGTGATCCTGGTTTTTATTCTGGTTAAGTTCGGCAAAGGCCCGTTGTTGAAGATGCTGGGGCAACGAAAGAAGGATTTACAAAAGGAAATCAGTCTGGCCGAAAAGCAGAAAAATGGAGCGGAAGACAAGCTTCAGGAGATCCGTGAGCAGCTCGATGCGAGCAATGAGCGGTTTGAAAAGATAAAAAGACGGATTATCCAGCAGGGTGAAAATAAGAAAAAGGAAATGATTGAAGACGCTAAAAAGGAGAGCCGCATCCTGATCCAGGAAGCCAAACGAAGAATGGACACCCAAATATTAAGCGTCCAGAAAGCCTTTCAGGCAGAAATGGTTGAGGAGACAATGAAAATCGTTTTTCAAAAGCTTCCCCAATATTTTACCGAAAAAGATAACCAAAAACTAATCGAACTCTATCTTACCCAAGTCTCCCCTTAATAAATTATACAAAATTCATTTGTAAGGCACTATAGATGCGGCTAGGCATCGGACAGATTTTTTGCTTTTTCAAAAGGCAGACGAATCGTGAACGTGGCACCTTTTCCGGATTCAGAAGTCACTGCTATGGTTCCCCCGTTTTCTTTTACAATCTTACCCGTTACAAGCAAGCCGAGGCCCGTCCCCTGCTGTCCTTTATCGCTAAAGAGTTGAGAAAAAAGCATGTTTGCAGTTTCTTGGGACATGCCCATGCCATTGTCAGATACTTCGAATTTGATGATGTTGTCCGATTCCAGAGTCGTGCTCACGTGAACCCACCACGGGGTCTTGCTATCCGGGTCAAATAGACAGGCGTCGATGGCATTGCTGATCAGGTTCAACAGTGCCCTGTGGATCACCTGGGGATCCAGATAGACCTCGTCCAGACGGGGATCGAGGGCCAATTTTATTTCGATATCGTTCTCCTCGGCCTTGGTGGCCAAGAGGACAAAAACTTCTTTCACCAGTTTATTGGGAAAGCAGTTCTCGGGTTCCGGTTCACGCTCTTTTGAGTAAGTCAACAGATCCATAACAAGGTCTGAAATTCGACCGACATTTCGCTCGATGATATCCCAGCCGCTTTTTACTTTATCGGTGTCATCCTTATCCAGCGCCTTATTCAGGACATACACCCCGCCTTTCAGGCCGTGCAGGATATTTTTAACATAATGAGATAAACCCGCAATGGTCTGTCCGATGGCAGCCAACCGTTCTGACTGGACCAGATCTTTCTGCAACTGTTTGATTTTCCTCAAATCCCTGAAAAAGCAAACGCTGCCGATCACTTCCTGCTCCTGATAGAGGATTGAACCTGAAAATCGGGTGGGGATGATTTCCTCATTTTTGGCAACAATGTTAACTTCTCTCCATTCTGACAAATCCACACCATTTTCCATATTCAGACCCGCCAAAACTACGTTAGCAGCACTATCCGGATAGAGTTGGTCGATTTTGAGCACATTCACCACTTCTTGGTTTTTAAAACCGAAAATCCGTTCAGCGCCCCTGTTGTATATCACCACATAACCGTTTTGATCGGTGGCGATAATACCGTCATTTGATGAACTGATGAGCTTTTGTTGAAAATCGGATTTTCTTCCAATCTCCTCTGTTGACTCCCGAACCATTTCCTCAAGATTATTGGTATATTTTTTAAGTTTTTCTTTGGCCAGCTTTTGTTCCGTGGTATCCCAAAGTGTTTCAATAGCACCGATGATGTTGCCATCCGGCGCTTTTATGGGTGCTGCGGTAAAATAGCACCATTTTCCCTTTTCTCCCAGTTTCGGAAAAAAAACCTCAGCCTCATAGGCGTCTTTAATCAGTGCCGATCTTTGCCATTTGTTCCCATAGAGTGCCCTTATTTCTTCCTCGGAAATTTGGTCCAAAATGGCATCGGCCATAGTCGATCTTTCATTTTCCCAGAATGGTTCCCACTGCTTTCGCTTTCCGACGACTTTTTCTGCCGGATAACCGGACAGCTTTTCCATTGCCCGATTCCAGTGGGTTATAAAATGGTCTTTGTCGATGATAAAGGTGGGAATGGTGTTGCGATCGATAATCTGTGCCAGAACCATCTCCCGGCTCATGAGTTCTTTCTCAAGGCGTTTAAAAGCGGCGGTTCTTTTTTCGAGGATCTTGCCGAGATTTTGAGAGAAATTTATAAATTGTTGTTCGATTTTTTCGATTTTTTCCGCTATGATTTCTGAGCTCATCGATCTGCTTGATCCTTTCAGATTCAATTTGGAGCAAATCAAATATCAAGCTGGCATCATAGTGATCGATGAAACGAATGGAATCGAGCTTTTCGTTTTCAATACTTTCTAGAACGCTCTGGTGGCCGGTCAATTCGATGATGGTATCGATGTTTTTTAATTGAAAAAGATCCAGATAGTCAACGGTCGTAAAGACACCGTGCTTTTTTGCCCAGCCCATGCCTTCGGCAGCGGGATTGATATCCGCTATGCCGATGATCTGAATGTTTAAGTGGGCTAAATGGTTTCTGGAAGTCAGTTTAAGAAAGGCTGTGCCGAATTTGCCGGCACCCACAATTGCAACCTTTGAATTTCGCAGAGGATTTTCCATTATGCAAACCGTATCAATTGCTTTTTCTGAAGTTGGATAAATTATGCTTTTATGAGTTCGCACACGGCGTTTAACGCTCTGTTGAGATCAAATTTGCTCATATTGAGAACCAGGTCATAAAGCATCGGGTCTTCGTAATCTGTTTTCCCCAGTCGCTTGTACAGCTGCTTCCGTCTTTTATCCTCTGCATGAACGAGTCGTTCTGCTTTTTTATCCGGAAGATGATAATGGTCCCTCATAAACCGGATTCGGTTTTCGACTTTGTCAATTAAGAGAATATGATAAGCATCGGGGTGGTCATCCAGAATGTATTGGCTTCCTCTGCCCAAAATTACGGCGTCGCCTTCGTCGGCCATTTGAGCAATAATTAAAACCAGGTAGTCCAAATAAATATTTTCATCCAAATAGCCGTACTCATCAGACAGAACACGGTCCACCCAGCGCTGGGAAACCATGCCGGATATCAACCGCGAAAACTTGCTGCCTGCCTCTTTTTCAAATGATTCAACCCAGAGTGGTGAGACATTGGCCTCTCTGGCAATCATTTGGATGATGCTGTTGTCGGCAAAGGTGTAGCCCAGTTTATCGGCGAGCAGTTTGCCGAGTGCATTTCCGCCGGCTCCCGGTTGTCTGGAAATGGTAAGAATCGCCATCCGTCCTCCCTATTTCAATCGTTAAATGTGTTTTAAATCGATTCAGATGGAATTAATAGTGTCGGAAAGATTGATTTTTCTGCCAGGATTCTGGTGGTACTCCCGATCCATCTTTCCTTTAAAGAGCCCTTCCCTGAAGTTCCCGCGATAATCATCGTTGCCTGGCATTCCCGTGCAGCCCTTTCAATCTGTGAAGCTGTATTTCCAACATATACATGGGCTCTGGCATGCATACCTTTGGCCACCAAGGTATCGCAAATAACTTCGAGTTTCTTTCGAGTTTCTTTGCGGGCTTTTTGCACAGCCATGGCAGATGTACCTTTTAAATTCTTCTCGTCCACCACATGAATGACGTGGATTTCCTGGGTGATGGCTTTGATACCTTCTAACTTTTTAACAGCTTGATGACCGGTTTCCGACAGGTCAGTTGTATATAGGGGCCTTGCAAAAGGATGCTCAGAAGTAAGGCCTTCAGTGGATAAATATTTGTATATCAGTACGGGCGTCATTGACCTTCGAATTATTTCTTCCACATCAGAACCCGAATAAAGCTGTTCCAACTTCCCCTTTTTGGGTCGACCGATGACGATGAGATCCGCTGCTTCTTTCTCCACAGCTAAAATGACTTGTTTGACCAGACTGCCGACAACGATATATGCTCCGACTTCCATGCCACGTTCATAAAGGTTTTCCGCCCAGTCGATAAACCGGATGTTCGTCTTTTCTTTAAGTCTCACTTCTTCTGACTTTTGGTATCCGGTTCCCCTTCGCATGGCCACTTTTTCTCGCTCGATCACATTCAGAAACACAACATGATTGAGCCCAACCTCTCTCAAAACAAATAAAGATTCCAGGGCGTCAAACCAAAGTTCTTCGAATTTCGTTACAAATAATAATTTTTCAATCTTCATGATTTCAGCCTGTCAAAAGGAGATCTGCTCAAATTCCCGGTTGAAATTATTTTTCAGATGTGGATCGTTCTCTAAATGTGAAAGGGTTTTATCCGCCCAGTATGCTTTTGATGGTATCCGTCAACTCCTCAGGTTCAACCGGCTTTTCCAAATAAACCTTGGGTTCCGGGATCTTCTCTCCCCCGAATTCGGTAAGTGCTTTCTGGGAACGTAGAAAGGTTTTTTTTGCAATCGCTGAAAGCATAATTATAGGGATGCGATCCAAGGACTTATCGGTCTTCAGATGCCGATAGAGCCTTATCCCGCTCTGCCTCGGCATCAGAACGTCGAGTAGAATCAGATCCGGCTTTTGTTTCTTTAGAATTTCGAGTCCTTCTTCACCGTTTTTAGCGACGATGGCCGTATGGCCGCATTCTTCGACAATGGTGACGTTAAACGCAACAACATCAGGGTCATCGTCGACAACCAACACATTTTTACTCATGGTCAATCCTCCCTGGATTTTTTATTAAAAGATTCGCTGGCATTTGCCTTCTCATGTGTGATTCGACAACGTGCTTGCGAGCCACATCACGCCATCAAACCGGTTTCTGCTCCACCATTTACGGATAAAATAACGTTTTGAAATCGTCATTGCACCAGAAGAACAGGGAGCTCGGATATTTCGGCCACCCGATGAGAAACACCACCCAGCCAGTACTGCTCAAACCAATCTTTACCCGTTTTTCCCAAAACAATCATCGAGGCATTGGTCGCTCGCGATATTCTAAGGATTTCCGGAACGGTTTTTCCGATCGAAAGATGTGTTTCCACATCATTGTAAGCTGTTTGAAGCGTTTGCTTATACATTTCCAATCGCTGTTTTCCGTCCGCTTCCAGCTTTTTGAGATCCGGAATGGTCATCATGTCTGCAATTTTTGAGTCGATAATATGCGATATAATGACTCTTTGGGCAACATTTTTTATGGATTTGATCCACTCCAATCCATGTTCAGACGGTTCGGACCAATCGGTTGCCAACAAAGGGGCCGAAAAAATATCATCATTTTTTCGGGTAAACTCCTTTTCATTAACTTCAAACTTGACCATATATCTGCCCATC
>PVMS01029231.1_pt1 | contig 10510 bp, 11 predicted proteins | sample 1853461 | NCBI WGS metagenome assembly PVMS01 (sample SAMN08582032, study PRJNA380276) | Marine sediment metagenome, whole genome shotgun sequencing project. | isolation source: ocean sediment barecode stripped | collected 2017
AATAAATACCCCAAGGATTTTCACCTTCCATGGCCTTGACCGCTTTACTTACTTTTTCCATAAAGGTTCCTATACTAAATCCCTGTCCCCGATTAATTTCCCAGAATCGAAGATACATGATTGGGTGAGTGACCGTATTAGGATCTAGCATACTCGTATTATGTAATTCGGCTCTCATAGCACTCCAATATTCAATGGTCTGTATCTTTTTAATATTGATCATGACATTATCGCGCCAGTCTTCATCATGACCACCTTCACCAGGCCGGGCATCCATATGTTTAAACATAACAGGTCCCATACTCCAAATAAGGTTACCTGCATTTGGACCCGACGAAATATTAAAGACCGTCGCTTCATATACCCCTTCTGCATGGTATTTCTGATTATGGGCTCGCATGGCTTCACCTAAGGCTTTTAATTTTGTATTATCAGGTGTCAGCATAATATTTTCCCACATAGCGTAGGAATCGTCTTCTTGTGCATTTACCGTTAGCATAGACCCAAAGACCATGGCTAACAATAAGATTGTAGAATTAATTTTTTTTAGCATGAATTTTAATTTTGATGGTTAGTATTGTTATGAATTAGTTTCATAACAAAAATAAATAATATGGAATCAGATATAATAAATGCAAAAGTTTTTCTTAGCATTTAAGATAATGGATCATCTTTGGAGTACGTTAAAAGTAAGAAAAATAATTATTAATCTATCTACTTCAGGAAAATTATAGGCATAAAAAAAGCTCTCTAATAGAGAGCTTAATATTATTGAATTGATTTTATTGCAAATCCTTTATACTTCCATTTAGCAAGTCCGCCATCCAAATCGTAAATTTTGACAAAACCGGCGTCTTTCATTTTCTGAGCACATTTAGCACTGCGTCCTCCTTTTTGGCAATACACCAGAACGGGTTTTGATTTATCCAACTTTTCTATTTCAGTATCAAAAGACGATGAGTTGTAGTCTATATTTTGTGCATCAGCAATAAATCCAGCATTATACTCCTCAGGAGTTCGTACATCTACAAGTTGAACATCTTCCAACTCAGACAATACCTTCATTTCTTCAGGGGTAACAACTTCTATTTCAGTTTGGGGTTCCTCTTTACAACTTATGAATATTAAAGTTGTAGATATAAAAATTAAAACTAATATGCGTTTCATAGATATGATTTTAAATGCTGGTAACTTCACCTCTCCATTTCCTGATTCCACCAACGAGATTATATGCATGTTCAAATCCTAATTGATTCATAATATTGCAAGCTTGCCCACTTCGATTTCCTGACCTGCAATACACATAGTAACTTTTCGTTTTATCCAGCTTCTCAATTTCATCAATAAAATCCTGCCCTTTGTAGATGTCAATGTAAATTGCATTTGGTATAATGCCTTTAGAAACTTCCTTTTCTGTTCTTACATCTAAAACTACTGAGTTATCATCTTCCAGTAATTGATTGCTCCACGTTTCTTGTGATAAATCTGCCATATATTATTTTATATATAATTTTATATACAAAATTAACATTTCCTTAGGATATATTATATAGACGAGAAAAAATCTAAAGTGTTACACTAAATATAAAATTATTTAGCTTTTATAGTACACCCAATTGCTCTTGTCATAGTTTCCTTAACTTCTTTTCCGTTGAGAAGTGCATCAACTGCATTTTCAACATACTTTGTGTTAACTGAAGCTGCATCTTGATAATTATCATCAATGGCCCCAATATATTTTACCACATTTCCATTTTTGGTTTTTTCTAAAATATACACGTGAGGTGTTTTAGTTGCACCATATTGAGGATATATTTTTTGCTCCTCATCGATTAAATAAGGAAAAGTAAATCCTTTAGATCTTGCTCTGGCTTGCATTGATTTGTAGCTGTCACCTGGTTTAATATCAGGATTGTTAGGCATAATGGCTATTACAGGAAAACCTTTCTCTACATATTTCTTGTTTAGTCCTTCTATACGATCTTCATATTTAACGGCATAAGGACAGGTATTGCATGTAAATATCAAAATAAAGCCTTTGGCCTCATCATAATCTGATAATGACACCATATTACCATCAATATTTTTTAAAGAAAAGTCGGTAGCAACGTCACCAATTTGATATCCATGACCAACGATAACATCTGTAAATGATGCAGTTAGAAAAACTACTGCTGTTAAAAGAAATACTTTTTTTACTGTTTTCATATCTATTTTAATTTATTCTAAAAATTGTTTAAGTTCAGTTTCTAATTCGTCATAATTAAAGGTGCGTTCATAAAACACTCTTTTATTCCTGTTATAAATAAGTGTAGCAGGAATAGAGCCAGTCCAATCTTTGCTGATCTTTGGAATCCAGATATTCATATTTGTAGGATCATTTAAAGCAACAACCATTGATTTTAGTTTCTTTTCTTTGATATACGGCTTTAATTTTTTTTCATATTGCTGTGGAAAATCCAAACTTACGAGCACAACTTCAACATTCTTCCCACTATAATTTTTATTGATCTTCTCAAAATGAGGTAATTCCTTAATACATGGAGCACACCAGGTAGCCCAAAAATTGATCACATAGGTCTTTTCGTCATTTTTGTTTAATAAAGGTTCTAAGCCATCATAGTCATAGACTTCAAGTTCATCATAAGAAACGATTTGCGATGTTGCTTTATTACATGAATAAATTAAAAAAAACGCAAAAAGGGCTGTATACGTGTATTTCATTTTATAAAAATAATAAATCTGCCTTTATGTTACTATCCTTTAACACAATTTTAAACTGCTAGTCTCTAATAGATTGACCATATTTTGAATTCTCAATAATTTACATATATTTGTACATACAACAGTTGTATCAACAAATGAGTATTGAAAGCGTCCTAAAAATAACTTCCCCATTGTCGCCTTCAAAGAAGTCGGTTGTTCAAATAATGTATAACGGGGATTATCTTTTGAACAAAATAAATGCTGTTCTTAAGCCGTATGAATTAACTAGTCAACAATATAATGTTCTTAGAATTTTAAAAGACCAAAAAGGAAAAAGCGTTACCTTTTCAACGATTCATGAGCGCATGATCAATAAAAATAGTAACACCAGCCGCTTGATCGATAAACTAGTTAAAAAGAAATATGTAGCAAGACTGATAGATGAAGATAACAGACGTAAATTGAAAATATCCATAACAAAAAAAGGATTACATCTATTAACCGAAATCGACCCTTTAATTGATGATATTGAAAATAAAGCAACACATAAACTAACACATAAAGAACTAAATACTTTAAATTCTCTCTTAGAAAAAATAAGGTATTAATGGCAATTATCCCTAACTACGTTTAATTAATAGCAAAGAGTGATTAGATAAACTTCCGTTTCAAAAGAAACGGAAGTTTTAATAAAATTTTTAAATTATAAAAATTAAAGATTAATTACATTTGATTAATAGCACAAGAATAATTAACTAAGCTTCCGCTTCTTTTGAAACGGAAGTTTTTTTTTATAGATTTTTATATTTTAGGAATTGTAAATAATTAACGTTTCAAGGTGAAATGTCCGACGAAACTTTCACCTTCAATTGTCACCGCACGATACCAAAAATCAGAAGTATTTAATTTATCATCATTTAATTTACCATTCCATCCAATGGAAGAAGGGTTAAGCGTCTTTAAAAGCTTACCGTAACGGTTGAATATATAAATAACCTCTAATCGAAACATATCGTCGTCTTTAGGCCTATACTGCCAATAGTCATTAAATCCGTCACCATTTGGAGTAAAAAACTTTGGAAAACCATTTTTGTTCGCATAAACTTCAATATCAAACGCCACAATACCGCAACCATTCCTATCTCTAACGTAAATTACTGAGCTATTTTCAGGGGCATTAGAAAAAATATTACTTTCCTGATATGGTCCTTCTATGCTATCCAAAGAATATTCATAATCACCAATACCTTCAACTTCTATTCTTATAAAATTTCCATTTACATCATCAGTTATATTAACACCTAAAACAGTTGCGATCTCTGAAGAAACGACTATAAAATCCATAATTGAAGAACACTCTATTTGAAAAGCTGATTCATCGCTATAATTGTAGGCCTCATAACTATAAATACCTTCTACCGAAATTTGAACTAAAGCTTCTTCTGATATTAAGATGGCTTCGTCATTAACATTATACATATACCATCTATAGCCATCAGCTATATCGGGAGCAGTAATTGTGGTAGGAATTTCATTTAAACAAATTCCTACTTGATCCGGTAAGGTTAATTCTGGGTTTAGGGTCTCTAATTCCCCGGTCCCAGCATTAAAAAAAGGACCGCAACCTAAAATAGTAGAAAATGAGGTTTGTGCACATCCAATAGCATCACCTGCATCATTAAATGGAATTATTCGAATAAAATAAACTGAATTTGATATAAAGTTGATCACAAAAGTAGAGTTGCTGGTAAACGGATTTCCATCTAAAATGTCATTTACAAAAGGTGTCGTCCCAATATACACGAGATAACCTATTGCTCCGGGTACAACTTCCCATTCTATAAACGGCGTTAATTCTACATTAATAGCTCCATCAATAGGTGATATAATGGTTGTACATATCGGAAGTGCTGCTAATACACCTGTTGTAAAACTCTCAGCAGAACATGAATTTGCATTACCATTTTCGTTATATGGTTTCACTTCAACAAAAATTTCAGTTTCATCCGGTAGATCTGTTGGTGGATTAAACGTCAATACGTTTCCAACATTCAAATTATTGACTATGTCACCTAACCCAGGTCCTGTTCCAATTGTAATTATATAGCCGGTAGCCCCAACCACATAATTCCAACTAATATTTGCAGCAACATTAACATTTAAAGTGCCATTCACAGGATTTTCGAGCGAGGAGCAATTCGGGATTGTTGTGATGTCTATAGTTCTAAATGTATGACTTTGGCATTGAATATCCGGTTGATCAAAAAAGAACAAAGTTATTGTAATATAGATTTGGGTATTATCAGGTAATCCCAGGGGTGGCGAATAAATCGTACTGCTACCATTAGGTTGTTGATTGATAATATCTGTAGCTCCAGGAGTAGTCCCAATTGATATTATATAACCAGTGACACCTTCTACGAACTCCCATGAAATTGAAGTATCAACAGGAACATTAGTAGCTCCATCAAGTGGTGCTATTAAGTTTGGGCAATCTTGACCAAAAGTCAAGACATTAAATGCTATTGATATAATAACAAATGCACAATACTTCATCACATGCAATTTTATTGTTCAAGATACTATAAAATACAATAACTACATTATTTTGCAAAAATCAAATGTTATAAGATGAGCGCTTATTTTAATTAGACAAAATTAATTACATCTGTAATTAAATTGATTATTTTTTATAAAAATAATTTGCTAAAAACATTTGGATGCCTATATTTGATAAACAAATGAAAACAAATTTAAATAATACATGGTGGTGGAATTCTCGAAAAATAATATTCGTGAATTAGTCATATTGTATGTTTAACAACAATAAAATTAAGGCTTGTCATTCACGACAAGCCTTTTTTAATATATGAAAACCTTTAGTTTATATACACATTATAAAAAGATTTTAGCAGATACTATTACACCAGTAAGCATCTACCTAAAAATTAGAGATAAGTACCCAAATAGTATTTTATTGGAAAGTAGCGATTATCATGCGAGTGATAATAGTTTCTCATATATATGTTTTAAGCCTATTGCTTCGTTTAAAGTAGAAAATGATTTTATTTATCAAACATTTCCTGACGGAAGCACAAAAAATAATAATGCGAAAAGCATCAGTATTACTGAAGAAATAGACAAATTTACGAAACGATTTAAGGTAGATTCTGAACATAAATTCAAATTTATTAATAACGGTATTTTTGGTTATACCGCTTATGATGCTGTACGCTATTTTGAAGATATAGAGATCTCAAAAAAGAAAGACTCACTTGATATTCCAGATATTTATTATGCGGTTTATCAAAATATTATCGCTATAGATCATTTTAAAAATGAGGCTTATATTTTTGCCCACTGTTTCAATACTGAAAATAATATAGATGATATCGATCATCTTATCAAAGTCAGAAACTTTGCGACATATAACTTTTCATCTGAAGGTGAGATTTCTTCAAATCTAACCGATGAGGAATATAAAAATCATGTTGATTTAGCAAAAAAGCATTGTGCACGCGGTGATGTTTTTCAATTAGTCCTTTCAAAAAAGTTCACACAAAGATTTAAAGGTGATGAATTTAATGTATATCGTGCATTAAGAAGTATAAACCCTTCTCCTTACCTATTTTACTTCGATTATGGCAACTTTAAAATTTTTGGCAGTTCCCCTGAAGCACAATTAATAGTTAAAAATGGTCGATCTGAGATCCATCCTATTGCAGGAACCTTTAAAAGAACTGGAAACGATTTGAAGGACGCCGAATTAGCTAAACAACTGATTGCAGACGATAAAGAAAATAGTGAACACGTCATGTTGGTAGATCTTGCAAGAAACGATTTAAGCAGGCATGCCAGTCACGTAACAGTGGAAACCTATCGTGAAGTTCAATTCTTTTCGCATGTCATCCATTTAGTGAGTAAAGTGACCGGACAAAAACATGAGGATATTTCTACTATGCAAGCTGTGGCCGATACATTTCCGGCAGGAACATTAAGTGGAGCTCCAAAACACCGAGCAATGCAACTTATTGAGCAATACGAAAATACAAGCCGTGGATTTTATGGTGGCGCTATTGGTTTTATGGATTTTGATGGTAATTTTAATCATGCCATATTAATAAGAACTTTTTTAAGTAAAAACCATAATTTACACTGGCAAGCAGGTGCAGGATTAGTATCAAAATCAAATCCTGAGCACGAATTACAAGAAGTATATAACAAGTTAGGTGCCTTAACCAAAGCGATTGAATTAGCCGAAGACATTTAATTATGATAAAAGTATTAGTCATAGATAATTACGACAGTTTCACTTATAATCTGGTTCATTATTTGGAAGATCTAGAATGTGACGTTACAGTTCTTAGGAATGATAAACTTTCTCTAAAGGACGTTGAGCCTTATGATAAAGTTGTACTATCGCCAGGACCAGGAATTCCTGAGGAAGCGGGATTGTTAAAAGCCATAATTGAAAGGTATGCCTCTTCAAAAAGTATTTTGGGGGTTTGCCTCGGTCAACAGGCTATTGGTGAAGTTTTTGGCGGAAGCCTTATAAATCTTGATGAAGTGTTTCATGGTGTAGCTACTGAAATTAATATTGTGGTGAATGACGAACCGCTCTATAAGGATTTAGATCCCATCATTAAAGTTGGACGATACCATTCTTGGGTTGTATATGAAAACCTTCCAGAGACTCTTGAAGCAACCTCCTTCGATAAAAACGGTCAGATTATGTCTTTACGACATAAAAAATATGATGTAAAAGGTGTTCAATTTCATCCGGAATCAGTTCTGACTCCAAATGGGAAGCAAATTTTAGAAAACTGGATCAAATCCTAAGCAAATGAAACATCTGTTAAACAGACTCATAAATCACGAAAGTTTCTCAAGAGATGAGGCCAGACAAATTTTGGTTAACATTAGCGATGGAGAATATAACCAAAGCCAGATTGCTTCTTTTCTAACGGTATTTATGATGCGAAGCATAACTCTTGAAGAATTAAAAGGTTTTAGAGATGCCCTATTAGATTTATGCATTCCTATAGATCTCGATGAATTTAATGCCATCGACCTATGTGGAACTGGTGGTGATGGTAAAGATACTTTTAATATATCCACCCTTTCGTCGTTTATAACCGCTGGTGCTGGAATTAAGGTAGCTAAACATGGGAATTATGGGGTGTCCTCAGCTTGTGGATCATCAAATGTTATGGAGCATTTAGACATAAAATTTTCGAATAAAGAAGATCATTTAAAGCGCTGTATTGACCGGGCCGGAATTTGTGTTTTGCATGCACCTTTATTTCATCCTGCTATGAAAAATGTTGCTCCTATTCGTCGTGAATTGGGTGTTAAAACATTTTTTAATATGCTTGGCCCAATGGTGAATCCTTCGTTTCCAAAAAACCAAATGGTAGGAGTTTTCAACTTAGAACTACTGCGCCTATATGGTTATTTATATCAAGATACAGATAAGAATTATAGTATTGTTCATGCATTAGACGGTTATGATGAAATTTCACTAACGGGAAAAACAAAGGTTATCTCAAATACGGGTGAGATATTATTTTCCCCGGAAGATTTAGGCGTTCGTCAAATAGAACAAAGTTCAATTTTTGGAGGTAATACTATAAAGGAAGCTGCAAATATTTTTATGAATGTTATTAGTGGTAAAGGTACCGACGCACAAAACAATGTTGTTTGTGCAAATTCCGGACTAGCTATTGCTACAGCTAAACGAATCAAACATATAGAAGGTTTTGAATTAGCAAAACAGTCACTTCATGAAGGCAAAGGCCTTAACGCATTAACCACATTACAAGAATTAAGTAAATGACAATTTTAGATCAAATAGTAGCTGATAAATATAAAGAGGTTGCCTTAAATAAAGGAGCAGTAACTATAAATCAATTGGAGCAATCAGTTTTATTTAATAGATATTCTAATTCAATGGCCGAAGCACTAAAACAAAGTGATTCAGGTATTATTGCTGAACATAAACGCCGTTCACCTTCAAAGGGCATTATTCATGCAGATCTGCTCGTTAATGAAATTGCTAAAGGCTATGAAGATGCAGGTGTTTCTGGAATGTCAGTGCTAACCGACCAAAAGTATTTTGGAGGAACCATAGACGACCTTATTATGGCTAGATCAAGTTGTAATTTACCTTTATTAAGAAAAGAATTTGTTATAGATGAATACCAGATTCTAGAGGCTAAGGCTAATGGGGCTGATGTAATTTTATTGATAGCAGCTATTTTGAACATAAAAGAGATCAAACAATTTTCAGAATTGGCAAAACAACTCTATCTTGATGTGTTACTGGAAGTACATAATGAAGAAGAACTAAATAAATCCATTATGCCAAGTATAGATATGATTGGTGTTAATAATAGAAACTTGAAGACCTTTGAAGTGCATATAGAAACAAGTGAAAAGCTAAGTTCATTTATTCCAAATGACTTTGTTAAAGTATCAGAAAGCGGGATAAGTTCACCTGATACTATAAAAGCATTGAAAATGTATGGATTTGAGGGGTTTTTAATTGGAGAAAATTTTATGAAAACTGATAATCCGGGTAAAAGTGCTGAAGAATTTATTAAACAAATTACATTATGAAACTAAAGGTGTGCGGTATGAAATATTATGATAATATTGTTGAAGTAGCAGGCTTACAACCAGATTACCTCGGACTTATTTTTTATGAAAAATCGCCACGCTATTTTAATGGAGCACTACCCCAAATTCCTTCATCGGTTAAAAAGGTTGGAGTGTTTGTTAATGCGGACATTGAGTTTATTTTTGAACACGTTGAATCCTATGATCTTCAGTCTATTCAATTACATGGACAAGAATCACCTGGTTTCTGTTCGAAATTAAAGAACGAAAATAAATTGTTGGAAATTATCAAGGTTTTTTCAATTATAGACGAATTCGATTTTAACCTCTTAAAACCATATGAAGATGTTTGTGATTATTTTTTATTTGACACCAAAGGAAAATTACCTGGTGGAAATGGGTTTACTTTCAAATGGAATATACTTGAAAATTATCCTTCAACTAAACCTTATTTCTTAAGTGGTGGCATTGGTTTAGATCAATTAAAGAACTTAAAAGGGTTTCTAGATAGTTCAGCTTCGAAATACTGCCATTCTATTGATGTCAATAGCAAATTTGAAATAAAACCCGGCTTAAAAAATAGTGTCGAATTAAATGAATTCAAATCTCAGATATGAGTTATAACATAAATGACAAAGGTTATTATGGCGAATTTGGAGGAGCATTCATCCCTGAAATGCTGTATCCAAATGTAGAAGAATTACGTCAAAATTATCTAAAGATCATGGCTGAACCTGATTTTCAAAAAGAGTTCAATCAATTGCTCAAGGATTATGTTGGTCGTCCTTCTCCACTCTATTTTGCAAAGCGACTCTCAGAAAAATACAATACAAAGATCTATTTAAAACGTGAAGACCTAAATCATACCGGTGCACACAAGATAAATAATACTATTGGACAGATTTTAATGGCGAAGAGATTAGGAAAAAAGCGTATAATTGCCGAAACAGGAGCCGGACAACATGGAGTGGCTACTGCAACGGTTTGCTCACTAATGGGATTAGAATGTATTGTGTATATGGGCGAAATTGATATTGATCGACAAGCCCCAAACGTTGCAAGAATGAAAATGTTGGGAGCTAAGGTTATTCCTGCACTTTCAGGAAGCAAAACCTTAAAGGATGCTACCAATGAAGCTATCAGAGATTGGATCAATAATCCTGTAAATACGCATTATATTATTGGA
>PVMS01149594.1_pt1 | contig 10510 bp, 11 predicted proteins | sample 1853461 | NCBI WGS metagenome assembly PVMS01 (sample SAMN08582032, study PRJNA380276) | Marine sediment metagenome, whole genome shotgun sequencing project. | isolation source: ocean sediment barecode stripped | collected 2017
CTGGTGTTGGCCGAGTTCGTCGAGTTCATCTCGGCCGGTAATTTAATCCTGATGTTGATTTTTACCGCCGTTATTAGCCTGATACTTGGCATGGGTTTACCGACCACCGCCAACTACATCGTGGTTTCCTCGTTGATGGCACCCGTCATCGTCTCGGTCGGCGCCAGCAATGGTCTGATCGTGCCTTTGATCGCGGTTCATCTGTTCGTGTTCTATTTTGGAATACTCGCGGACGATACTCCGCCGGTGGGTCTGGCCGCCTATGCCGCGGCGGCTATCTCTGGAGGAGACCCGATTAAAACCGGCGTTCAGGGATTTATGTATGACATCCGTACCGGCGTGCTGCCCTTCATGTTTATCTTTAATACCGAATTGCTGTTGATTGGCATCACCGGCCCAATCCATTTGTTTGTCGTTGTCGCCTCGGCGCTGGCGGCGATGCTGCTATTTGCGGCGGCGACCCAGGGATTTTTCATCACCCATAGCAAGAAATGGGAATCGGCCGCGTTGCTGCTTATCACCTTTACGCTGTTCCGCCCCGGATTCTTCATGGATATGATTTATGACCCACTGGTCAAGGTAGAGGCCACTAAAATCTATGAGGTTGCCGAAGAGCAACCGGACAATGGATTGTTGAGGGTACACGTTATGGGTGAAACCCTGGAAGGTGATACGGTAGACAAGGTGGTGATGTTACCGGTTGGCAAGCCCGGGCCTGGAAAGGACCGGATAGAAATGGCAGCGGGTCTCGAGCTCCGGCAGGAAGGAGAAAAAATGTTCGTAGACAATATCGTCTTTGGCAGCGCTGCCGATAAACAGAAGATTGATTTTGACTGGGAGATTGTTGACGTTCAGAGAAAAGCTGACACGCCCAGCAAACGCTGGTTTTATATTCCAGCAATACTGCTGTTGATGCTGGTCTGGAAAACCCAGACTGGGCGCCGTGATAAAGATAAAATTACTCCAGTCGAGGCAGTTAGTCATGTATGAGAACATTCTTTTTCCAGTCGATCTGGAACACACCGCCGAAGCCGCAAAAGCCCTAAAGATAGTGATTGAGGAAGCAAAACGATCGAAGGCAAAACTCACGGTTATGACTGCGGCGCCTGGTTTTGGAATGCCGATTGTTGCCTCTTTCTTTGATGAGGGGACGGTAAAGAATGCGTTGAAAGAGATTGCACGTCATTTGAAGCAGTATATCGATGAAAATATTCCAGATGATGTTGAAACCAACGCCATCGTGGTCGAGGGGAGTCCTGCTGAATTAATTTTAAAGCAGGCGCAAAATGATAATTCCGATTTGATCGTAATAGCCGCGCATAACAGTAAGTTAGAGAATCTTTTGCTGGGCTCATGTGCCGCCAAGGTCGTGCGACATGCAAATTGTACTGTGACGGTGGTGAAATAAATCCAACCAGGAAAGATTAAAATAACACCCCTGTGACACCCCTGGTCATAGGTCTGGTTCTGCTCGCCGCGTTATTGCATGCGAGCTGGAACGCGATGGCCAAATCCGGTGGCACGCCGGAATACAGTATTGCCTCTTATCAACTGCTCGGCGCGATGGTTTGCCTGCCGTTTCTGTTCACAGTGCCACTACCGCTGGCGGCAAGTTGGCCGATGATCCTGCTATCGGTAATCTGGCATAATATATACTACTTCACGCTGGCTAAATCTTATCGGGCCGGCGATTTGTCGCTAATGTACCCGTTGTTTCGCGGCCTGGCGCCGGTACTGGTCGCGCTTGGTGCGGCTGTGTTTGCGCATGAATGGTTATCACCTGGTTCGATGCTTGGCATCGGTCTGATAAGTTTTGGGTTGATCAGCATTACCCTGCTGGGTGGTCAGTTTGGCAGGATTTCACCGCTGGCGCTGCGTTGGGGGCTTGCCACTTCGCTGTTGATTGCGGCCTATACAGTAACAGATGGTTTGGGTGTGAGGGCGGCGGGTAATAGCCTGAGCTACATTTTCTGGCTGTTTGCGCTCGAACCAATACCGATTTGCCTGATTTTATTATTTATTGACAGGGCAGCCTGGTTCAGTTACATGCGCGCCAAACCAGGAAAGATTTTAATGGGTGGCCTGGCTTCGTCTTCTGCGTACGGGTTGGTAATTTTCGCCCTCGGCTTAAGTTCGATGGCAATGGTTTCATCGCTGCGTGAAACCAGTGTTATTTTTGCCGCGCTGATCGGTACCCTGCTGTTCCACGAATCCTTCGGGCGCCAACGTATTTTCGCATCGGTGCTAGTCGTTTGTGGGGTGATATTGATTCGCTGGTTAGCCTGAGAATTTGTTCATGCTATAGTCGTAATTTAGCCACACTAGATGACCCGGTCAATGCTCACTAAATCTTTTCCTTCTGTCAGTCTTAGCCACAAACCCACTCCGCTGGAAAGGCTCGATAATCTCAGTGAGGACTACCAAACCAATATCTGGATCAAGCGCGATGACTGTACTGGTCTCGCTTTTGGCGGCAACAAGAGCCGGCAACTCGAATACTATATCGGTCATGCGAAATCACTGGGCGCCGATACTTTACTGACCACCGGGGCGATACAGTCCAATCATGTGCGGATGACAGTAGCGGCAGCGCGAAAGACCAACATGGATGTAGAGGTTCAGCTCGAGCATCGAGTAGATCGGGATCAGGTCGAGTACCACGAGTCCGGGAATCCGTTTCTGGTAAAATTAATGGGTGCAAAAATTCATTATTACGCGGTTGGTGAAGACGAGGATGGCGCCGATCAGGCCATGATCGATCGTGCGCAAGTATTAAAAGGCGAGGGTAAAAACCCGTATGTGATTCCTTTATCTAATGCGACGACACCGTATGGCGCCCTCGGTTACGTAGAAGCCGCTGAAGAAATTATACGGCAGCTTGAATCGATGAAGATTGCGCCGGTTCGCTTTTTTGTACCCAGCGGCAGCGCATCGACGCATGCTGGTCTCCTGTTCGGATTGCGTGCCTCCGGTTACCAGCTGCCGGTGGACGGTATTTGCGTGCGCCGTGATGCACAAAGTCAGCAACAGCGGGTGTTGACCAAAATTCAGTCGGTAGCAGCGTTGTTGGATCTCGATGTCGGTATTGGTAGCGACGATGTCATCTGCGATGACAGGTTTCTGGCGCCAGGCTACGGCTTGCTGAATCCAGCCACCACTGCGGCGATAAAATTAGTGGCGCGTCGAGAAGGTATTTTTCTCGATCCTACTTACTCGGGAAAGGCATTTGCTGCTTTGATCGATTGCCTCGAGAATGGAAACTACGGCGTCGAGGATCATATTGTCTTTCTTCATACCGGGGGTTCGCCATCCCTGTTCGGTTACCCGGAACTGGTAGTGGATTAATTATTTCGGTCCGAACAGATTGACCACATTGTTTTTGGCAGGAGAAATTGATTCAGGCTTGTCGTCGGTATGATCCTGCGGTCGGTCAGCATTCGCGTTACTGTCCCGCGGCTCTTTCTCTTCCCCAAGAATGGCCTTTTGTACCCTCTCGGTGAAATCTGTCAGCTCGGTATTATCCGATGAGAACAGTGTAATTAGGCCGTCAATATCAAAGTTTGAATGATTTGTATCGTCAGTTGTGTTTTTTTCTTTTGTCATGTTTGACTCCGGACCTAAAAAGTTGGAATGCTGACTACTTCGTATAGCATAGAAACTGCGCTTTAATAGGTCTTTTTACGGACGGGAATCAGGTCCTGATAATTGATTTCGATCTGGTAGCCAGTCGGATTAGCTTAGTCCAAGCAGGCGGCTGAAAAAATGTTTTATCGAAAATGGCTGCTTTGTTTCCATTTCGATGCTTTCATTAATCAGTTCTGCTTTGGCCTGACGATCGTCCTGTTCCGCGGGCTGATCGCCGAAGGCACAGCATACTACCTGAGTGAAATCCGTGTTTTGAGTGTCATCGGACAATGATTGTGCCGATTTACTTTCCGTTTTGTAGTCGATTAGTGCGCTGTCATTACTCATGAGATCATCTACTTCGGTTAATTGATATATAGGAGATTAGCTTCTAAAACCCCTGGATATGTGCCGTGGTTCTCAATTTGAAGCATCTATCCGGTGGAATGTGCTCGATTGTGTGATGCAAATCACATCAACCAGCACCGATATTTACCGAACCCTGGCTATCACTGAAGTATAGTAGAAAGATTTGATTTTTGGGATATTGCTCTGTCGAGCTTGTTAACTAGACAGGGTGGGGGCTGGAAGCCCCTCGATGCGTACGTTAACACAGGCGGGTAAGCCACTTTGTAGCGCCCGTTCCAGCGCAGCCTCAAGTTGTTCTGGATGATCGACAAACTCGCCGTAACCGCCCAGACTGCGCAATACCTGATCGTAGCGAGTTTCCCCGAGTTCACAGCCTAGCAGGCGCTGCGCACCATATTCTCGGAGTTGAATTTGATACTCGGCATTCCAGCGCGAATCGTTGCCTATTATCGCGACGAATGGTAATCCGTACCGAATCGCCGTTTCAAATTCACTGAGATGGAATCCCGCGGTACCATCACCCATCAATACAAATACACTACTCTCGGGGTGACAAATTTTAGCCGCGACCGCATAACAGATTCCGCCCCCGATGGCTCCGGCCGGACCATTGATGATTCGCCTCGTCGTGTGGGTGAAGGCCTGGGCCCATTGCCCAAATTCGCCGCCATCGCAAATCAGTACGGGATCATCGGCCAGTTCGATTACTCGCTGTACCGACTCACATAGCGTGGCCGGGTGTAGGGGTGTTGATTGGTTTTCTGTCGTGGATATACCGGCGCGAGAGGCACAGGCGTGGGTGACCTGGTTACGCCAGTCCCGGTGTCTGTCGGGTGGCTGCGCGGGATATAGTGATAGCGCTTTCGCCGATAGATCGGCGTCGGTTTTTTGGCTAATAACCAGTTGATCGGCCAACGCTCGTTTAGCCTGGTTAAGCAAATCCTGTTCTGGGTCTATAGCGAGAAACTGGCAGATGGGATTAAAGCCCGGTGACTGGCCAAAATTTACCATGAAATCAACCGCCTTACCAAGCAACAGGACGACGTCGGCTTTCGCCATAATTTCCCCGAGGTTACCGAGGGCGGGATCTTTCAGGCCACGCGGATTCTCCATCGAAATAACCGGTACCCCCAGGTTTTCCTGCAACTCGGATACCATGGCGCCGGCCCGGGCCTGACTTAGCGCTGGGCCTGCCAGGACAAGCGGGCGTTCGGCAGCAACCAGGGTATCCGCGATCTGCTCTATGATCCGGGTTTCGGGGGCATTTTCCTGACGATTAGCGCGTTTAATAAATTCATCCGCATCAAACGAAACCTGCTCACACAACAAGTCAAACGGCAGTGCCAGGTGTACCGGTCCGGGGCGTCCGGAACGCGCGATACTGATCGCCTTTGCCAGGTCTGTCGAAATGTCATCCACACTCTGTGGCCGACGGGAAAATTTGGTCAGTGGTTTCGATATTGAAACCTGGTCGAGTTGCTGAAAGGCCCCCATCGAGTCCTGCTGCAGGGGTGCATCTCCGCTCAGAAGCAGCACTGGGCTCTCTGATGCCCTGGCACTGTAAAGTGGCGATAAACCGTTTACGAAGCCGGGCCCGGCAGGAATAAGCGCGACACCGATATCGCCGTTTAACTGCGCCCAGGCTTCGGCCATGTAGACCGCCGCTGCTTCATGGCGAACGTGAATCAGGCGCATATCGGCGTCGATGCAGGCATCAAATACAGGCATTATCTGATTACCCGATAAGGTAAATATAGTACGCACGCCAATAGCGCGAAGTGCCGTTACCAGCAGCTCGGCACCGTTCTGAGAATCAATGGGGTCAGACTCCATTGATTTCTCCATTGATCTATCCACAAGCCACCCTCAAGTAATGCAACTTATTATAATCACCGATGGCAAATAACAATACCTGTTCTTGAAGTCTCTACAATCTAACATCTCGTCAAGCCTCCTTTGGTACAAAAAATCAATCGAGTCTGACCCTATTGATATTTAAATAAATAAAATAGTATAGTGCCAGCTTAGACTACCCAACGACAGGAACGCATCAATTTCCGATCATCCCGACAAATCTGCGGCAGCCAGCACAGCGGATAAAAACTCTGATAAACACGGGCCACTACAGGGTGTCCGAGTTGTGGATTTGTCGCGCATACTGGCCGGCCCTACCTGTACCCAACTGCTGGGAGATTTTGGCGCCGATATTATAAAAGTAGAGAGACCAGGCATGGGTGATGATACCCGTGGCTGGGGGCCACCCTATGTCACTGGAAGCGACGGCGAACCCACCCAGGAAAGTGCGTATTTCCTGGCTGCCAATCGTAACAAACGATCGATTGCAGTCGATATCACTACCACCGAAGGCGTTGATATCGTGCGCCAACTGGTACAGCAATGCGACGTCGTGATCGAGAATTTCAAAGTCGGCGGATTGCAAAAATACGGTCTCGACTACGCGTCACTGGTGTCACTGAAACCGGACCTGGTTTACTGCTCGATTTCAGGTTATGGCCAGACTGGACCAAATTCCGGACTGCCGGGCTACGACCTGATGGCGCAAGGCTATGGCGGCATTATGAGTCTGACCGGCGAGACGGATGGTGAGCCAATGAAGGTGGGTGTCGGCATAGCCGATGTGATGTGCGGCATGTACGCGGCAACCGCGATTCTGGCGGCATTGCGGCATCGCGATCAACACCGGGAAGGCCAGTATATTGATATTGGCCTGGTGGATACTCAAATCGCCTGGTTGATCAATGAGGGAACCAATTACCTGACTTCGGGCAAAGCGCCTCAAAGGCGTGCCAATCAACACCCGAATATCGTGCCCTACCAGGTTTTCGAAACGCGGGATGGGCACCTGATCATAGCCGTCGGCAACGATCGGCAGTTTGCCAGCCTGTGCCGAATCATCGGTTCTCCCGAACTTGCGCAAGATGCCCGGTTCAGCACCAATCCGGCCCGGCTGGAAAATCGGGACCTGCTAATCGATCAGTTAAAACCGATCATTGCGGGTTACGCTAAAAATGAATTGTTGCAGTTGATGGAAAACAATGGCGTCCCGGGAGGGCTGATCAATACCCTGCCCGAGCTGTTCGCCAGTGATCAGGTCAAGGCGCGCGAAATGAAAGTATCGGTACCCCACTCCCAGTCGGCGAGCGGAACCGTCGAGCTGATTGGAAACCCGGTAAAATTTAGCAAAACCCCGGTGCAATATCGCTATGGACCGCCCTTGTGTGGTGAACACAGCGAGGAAATCATGGCTGAACTCGAAGCGGCGCAAAAGCGCCAGAAAACCAGCAACAGGTAATCAATTCTTATGAGCATACTGACAAAAACACAGGTGCAATTGCAGGCGAAAGCACGCGATCTGGCGGACTCGGTTATAAAGGACCGGGCTGCTGAAGTGGATCGAACCGAGGCCTATCCCTGGAATAACGTCGAAGCGCTAACCGAGGCGGGATTCATGGGAATGACCATTCCCGAAGAATTTGGCGGACAGGGTCTGGGTTATATGGACGCGGTACTGGTGATTGAGGAAATGGCCAGGGTGTGTGGCGTCACCGGTCGCATCGTGGTCGAAGCCAATATGGGCGGGGTGGGCGCTATCATGGCCTACGGGTCTGAAAAGCAAAAACGCCTGGCGGCCGAACTGGTATTAAACGGTGATAAACCGGCGATCTGTATTACTGAACCGGGGGCCGGAAGCGCGGCCACGGAAATGACCACCAACGCGGTAAAACAGGGGGATCAATATATACTGAATGGCACCAAGCACTGGATCACCGGCGGGGGAGTGTCGAAACTCCATCTTATCTTTGCCCGGGTCATGGAAAACGGTGAATCACAGGGTATTGCCGGATTCATTGTGTTGCGTGGCACCGAGGGACTGATCATTGGCAAACGCGAGCCCACCATGGGTTTACGCGGCCTACCCGAGACTGAAGTGATTATGCAGGATCTGCAGGTACCCGAAGATATGGCGGTAATCCCGCCAACTGGACTGAAACGAGGATTTGCCGGGTTAATGACCGCTTACAATGGCCAGCGCATCGGAGCCGCTACGGTCGCCCTGGGGATTGCCCAGGGGGCTTATCAAGCGGCACTGGAATATGCCAAAGCGCGTGAACAGTTTGGGCGTCCTATCGCCGAGTTCCAGGGAATCCAGTGGATGCTGGCCGACATGTCGATCGCTTTGGCCGCTTCCAGGGCAATGATTCATAACGCCGCGCAGGAGCCAGTCGATGGATTTCCAGAAATGTGTGCCGCTGCCCAGGCCAAGATCCTGGCCTCGGAAACAGCGATAAAGGTCACCAACGATGCATTGCAGATTCATGGATCTGTCGGTTACTCGCGCAATCATGCGCTCGAACGTATGTGTCGCGATGGTCGCATGTTCACCATCGGCGGCGGTACCGGGCAAATACTACGCACCCAGGTAGCAGGATCTATCCTGGGTATGAAAACACCGCAAACCCGTGACGGATATTCCAGGTTAAACAATAAGGGATAATTGAGTGATGGATACGCAATGCGTGATTTTTGACGATTCCCTGTCAGACGCTAAACAACAGCAACTGCTGGAGGCTGGAGATGCCGTGATGGCGCACGACACCGGTACCTACTGTTTTTCGAATCACTTCATGTATAACGCCCTGACCCTCGATCCGGTCTATTCATGTTCCCAGGATGAAGCCGGGCAATACGTTTTAACCAGGATCAACGCTGGCGATAGTGTTGCACAGTTGATAGAGAATTTTTCATGAGTTCGCCAGACAGGCGGTAGGGCTAACGGATTGGCAATTATCACAATTATATTTTAATAAAAATATATTTATTTTGTTATAAATTAAGTAAAATTTAACTGTGATGTCACTTCGTCGACTAAAAACGTTAATTGCGATCGCTGAATGCGGATCATTCGTCAAGGCCGCTAGTACCACCTTCCTGACACCCGCTGCAGTAAGCCAGCAAATGAAAACCCTGGAACAGGAAATGGGCGTGGTCCTGTTCGACCGAAAAAATCGGACGCCGAGCCTGACACCGATCGGTAGTGCACTGGTATCGAAGGCGCGAGAGATTGTTAGTTCATACGATAACCTGGTGCGTTCGGTTACCGGGGAGGGTGCGCTCGAGGATGACCTGGCAATAGGTGCGGTGCCGACGACTATGACCGGTTTAATTCCGAGGGCAGTGAAGTCACTGAGGGATACCTACCACGGCCTACATATTCATATTATGCCGGGTTTATCTTCCGAGCTTTATTCAATGATTGATCGTGGGTTTCTTGACGCCGCGGTACTGAGTGAACCGATACATGTTTACGACCATTTGCGCTGGCTTCCTATCGTCGATGAACCACTTATCCTCCTGGCTCCGCTGGATTCTGCTAGTGATGATCCCAAACAACTACTCGAAAGTCACCCGTTCATTCGGTTCAGTAGCAGGGCCTGGGTAGGGCAGCTAATCGATCAATGGTTGAAATCCCAACGGTTAAACATTAGCGAGGGCATGGAACTGGATACGCTGGAGTCGATATCGGCCATGGTTTATCACGGCCTCGGCGTATCGATAGTCCCGATGCGGTGTGTGCCGTCGCCGCATCCACTGGCGTTAAAGCGGATACCGCTCCCGGCGGCCAGCCCAAGAAGGCTGGGGCTATTGTCGCGTCACGATAACGCGAAATTTAAACTGATCAATATCGTATATCACGAACTGTCCTGCGTGGTCGAGCTAAGCGGTCAAATGCCAGCACTAAACCCGAATTTGCCTGAAGCTTAGTGCGTAGGATGGGTGCAACCCATCAAAAATAAGCGCTAAAGACATACCGATCCAAAGGGCGGGACGATGGGTTGCACCCAACCTACGTAAAGTTACCATAGTTAAATTAATTTTAAGTTCTACCTTAAAATTATTTGATTTCATAAACATTTATTTAATTATCTAATAGCTGCTTGCTTCTCCAGGATATTCGTTGTGTCCGGGTAATAGTTAAATACAGGTTTAATAAGTTGCAGGAATCGACAGATTTTCTCGAAGTGGGTGTATGGCGCGGTGATGTCACCGGTGGTGCGCTGGTGACCTACCAGGTGCCCCGACAGCCTAGCCAGACGATACTCGATGTGGTGACCTGGATTCAGCGCGAGCTGGACCCGGGATTATCCTACCGGTTTGCCTGTCGAGTCGGCATGTGTGGTTCTTGCGCGATGATGGTGAATGGCATTCCCCGCTGGACCTGTCGTACCCATGTTCAAAAGGTGGTGCAGGATGATCGCCTGACCATCGAACCATTACGTAATATGCCGGTGATCAAAGATCTGGTCTGCAACATGGATGAGTTTTACGACCATGAAACTGACCTTCGGCGAGCTTCCATTTGGTAAAAAACTCATCCATGTTGCAGACCAGATCTTTGATCACCGGCATATTACGTAATGGTTCGATGGTCAGGCGATCATCCTACACCACCTTTTGCACATGGTTACGACAGGTCCACCGGGGAATCCCATTCACC
>PVMS01106560.1_pt1 | contig 10508 bp, 9 predicted proteins | sample 1853461 | NCBI WGS metagenome assembly PVMS01 (sample SAMN08582032, study PRJNA380276) | Marine sediment metagenome, whole genome shotgun sequencing project. | isolation source: ocean sediment barecode stripped | collected 2017
ATTCAATTGGAAAAAGAAAAAATTAAATTTTTCAATTCCCAGTGAATCTATATTGAAGATATCATCCACCAATATTTTTTTAACATTTGTTAAAATATTTTCAAATTTGCAACACTTTCCAGTGTAAGGGTGATTGCCTTACGGGAGCATTATGGATCATTGTTTACAAGTTCTTGATTGCCGTAGCGGTTAAGCCGCCATGGTGTCTGAGCGAAGCGAGTTCATGGCGGCCAGCGAAGATAATCTTAGAACTTGTTGCCATGTCCATCCAGCGGACGTAAGGTAATTACCCTGTAACGGGTTGTGAAAAATTGCTTACAGTTACCAGCAGATACCCAGGTATCTGCCATATTAAATTTGACAAAACCTGAAAGATATGAGACTTGAGATAAGGAAACTTGAGGTACAATACTCTATGTAAAGATCTCATGTTTCATTGATTTCAAATGAAAATTAAGGAATAAATTTTATATTTTGATGACTTTTGAATTGATCTTACTGATTTTAGGTCTTTTGTTATCCGGTTTTTTTTCCTCATCAGAAACAGCTCTTTTTTCAATCAGTAACTTCAAGGCACTTCATATTGCAAAAGACGGTTCGCAAACAGGGCTGTTAATTTTAAAAATGAAAAAGGATTCCCACACTCTTTTAACAACTATTCTTATTGGGAATAACCTTGTTAATATCGGAGCTTCTGCTATTGCAACATCCATTGCCATTTCATATTTCAAATCCAATGCCGTTGGAATTGCCACGGGTATAATGACAATACTGATTCTTATTTTTGGTGAAATTTTTCCTAAATCTTTTGCCAATAATAATAATGTTCTTGTTGCAAGAGTTGTAATTTATCCAATTTTCTGGCTTTCTAAACTCTTTTATCCCTTTATCTATATTTTAAATTTTATTCCCAGACTTCAGGGAGTAAAAAATATCTCCCATGAAACAGTTACCGAAGATGAATTAATGACAATGGTTGAGGTTGTTAAAGAGGATGGTGAAATCAAGGAGGAGGAGAAAGAGCTTATAACCAATATTTTTGAATTTGACGACACTTCATGTTCTGAGATCATGACTCCGAGAGCTGATATGTTTGTGATAGATGTATCACATACCATGGATATTGAATATATACTTAAAACAGGATTTTCCAGGATTCCAGTTATTGAAGATACCATTGATAATGTTGTGGGAATTTTACACATAAAAGATCTGTTTGTAAATTTCCAAAAATCCTCCGCCACAGATTCTGCTAAGTCCATGGATGCTAAATTGATAATGAAAAAACCTTATTTTATACCTGAATCAAAAAAGCTTGATTCTCTTTTACAGGATTTTAAACAGAAAAAAAGCCATATGGCAGTTGTTGTGGATGAGCATGGTGGGATTTCAGGGATAGTAACCCTTGAAGATGTTATAGAAGAGATATTCGGTGAAATAATTGATGAAACCGACAGACTGACTCCTGATATTGTTAAGCTTAAAGGTAACAGATGGCTTGTGGCAGGAAAAATTGACATTGATGACTTAAATAAAGAGCTTAATATAAAAATCCCTGAATCCGGAATTTATGATACATTTTCAGGTTTTTTTCTGGAACGGATTGACCGGATTCCAAAACCAGGCGAATCAATTATTGTTAATCAATGGAGTATTACAGTAAAAGAGATGGATGGCAACAGGATACGAAATTTTATTGTAACAAAAGATAAATCTTGATCCTGAATGAAATATATTTTGTAATAATTAAAAGCTTTTTGCATGATTTCTTCAAACACTGACCTTTATTGTATTTTTGGCAAACCGGTAAAACATTCTAAAAGTCCTGTTATTCATAATGCATGGTTTGAACAATATAAAATTAATGCAGCCTACATTGCCTTTGAAATAGATAATATATCCAGTGCTGTTACAGCAATGAAAGCTTTAAATATTCAAGGAGCTTCTGTGACAATTCCATATAAAGAATCTGTTATGGATTGTCTTGACCACATTGATAAGAATGCATTAAAAATAGGTGCTGTTAATACTATTGTAAACTCAGATACAAAACTTACAGGTTTTAATACAGATTTTATGGCTGCAATTGAACCTTTAAAACAATTTGGTATCAAGAATAAAAAAGTTTGTATTATTGGTGCAGGAGGTGCTGCCCGTGCTGTTGCTCATGGGATTAAGGAAAACAGAGGCAGGCTTGTAATCATCAACAGATCCATTGAAAAAGGGAAAACTCTGGCATTAAAATATGATGCTGATTTTATCTCAATGGATGAAATTAATAAAAGAGGTGGATTTGAGGCTGATATTATTATAAACACAACGCCTGTAGGCATGTATCCTGACATTAAAGTTTCTCCTTTTCCATCACGTTTATTAAACCGGAAAATGATTGTCATGGATATCATTTATAATCCTTTGAAAACAAGGCTGTTGGCAGAAGCTCAAAACAGGGGATGTACAATTATTGACGGATTGTCCATGTTCATGCATCAGGGAGCAGCACAATTTGAATTATGGACTGGTATAACTCCTGAAATTAACATAGTACAAGAGGCAATACTGTATGGACACCATTAAAGTAGAAAACAATAAAAACTCTGTTTCATGAAAATATTTTTAATAGGTTACAGGTGTACCGGGAAAACAACCATTGGAAAAATTCTTGCCAAAGGGTTGAATTTTGATTTTTTTGATACGGATCAGATCATTGAAAAAAAAACAGGATCAAATATCAGGCAAATTGTTGCAAAACAGGGATGGAACAGATTTAGATTATTGGAAAAACAGACAATTTTAAATACAAAAAATTATGATAATATAGTTATTGCCACTGGCGGTGGTGTTGTTATTGACCCTGATAATGTTAAATTCATAAAAAACAGTGGGTTTTCCATCTGGCTTGATGCAGATATCAAAACAATAATTAAAAGATTAAACAGTGATAAAAAAACATTTTCGTCAAGACCATCTTTGACAAACAACAATCTTTTGAAAGAGACGAAAGAGTTGTTAAACTCACGTAATCCATTGTATAAAAAAAGCGCTCATGCAAGGATTGATACAACAATCCATAACCCTGAAGAAATTGTTAATATAATTTACAGGAGATTAAAGAATGTCGGGCAGCACCCTGGGAAAAGCATTTAATATTACCACATTTGGAGAATCTCACGGGAATGGTATCGGTGTTGTAGTTCAAGGCTGTCCCCCTGGTCTTGCAATCAGTGAAAATGTTATACAAAAAGCCCTTGATAAACGAAAACCAGGGATAGGGGTTTCCAGCACAAAAAGGAGTGAACCGGACAGGGCAGTTATTGTGTCAGGTATCTTCAACAACAAGACAACTGGTACTCCCATTATGATTTTTATTAAGAACCAAGACGCAAAATCAAAATCATATGATGACATTGCAACACTTTTTCGACCCGGACATGGAGACTATACCTATCAGGCTAAGTATGGCATAAGGGATTTCAGGGGAGGGGGCAGGGCATCTGCAAGGGAAACTGCTGCAAGGGTTGCAGCAGGTGCTGTTGCCCAAATAGTACTTGATCAGTGTAATATTAAGATAAAAACCTATACATTGGAACTTGGTGGTATTAAAGCTGTCAATTTTGAAGATATATCCCAAAAAGATACAAATGATTTACAATGCCCTGATCCGGATGCTGCCGACAAAATGGTGAGAAAAATCAAAGATACCAAAAAAGAGGGAGATTCTCTTGGAGGAGTTGTTGAAATAAGAGTATCTAATGTACCTGCAGGTTTGGGAGAACCTGTTTTTGACAAGCTTGATGCAGATATTGCCAAGGCTTTGATGAGTATCGGTGCAGTCAAGGCTGTAGAAATAGGAGCTGGAATTTCAGCTCCTCAAATGACAGGTTTTGAAAACAATGATCAAATTTTGCCAACTGGATTTCAAACAAATAATTCAGGCGGGATCCTGGCTGGAATTTCAAATGGAGATGAAATTATTGCAAGGGTTCATATTAAGCCCATACCTTCAATATTAAAAACTCAAGTTACTATTGATGTAGAGGGCAGGCCAAGTAAGATATCAACCAAAGGCCGTCATGATATATGTGCTATCCCAAGAATTAACATGGTCTGTGGGGCGATGATGGCTATTACACTCACAGACCATTTACTGCGCCAGAATAGATCTGTTTTATCAACTTCTTTGTTGAAAAAAGATTTTAATCCGCGGAATACTTAGTGTATGCCGGTGGTTAAAATCTTGTTTTGCCTTGAATTTCCCCAAAAAATATCTATTCTGTGAATCCAGATGAGTGTTTAAGTTTTTTTTTGTTATCTATTTTTTTATAATATCAGCTTCAAGCTGCTCAGCAATTCCAATTGCTTTATTCAGGGAGTCATTGATCATAAATAATTGAATTTTTAAAGTTTTTAAAGAAGCAGGAGTTGCAGATATTTTCTCTGTCCCAGAGAAAAGTGTTGCAAGTTCCTTGGACTTTTTTGCAAATTCAGTTAATTTGTTACTGAAACTTACAATCTCATCAGCCCATTTCTCCCTTTCGTCTTCGGACAGCTCGATATTTGCATTACCGGTTCCATTGATTAGATGATCAATCTGATACTCTTCTGGATCTGCTATTATTTCAAACATCTGATTTCTCCTTTTAGATTTGTTTATACAACAACTTTGATTTCATTATTCTAAAGCATATATTTGAACATTATATCTATGTCAAGTTTTGTATCCATAGAACATTCAGGATTCATTGCAATAGAGTTACACTTCATGACAATAAAAACAAAATTCAGTGGAGTTTCAAAGGTATCTTAATGGGCTTGCATAAAGGCCAAAAAAATATTCTACATTGAATATGTGTTCACTAACTATCCTGCTGTAAAAGCAGCTGGCTGAGTTCATTCTTGGTATAAAGAATTTTTAAGACCGAAAGATAAAAAATGAATTGCGCGTCTGAGATTCTTCTTTGAGCTGAAACAAGTAAAGTGTTTGCATCCATTATATCAATACTGTCAGCCATGCCATATTTAAACTGCATTTGAACAGCATCAAAGTTTTCCTGGGCAGATTTAACTTCATCCTTTAAATTAAACAAAGCGCTTTTTGCAGCTCTATTTTCCAGAAAATTTATTTTTACCTCAAGAATAATTTGCTTTTTCTGCAAGGAAAGTGCATTTTCAGCTTTTCGCATATCAGCACGAGACTGTCTTACTTCAGCGCTTCTTAAACCCCCGCTGTATATTGTAAAAATCAGCTCCCCGCTGAAATAAGTATCTTCACTGTCATAATCTTCACGAAATCTATCATCAAATTCAAACTCTGTCTCTTTATATCCAGCTTCAAGTGACAGAGTTGGCCAATAGGCACTTTTTGTAAATTCAATTGTTTCTTTTGCAATTTCAAGATTTGTCTCTGCTTCTTTAATTTCAGGTCTGTTTTCTAATGCTTGAGTTTCTATATCTTCTAAAATGCTTTTATAATTGTCAATTTTTTTAAGATCATCCTGTTTAAGAGTAAAATCATCATCAATTATGACCAGATTCTGTAAATTTGCCTTGCTTTGCAATACCCGATTTTCTGCCAGTACCTCGTCTGTCATTGCTTTTGATAATTCTGCTTGTGCTCTGAATAGATCTTGTTTGGTCACACTGCCAACACTCAATTTCTCTTTAACAGCATTTAGATGGGCAGTAAGGCGCTCTATATCAGATTGTGCAATTTCAAGAGATTTTTGAAAGCTTAAAATAAAAAAGTAGGCTTGTGTAACTTGGAGTAAATACTCGGATCGAACAGATTCAAGGGAATACTCTTTGCCGACTATATTTTTTTTTGTAACACCCAGGGCAATTAATTCTTTACCATTAAGGGTGAAAGATTGTGTTAATTTGACACCCACGGTCGTAGAGTTTGGAGAAAAAACATCAGCATCTTTATTTTCTGTTATGGATCCAAAAGCAGTGGCTCTTGGTATTAAAAAAGAGAAAGCTCTTTTTTTATCCTGTTGGGCAATATAAACATCTTCTTTTGCAATTTTAATTGTTTCACTCTGTTTGTTTGCAAGTAAAGCTAAATCAAATAGAGAATAACTGGTCTGGCAGTAAGCGGGGATTTGATTGACAGCCATAACAAATAATATACAAAATAAATAAATACCTCTTTTCATGGTTCCATAACCTCTTTAAAGACAAATTATCATTTGGGCAATAATATTAATATTTTGTTAACACAAGTCAAGTTTCCAAAATATTAAAATGGATAAATACCAGATTGTATGATATGAAAACAAGCAAAATATATGATAGAATTAAGATTTAAACTCAAGATACAAGCTTATAGCCATTTGTTGATATTGGCAGGGCGCTAAAACATAAAGGAGATTATTATGACATCCATTCCCAAGACTCAATTTGATGATTTATCCCTGGTCAGACAGGGCAAGGTCAGAGATATTTTTGATACAGGAGATTCTTTATTAATGGTTACTACTGACAGGCTTTCAGCTTTTGATGTAGTACTGCCGGATACTATTCCTGACAAAGGCAAAGTTTTAAACCAGATATCTGTATTCTGGTTCAAACAGATGGAAACTATTGTTAAAAACCATATAATTACAACTGATGTGAATGAATACCCCAAAGAGTATCAACAGCACTCAAAAGCATTGGATAAACGCAGCATGCTTGTAAAAAAAGCAGAACCTCTCACAATTGAATGTATTGTAAGAGGGTATATTACAGGATCCGGCTGGAAATCCTATCAAAAAGAGGGACATGTGTGCGGCATTAAATTGCCGGAAGGATTAAAAGAGTCAGACAAATTGGAAAAACCTCTTTTTACACCATCAACAAAAGCTGATATTGGGGATCATGATATTAATATCAGTTTTGATGAAGCTGTAAAGATTATAGGTCAGGAAATGGCTGAAAAACTTAAAAAATTAAGCCTTGAACTGTATAATAAAGGTGCTGAACTAGCTCTTTCCAAGGGTATTATAATTGCTGATACCAAGTTTGAATTTGGCATGCTTGATGGAGAGATAATCCTTATAGATGAAATTCTCACCCCTGATTCTTCGCGATTCTGGCCTCTGAGTGAATATGAACCAGGCAGAAGTCAAAACAGTTTTGACAAGCAGCATGTAAGGGACTGGCTGACTGAATCAGGCTGGGATAAAACTCCTCCTGGACCAAAATTGCCGCAGGAACTTATTGACAGGACATCCAATACATATAAAGAAATTTATAAACGCCTAACTGGTAATGATGTCTGAACATTTGTGTAAAATAGATATTGATGACATTGATTTAACAGACCAGAGATATCAAATATCATTTTCCAACGAGAATATTTCCTTTCTTGGACAATCCATCAGGGAAACAGGCCTGATCCATCCCCCCATGGTCAGGCCATTAAACAACCAATATATAATTGTTTCAGGATTTAACAGGATAAAAGCGTCTATTGATAATAAAAAAGATACAATATTTGCATATACAATAAAACCAGATACAAGCGAATATCAATGTCTTTTAAAATCAATAACAGCTCTCTCTTTTAAAAGGCAATTAAGCCAGGCTGAACTTATAAGAAGCATTAAACTTCTTAATAAATTTCTGGATGAAAAACAGATTGCTGATAAATCTGCTGCTATTTTTAATATGGAGCTTAATATTATATTTATAAAAGATTTATTAAACATTGCGAACCTGCCTGAACCTGCTCTGGAGCTAATTCATAAGGGTAACATATCTTTTAAAACAGCGAAAAGAATGCAACCTTTTCAACAAGAAACCATAAAAAGTTTTTTAAAGATTTTTTCAAAAATTAAGGCCTCAAACAACAAACAGCTTGAAATCATACAATACATAAAGGAAATTTCTAAAAGAGATGCAATAAATATAGAAGTTTTTTTTCAAAATCATGAAATTCAAAAAATCATTCTTAATGAAAAAAGCGAACCTCTCTTGAAAACAAAACTTTTACGGGAATATTTATATAAACTAAGATTCCCAACCATTTTCAAAACCCGTCAAAAGGTTCAAAAGAAAATTAATAATTTAAAATTGGGAAATAATATCAAGTTTGTACCGCCTGAAAACTTTGAAAGCCAGAATTATTCCATATCTTTTAATGCAAAAAATTATATTGAATTTAAAGCAAATGTTAAAACGCTTAATAATGTTTTAGAAAAGCAAAAATTAAAAGAGGTTTTTGACCAGTGAAATATACAAACAGTGAAGTCTACTAACAGTGAAAATCCATCAGCTTTTTATTGATAACGCCTGCACAAGGGATGATGAAGTTGATCATATTATTTCCAAACTCAATATTGAACCTCAGTGGGTGGACAATTCACAACCTGTCTATGATTTTATCAATGATTCTTCTGATCCAATTTTAAAGGCGAAAAAAACACTTTTTATTACAAAAAACAGAGGGGCGGTTATTAAAGAATGTCCAGGCACAAGTTTTTATACCTGTTGTGATTATACCATTCTTCACACAGGAACATTTGTACCATGGATTGTTCCTATTGCATTCTTCAAGCATATTTCCACCCACCAATCCTGCAATATTTTACAGGACTTGAAAATTTAGGTCAAAACCTTGAACAAATATTTACTAAGAATCAGATATTCAGAATTGGAACAGGAGAGTATACTGACTCACTTATATGGGAAAAAATAACTCTTCAGCCAAAATTTCTTGTTGAAAAATTTGCAAAACAAAATAATAGCCTGTTGGAGTTAAAAACAAAGACTACCAATATAGAATCACTGCTTGATCTTGATCATAATGGCAAAACTATTATTGCATGGTCCTTGAACACACCTGATGTTATTAGTTCTGAGGAAAAAGGAACTGCCTCTCTTAGATCACGTCTTGAAGCTGCAAAACGTGTTGAAGCAAAGGGATATAAACTGGCATTTCATTTTGATCCCATGGTGATTTATCCTGGATGTGAAGAGCAGTATCAAAAGGTGATACAACAGATTTTTAAATATGTACACCCTGAAAATATTGTATGGATAAGTATTGGGTCTTTCAGGTTTATGCCGAAATTAAAACAAATCATTGAAAAAAGATTTATCGATTCAACTATTTGCTATGGTGAATTTATTTTAGGTCTTGATAATAAGATGAGATATTTCAAACCGCTGAGAATAAAATTATACAGAGCAATTATTGAAAGTATAAGAGAATATGACCCAACTATATTGGTGTATTTTTGTATGGAAGATGAAGAAGTGTGGGAAAAATCTTTTGGATTTTTTCCAAAAAGGGCAGGGGAGCTTGGAAATTTATTAGATAAAAGTGCTGTGAGGCATTGTGGTCTGAACTCATTATTTTTGTAAAACCAAGGGTTTTTATGAAAATTGCATTAATAGTAAATCCAGCAGCCGGCGGGAAAAAAGGCGAAAAACTCCTGCCTGTGATTGAAAAAAAACTGGTGGCACACAATATTGAATATCATACCTATATCTCCCTCTATCATGAACATATCATCAAAATCACCTCTGAACTTGAAATTGAAAATTATGATGCCATTATTGCTGTTGGTGGAGATGGAACCAATTTTCAGGTTTTAAACGGATTATTAGCAAATTTTAAAGCTAAGCAACTCCCTCTCCTTGGCATTATTCCTGTTGGATCAGGAAATTCATTTGCCTTGGATTTAAATATCCATAATTATAATGACGGCATTAATTCTATCCTTAAAAATAATCCCAAATGGGTTGACGTCTGCTCTTTTACACAAGCAGAGAAAATATTTTATTTTGTGAATATGGCGGGTTTTGGATTTGTCACGGATGTAGCAAAAACAGCTCAAAAATTCAAATATTTTAAGGATTTTTCTTATATTATTGGTGTTGTATACAGAACAATTAAACTTAACTTTCACTATATGGAACTTGAAATTGATGGAAAAATGATAAAAGGCGAAAATTGTTTTGTGGAGTTTTGTAATTCACGTTTTACAGGAGGCAATATGCTCATGGCCCCTGATGCCAAAATTGATGACGGGTTTATGGATATTATTGTTGCAGGGAAATTGTCCAGGACAAGTCTTCTGGCAACATTGCCAAAAATCTTCAAAGGAACACACACCAGTAATCCTGCAGTAAAACATTTCAGGGCTAAAACTGTAAAAATAAAAACATGGCCTGAGAAAACTTTGTTGCCCGATGGTGAATTATTTGGTTCCACCCCAACAATTATAAATGTGCATCCCACAATGATAAGGTATAAAAAAAAAAAAAAAATAATTTCCATATGGTTGTGTTTTACAGGTGGTTTGTTTTTTTTAATTTCATCTTTTATTCTTGTGGTGTGTCTGTTTTTGTTTCCAAAAAAAAGTACATTTAAAATTGTGAGGTTCTTATTTACTTTTTTAATCAAAATTATGGGGATAAAACTTGTTGTAACAGGAAGAGAAAATATTGAATCTGACAAACCATATCTTTTAATGGGTAATCATCAAAGTCTTTTTGATCTTTTTGTTGTTCCGGCTGCC
>PVMS01175035.1_pt1 | contig 10508 bp, 6 predicted proteins | sample 1853461 | NCBI WGS metagenome assembly PVMS01 (sample SAMN08582032, study PRJNA380276) | Marine sediment metagenome, whole genome shotgun sequencing project. | isolation source: ocean sediment barecode stripped | collected 2017
ATTGTAAATACTTGCACTCCAGCTTTGGCGAATTCTTCTTTCATACCCATCAGGTCATGAAATTCACCATGACAAACAGGACACCAATCGGCAAAAACCCATATTAAAACGACCCAGTTTTTATTTCGAAAACTGCTTAGCTGCCACTCTTTACCTTCAGTATCTTCCAGTGCAAAATCGTAAGCTGACGAACCTTCTTTTTCCGTTTCGAAAGTCGACTCTTCGAGGGACAGAAATGCAGACAACTGTTTTTCTGTGGTCCCCATATGTTTTTCAATCTGATAAATAGCAAGCTCGCACTGGTGCTGTACATCCCTTGAGGGATCTTCCTCGAGTTTTTTTCTAAGCAGATCAAGAGATTGCGTTGATTCAATCTGGCCAAGCGCTATTACAGCCTGAGAACGCACCATTGAATTTTCTTCTGTACTCACAAGTTGTTCCAGATCGCCTATCGCATCTTTTGCTTTCAGTATCCCAAGAGCCATTGCACTTACCTGCCGAACGTGTATTGAATGGTCGGTTAATCCTTTGGAGATGTTATTTACATCTTTGACTCCGGCCCGTACCAAATCTCTGACTGCTAATAAACGAATCTTCCAGTCATCATTGTCTAAATCGGCTATTCCGGCTTCCTGAAGATTATGATCCATTGACATTGAATTTTCATCATTCAGAGGATTAAATTCATGTGAACGGACGCGCTCAAATACATTCTCCACCGAGATTTTTTTATATGCTGTGTTTTTCATATTACTCTGGCATCCAGTGAATGAAACAATTGTTACAAAAATGAAAAGGTGAAAATATTTTTTCATTAGATCAGTTTTTAAGTCCTTTTGAATAGCTGAGGTAAGCTCAAAACAGCTACGCTAGTTTAACTAAATTTCTGTTAACATTCATGTCCTGTTTAATTTACTCATGTGGGAAACCATGGTTTCAAATGTTCTGAGGAATGCAGCAAGGTTATCGGCCGGAATTGCCCCCAACGCCTTTGAGTAATAGTCGTCGTTGCCATTATTAATCTGCTGACAGACATTTATCCCTGTCTGGGTCAATTTTAGATTTGTAGTTCGTCGGTTCTCTTTGGGAATGCTTCTTTCGACCATCTTTTTTGTGACCAAATTTTCTACCGTTCTGCTGGCAGCACTTTTATCGATAGAGAGTTGTTCGGACAGCTGGTTGAGAGTGTCAGAAGCGTTCTCTGCTCTTTATAGCAGAATCTCACCTTAATAAACTTTTAACCGAAGGGATTGTTATTATTATTTTAACTCAATAATTTAAGTTTCATTAATCTATTATTTGTATTGGCTAGACCTAAATGTATAAGATAATTGAATCTAACCTAAACCTAAAAAAATGAGAAAACAATTTACGATTGTCGCTATCGTACTCTTTTCATTCTCTGTGCTTCAGGCCCAGGAGAGTATGTTCAACCTTGGAGACAAGGTGATCAATCTTGGCATTGGTTTTGGAAGCACGCTCTATTCCGGCTCTTTCTATTCAAGGGGTGTCCCGCCCGTTACCATATCTTACGAGCAGGCCATCAAGGACGAGGTACTTGAAAAAGGCGTGATAGGTGTTGGTGGATGGCTCGGATATACATCCTATAAATACGACTATCAGGGATGGGGTTATAAGTATTCGAACATTATCATCGGTGCCCTGGGAGCCTTTCACTACCCGCTTTTAGATAAGCTTGACACCTATGCGGGTATCGGGCTGGGTTATAACATTGCTTCGGCCGATGAATTCGGTGTCAATACAGGATGGGATTATTCCTCCACTTCCGGGGGAGTTGTATTTGCCGGTATGATTGGTGCCCGTTACTATTTCGGAGAAAAATTTGCAGCTTTTCTCCAGGCGGGCTACGGCATTTCATACCTTACCTTTGGAGTTAGCATCAAGCTCTAAACTACCAACTCTCTGATAGCAGAAGGGGATGCCTCAACAGGGGCATCCTTTTGTTTTTTTAGCCTGATTCAGGTGTTTCATGGTGTCGAGGATCAATTTTATGTGACCTTAAATCACGATAAATTCATCTTATGTCAGATCTGCGGATGTGGGGATGGTAAAATGAAAGGTGCTTCCGGATCCTTCCTCGGATTCAACCCAGATCTGTCCCTTGTTGATTTCTACAAAATCTTTGCACAGGATCAATCCCAGGCCAGTGCCTTTTTCGCCCTGGGTACCGGGGGATTTCACTTTTGCATCGATGCGGAAAATTTTCTCTGCATTCTCCCTGGACATGCCCACTCCCTGATCGCTTACCACCACCTCCAGCTTATCATCCTTCTCGGCCACATTCACTTCAATCACTCCTCCTTTGTGACTGTACTTGACGGCATTGTTTATCAGATTTCTGAGAACGGTACTGATCATTTCGCGGTTTCCGTAGGCGTGCAGTTCACCCCTTACTCCTGAGGTGATCCGGACCCCCTTGTTCTCTGCACTTACCTTGTGCAGGTTTATGTTTGTATTTACCAGGTTCGAAAGCAGGAATTTTTCGGGCAGGTAATCTATGTCGCCTCTCTGCGACTGTGACCAGGTTAACAAATTATCGAGCAGGTTGTAGATGAGTTTAGTGGAATCTTCGATTTTCTTCAATGCGGTCAACTGCTCATCTTCATCCATGTTCTGAAAATTCTGAACCACCAATCCGCTTAATGAGTACAGGCTTGAAAATGGATTTTTAAGGTCGTGTGCCAGTATTGAAAAGAAGGTATCCTTCATGGCGTTTAGCTCATTTAATTCATCCTTCTGTTTCATCAACACCTCATTGGCAATCACAATTTCTTCCTTTTGCTCCTCCAGAGAAATATTTTTCCGGGCAATCTCAGTGGTACGTTCTCTGATCTTTTCTTCAAGCAATCTTTTATCCCTGACCAGGTTCTGCTCTCTGAGCCTGATGATCAGAATGATCAGCACAAATAAGGCAATGAAGTACCCTGCATATGCGTATTTACTTCTCCACCAGGGAGGATGAATGGTGATTTGAATGCTTGCTCCGGTATGATTCCAGACCCCATCGTTGTTTGTACCCTGTACATGAAATGTATACCCGCCCGGAGGAAGGTTGGTAAATGGCACAAATCGCCTGGTCCCGATCTCAATCCAGTGATCGGAGATACCTTCCATTTTGTAGGAATACTTGTTCTTGGAAGGATTGGTAAAATCAAGGGCTGAAAATTCAATGGTAAAAGAGTAATCCTTATGAGAGAGATCAATCTCTTGGGTATATACATTGATTTCTTGCCGGATTCCATTGTTTTCTTTCTCAAACGAAGTGATGGCCACCGGCGGTATGAAATGATTATCAGTTAATGAATCGGGATAAAAGGAGATCAGGCCATCTATGGCGCCAAAGAACAGTTCGCCCTGTTCACTTTTATGTACAGCCTTAATATTAAACTCTCTCCCAAGCAATTCATCCACTACAATAAAGGCATTTGGCGATGCCGGATCAGGATTCAGCATGGCCAGGCCTGCTCCGGTGGCAAACCAGAGATTGCCATTGTTGTCCTGAATGATGTTGTATATGATATTGCTTGGCAATCCATCTTCCATGGAGAGGCTGGTAAAAGTGGAGTCGGACTTATTGAACCTGCTGATTCCGACACTGGTTCCTATCCAGATATGGCCTTCGCGATCCTCGCAGAGAGAAATAGTATAGTCGTCGCACAGGCTGTTGGCCGAGCCGGGATCATTGGCGTAATGGATCAATCGGTTTGACGAGGGATCATACCTGTCGAGGCCATTTGATGCGGCGATCCATATTTCACCGTCGCTGTCTTCGAGCAGGGAATAGACCAGGTTCCTGCTGATGGTCAGCGCACCCTCGCTGTTGTCCCTTATGACAGTCCCTTCTTTGCTTTCTGTATCCAGGATATAAATTCCGTTTCCGGTACCGATCCAGAACCTGTCGTCCGAAGTCTCGATAATGCAATAAGCCCTGATGTTGCTGAAATAATCGAAATTCGGAGCATCAAAATACTGTTCCACGGGGATAAATCGCTGACCCGGCCTGTCAAATATACTGATCCCGTTTCTGGTCCCCAGCCATATTCTGGATTGGCTATCCTTGAAGATCACATGGACATGGTTCTCCGGAATATGCCTTTCACCTTCAATCTCGGCCTGATAGTGCCTTGATTTGTTCGTCTTGCGGTCGACCATGCTCAAACCCTTCCCCCAGGTCCCGATCCAGAGTATGTGATCATCATCTTCAAATACGGAAGCAATCACGTTATCCAGCAAGTCGATCGAATTAGGATTGTCAGATTTCTCGTAGGATGTAATGCTTTTCTTTTTAAGATCGGTCTTATCGATCCCTGCAAGGGTTCCTATCCAGAGATTGTGTGATCTGTCTTCCAGCAGCGAGAGCACGATATCATGACCGATGAAATTGTTATTGTCGGCCAGATTCCTGAAATGGGTGAATTCTAAAGTGCCGGCAGGGGAGATGCCCGAGCTAAGGTTCAGCCCGCCACCATCGGTCCCAATCCAGATGTTTCCCTGGTGATCCTGTAACATCGTTTGTACGTAGTTATGACTCAGGCTGCCCGGACGGTTCGTATCATGCCGGTACTGATCGATCTCTTCTGATTCGGGATGGTAAATGTTTAATCCGTCTTCTGTCCCGATCCAAACATTCCCGTTTCTGTCTTCCAGCAAGGAGGTGATATGGCCATTGGTGATGGAGTTGGTTCCTGGTTCGTCAGGGTGGAAATAGGTAAATTCCTGTTCTGCCGGGTTGAAATGGCACAGGCCGTTTACCGAGCCGATCCAGATCATTCCGCTCTTGCATTTGAGTACAGGAAAACCTTTGTCGTAAAGTGCCCCGCTGGTCTCAAAGGTGTTCTTGTATGATTTAATGTCCCCTGTATTCAAGTCCAGCACCGACAGGAAGGGTGACTGATTTATATACATGTGGGATTCATCCACCGCAATGCCATAGATGAAGTTGTCCTCTGAACCGCTGTGGTCGTCGGCGAAATTGACCCTTGAAAACCACCCGGTGTGTTTATCGTATTTGTTCAGTCCGCCCTTGGTTCCTATCCACAGGATGCCATTCTGATCCTCGGCAATATCAAAGATCCAGTTGTTTGAGATGGTGTGGATATCTGCCGGATCGTTAAAAAAAGGTTCAAAGGAGTAGCCGTCAAATTTGTTCAAACCGTTTTGGGTTCCAAACCAGATGTAGCCTTCTGAATCCTGGAAAATGCAAAGGATCTCGCTCTGAGACAACCCGTCTGCGGCTCCGTAATGACTAAATTGATGTGCCTGACCCGATAGCAGATTCGAGTTGCAGTTCAGGATGATACACATCAGGATCCATATGGAAAGCCTGGACTTCATTCTATCACATCGGTCCATCTTTTAAAAATAACGCTAATTACGGACTTTTTGCCTGCTATTGTCTCACAAGCTTCTTAACTAGCACCTGGGTGCTGGTGCGAAGGGAAAGCAGGTAGATGCCACCGGGGCCTGTATACGAATTGTCTGGCATGCTGCTCCATATGATTTCCAAAGTTTCCTTACCCGATGCTTCCCGGCTTAATTGGTACAGGAGTTTGCCGGTGATGTCATGGATCTCAATGGTGATATCGTCTGGTTGGGGTAGGGCATAGCTGATCAGCAACCGCTCGCTAAAGGGATTTGGACTGACCGATAACTCGATGCCCGCATTGTTCTGGTACTTATCGCTCAGGCCGGTTGTTACACCGGTCCCCAGCCCGTAGAGGAGAATAGTCTGAACGGGGTGCACCGGGTCTGAGCTTTCTATGCTCAGGGATTCTTCATGAAGGCCCTCAAGCTCGGGCGAGAAAACAATCATCAGATCCAGGCTGTCTCCTCCTTCGATTTGAAGGGGCGTTACCGGCGGGGACTGGATGCTAAAATGATCCGTATCGCTGAGGAGGAATTCCGCGATATGAAGGGTTTCGATGCCCTTGTTTCGCAGCCGTAGAAGTCCGAATTCGGAATCGTCTACAGGTGACTCAAAATGCAGGAGAGTATCCCTGGTGAACAGACGGGAATCCATGTAGATCCCTACCGCTTCCCAGGCCAACCCTACCGACAGGGCCTGTTGCGAATCTTCGCCAAAGAGATCTTCAGCCGCCTGGATGGAGTAAGCAGCCGCATCGAAATACCTGGAATCGGGGACTAAGTATTGGGTAAGGTTCCTGTAGGCAATGGCGCTTGCATCATCCAGGCCGATGCCGTTGACCTGGTAGGAGAATCCATCGTCGTTTTCCCCCGATCCGCCTTCGGTGAGCAGGTAAAACCAATGGTTCTGCACACCACTATTGAAATGTACCCCACCGTCATCATAAAATGAATTTGCATTGACCCAGTACTGGCCCATGTAGGTATCGGGGCAGGTGCGTGCTTTTGGGTCTATCAGCGACCGGAGGGCTCCGGGTAACTTAAATATATCCTCACCGATGAGCCAATCGCCCTGGTCCCTGCCTTCTGCATAGAACTCAACAGCTGCCCCGAAAATATCACTGAAGGATTCGTTAAGGGCCCCTGATTCACCCTGGTAGATCAGTCCGGCCGAATGTATGGTTACCCCATGCGAGATTTCATGGCCGACCACATCAATGGATCCAAAGGATCTGTAAACATCTCCATCGCCGGCCCCGTAGGCTGCAAATGATCCGCTCCAAAAAGCGTTATTTATGTTACCCTCTTTCCAGTCTGCATAGGATATGATGGTCCCGCCGTCGTCGTCATAGCTGTTGCGTCCAAAGGTCTCCAGATAAAAATCGTAAGTTTTTTCGCTGGCCCAGTGAATGCCTACACCAACCCGGTTGTCTTTACTCGTCATCGGGAAGGTATCCTGAACAAAATCTACATAATTTGTAAAACCCAGGCCATTCTCCGCATTGATGGTAGCGATTCCTGAGCCGCGACTTGTTTCCCTGAGCCGGTATTTGCCTTCTATCTCTCCCACCCAGTTGAGGATGCTGTATGCATGTATGTTATTGCTGATTCCCGGGTTGTAATAAAGTAATCCGTTGGTGCTCCGCACCTCGATCTCATCGATTTGCCAGCCAAACAACTCGTCGTCATCCCAGGTAGATAATCCGGCATCGGAGGCAAATTCAAAGCGGAATTTTACGGTTCTGTCGAGGTAGGTGCCAAGATTGAAACTTACCTGGGACCAATCCTCCTGTGTGCCCGCCCAACCAGGGATTCCCGGGCCCTCACCGTGAATATCCCCAAAGCTCCACAGGCTGGTACTGGTGTAAGCCGGTACAGGCTGGGTCAGAACCTCCCAGCTTGTTCCCCCATCCAAACTTATTCGCACGTTAATTCCGTCCCATCCATCGTATTCGGTATTGTAGTCGGAAGCTCCTTCCGGGTCCTCCAGGCCGTAGCGGTGATAAAAACCCAGCTGGAGGTGAGACCCGGACAGGGTGATGGGATCGGTTTCCAGTACCACATGCCGGACATTGTCATAACCACCGGGGGTGAAATTAGCTGTGTCGGCCATCCACCAGCTCGTACCGGATCCCAGGTAGGCGTTCCACTCATCCAGGTGCCAGTATGCTTCATTGTCGGGCCATTCGCTCTTGAAAATGGTATCTGATAGCACGATGTCCACATCACCGTTGTACAGGCTGGTTCCCCTTGTGGGGATGTTCTCATTATACAGGGTGGGATACTTTGCCACCAGCTCGCCGCTATGCGCATCGATCTCCACATCGTATCGTTCCAACGGATCTACTGTGGTAATATCGAAGCTATACACCAGTCTGTAATTCTCAGGCTTCTTTTCTTCGTATCCTGACGAAAGCAGCAGTTTTCCATTCTCTCTGCCCGCATCCGCACCGAAAGACAGGCGGGACATTAATGCGCTACTTTGTTTAGCTTCGTTTTCGTCCAGACCCAGATGGCTGAGGGCATACTGGTAGGCCTCCTGTTTGTTCAGGGTAGGAGCAAGCTCAACTGTGGGCTCGCCGACGAGCTGACCATGGGCATGGGTCACGCGGTCTTCTTTCAGGTGTACGATATACTGGGTGCGGGCCAGTTCAATGCCTTTGTAGTGCAGCTTGTAGCGAATATGCCTGTCACCCCGTGGACCTTTGCTTTCTTTTTCCGCGATAAACTGGAGCTGGGCCGGCAGCTCAAATGCCTCCTGGAGGCTTGTAATAAATTCATCCTCACTTAAGGAAGCAGAAGCTGCCAGTTTGATGTCTGATGGCAGTTGTGTATCAGGGTTCCATTTGATCGCAGCCTGGGAGAAAGCAGTCTTTTCAAGAGATGCTTTTTTGTCCTGGGCCAAGACGGATAGGGGGGAAATATGTATGATGCTGAGCAGAGTGATCAAAGCAGGAAGCAGTGACAGGAAGGATCTATATTTCATAATGATTCACGGAGTGTGTATAATATTAAAAGTAAACAAATTCCAGGAAGAAGAGTTTGCTCATCGTTAAAGCTGCGAAGCAAGCAAATGTTAACCCGGGGTTAAAAGTGGGAGATTAGGCGCCTGTAGCAAAGCAAATCGAATTTAAAACTGTTTAATAGGAATAGCTGAAACTTTAGCGGGATGTTATTTTTACCAATAATATGGTTAATAGTACTTGGCCCTGGCCCAATTGAGGAGCCCCGTTCTTCAATAGTATGGCATTGGGAGGATGAGTTCAGTACTGCGGAACAGGGTAAAGTTGAGGACTGGCTAAACAGTGTTACAGCTGCTACCGAATCAACACTCGGGAACTATCCATTTACTTTGCATTTCTATATCCACCGGCGCGATGGGTCTTCAGAGCCTGTTCCATGGGCCAGTACCCGTCGCCATTATGTTCAGGGAGTTGATTTCCATATTGATCCTTCTTATAGTATACAAGCCTTCCTGGATGACTGGACCGCCCCTCATGAGATCAGCCATTTATCCATTCCATATCTTGGACAGGAGCAGTCCTGGTTCGCCGAAGGGTATGCAAGCTACATGCAATATCAAATCATGCAAAAACTGGGCATTTGTTCCGAGCAAGAGGTTGGAGAGTTTTACGCTGAGAAAATAGAACGGGTTAGACCCTACTATGATCGGGATCAGGACTTTGTTACAGTAGCCAGAGAGCTTAAGAGCAGGAACCGATACTCTGTTATGTACTGGGGTGGTGCAAGCTACTTCATGCAGGTCGACAAACGTCTCATGGAGAGGCATGGCGTGGAGCTTACCGACTTTATTAAAGAATATCAGCTTTGCTGTCGCTTGAAGGATGAGTCATTTGAGGAACTCATTGAGTCATGGGATCGTCTTTTAGGAGAGCCCCTTTTCAGTGAAATGCTGCGAGACTACCAGCGTGGACCGGCCTCTGAGATATTAAAAGCAGTCCTGTAGATTCCGCGACATGAATTAAGGGGAAAGTATTGCACCTTCTTCTAATTAGATAGTCGTAAGATTACCGGTTTTTGCATTAATTCATTATAAGTCTCCATGGCTAGCAAAAATCGATTATTGGAATAAGGTGTTTCTAATATGCCTTACTTAATTCTTAATTCTTGCAAATCGCTCCAGCTTACTGGCATTTATCAATTAGAGTTTAATCTGTCTCTGATCTAATTTTATCATAAGAAATAGAATATCTCTAATGAAATTAAATGCCATGAGATCCTCACTAATTATCGCCAGTCTTATTTTAAGTATCTGCGTTCATTCCCTGAAGGCGCAGGATACCATCACACGGGATATGATCTATAGAACAACAGTGCGAATATTGAGCGATCCATCATTCAGTTGTTATGGTGCTTTATATGAAGTAAATGATTCTTCAATATCGATCTCAAGCAGGCGGATAAAGGATTATTACTCCAGGGAGGTGGAGGCTTTAAGATTTCCTATGGAGGATATTAATGTTATCAATATACATAAGCCGGGATATGGAAGAAAAGGGGCGTTGATAGGGGCAGCTTCCGGGATTGCATTGGGGGTACTGATGGAAGCAGTTTCTGATCCTGGTTATTCTACAAGAGGCTTGATGGTAGCAGGCGGTGCAGCAATGGGGCTCATTGTTAGAGCTCCTACTGGATTTATTGCTGGAAAAATAGCAGGCTACAATCATATACCAATAAAAGGAAGTAGAGATGAATTTGATTTGAATAAAGAAGAATTGAAGGAATACGCTATTAAGAAATAGCAATATAGACTCAATGTTTGAGATAAACTGAACTTATCAATACGTTAATAATGAATTGATTAATTGGCTATGATATTATTATGCTGTACCTTTCTGTTTATGCAATCCCTTCATATGAGGAACTCATTGAGTCATGGGATCGTAATTTAAAATTGCAGAAGGATCGCTTAAATGTTTATTATCTAAATTGTTAGTCATTCCTTTTTAAGGAGAATCAAGAACAATGGTTGAGAAAAAAATCGTCCTTGCAATTTTAATGATTATCCCTTTATTCCTTAACGGACAGGATTTAATCTACAAGAATAATGATTCTGTAATTGAAGGCCTTATTCAGGAATGGAATGATTCCATTGTGCAATA
>PVMS01069510.1_pt1 | contig 10507 bp, 6 predicted proteins | sample 1853461 | NCBI WGS metagenome assembly PVMS01 (sample SAMN08582032, study PRJNA380276) | Marine sediment metagenome, whole genome shotgun sequencing project. | isolation source: ocean sediment barecode stripped | collected 2017
CAGGGTACGGACAAATTCCCGAGCTACCCGCTTTATTCGATTGCGCTGTACAGCCAATCGAACATTTTTTTTGGCTATTACTAAACCCAGACGATGCCAGGGCCCGTTATTTTTTTTTGCCAGAAGCAGTAAGTGCTTATGTGAGGCTCGCACCTCGGAGCCGTCGAAAACCCGGCTGTAGTCTTTGGCATTGAGTAAGCGCCTGGCTTTGCCGAAACTGGCATCAGCTGCCTGTTCGTTCACTCAATCAGACTACCTTAGGCCGCCAGGCGCTTGCGACCTTTTGCGCGACGACGGTTCAATACGTGGCGGCCACCCTTGGTAGCCATGCGAGAGCGGAAACCGTGGGTGCGCTTGCGTTTCAGGACGCTGGGCTGAAATGTTCTTTTCATAGTCGTGTTCCATGATAATTGAAAGCCGGAAGCCACATACCGCCATTTGGCTTTAGTGTGCTTCCCGGCCAGAAAAAAGGTGGGCTATTCTATTGAAATGCGGCGCTTAATTCAACCTGGTAAGCACAGACTTTCGTGATCCGGCTGCGGTTTCCTGATTTAATCGAGAGTAGGGTATTTTTCCACCTGATATTGTGTCTGCTGGTGCATATTTTATTTATTTTTTGGATGCCGGTGAAAATAGACACAGAAAAAAAGCAAAGGCAGCAGCTAAAGGCATTTCGGGCATTTTCCCACACGTTCCTAAAAAGATATTAACAGCTTATCCACAGGCAGGGTTATCCAATCTTTATTCTTCAGGAGGCGTACAATTAGTAAGCAAAAACAAGCTAAGCTATTGATTATAAACGACTATAATAAATAGCTTTTTCTTCTTTTATTTGTGGATAACTTACGTGTACGAGAGTATCATGCGTTGACTGGCCTGGCAAAAAGGCTCGGTAAATAAAAAATTTATTATCATTACACTTTTTTAAAAGTTGGGCTTTTCACCCACCTTTGAGGGGGTTTCCTTGCCCGAAGCAGTATGGCAGCAGTGCATCAACCGGTTGCAGGATGAACTACCCTCGCAGCAATTTAATACCTGGATCAGACCATTACAGGCCCGAATGAATGGGCAGATGCTCACTTTGTCGGCGCCTAACCGATTTATCAAGGATTTTGTCTCGGACAAATTTGCAGAACGCATCTCAGAACTGGTCAGGGAACTGGAACCAGACAATGCCACGGATGTGGTTTTGGAAATAGGTGCAGGACGAGGTGTTGCTGCCACAGGCTCGGGTATGTCATCGGACAGCCCGGCGCCTGCGCCAGCGCAAAACAGCATGCAGCCAGGTCTGTCTGGAGCGGCAATTTCTGGATTTCCTCGCACGGGTGAGGCTACCCCAATCAAAACAGCGACTCCACGAGCACAAATGTCTCGTCGGATTGAGATAGAGGGCTCCTTGCAGCACCAGTCACACCTGGTCGAGCACTACACCTTTGACAATTTCGTCGAAGGCAAATCGAACCAACTGGCGCTGGCGGCTTCACGGCAGGTCGCTGAGAACCCGGGAGACTCATATAACCCCCTGTTTCTATACGGCGGCGTTGGACTTGGTAAAACTCACTTGATGCACGCGGTGGGAAATGCGCTGAAGTTGCACAATCCGCAGGCAAAGGTGGTTTACCTGCATTCCGAGCGTTTTGTAGCGGATATGGTCAAGGCGTTACAACTCAATGCGATCACCGACTTTAAGCGCTATTATCGTTCAGTGGACGCTCTGTTGATCGACGATATTCAATTTTTTGCCAGGAAAGATCGTTCACAGGAAGAATTTTTCCATACATTTAATGCCCTGCTTGAAGGCGGCCAGCAAATGATATTGACCTGTGATCGTTATCCGAAAGAAATCGACGGTCTGGAAGAGCGCTTGAAATCGCGCTTCGGGTGGGGTCTTACCGTGGCCGTGGAACCGCCAGAATTGGAGACCCGGGTTGCCATTCTGATGAAAAAAGCCACACAAGCGCGTATTGAACTGGCTCCGGATGCGGCCTTCTTCATTGCCCAGCGGATTCGATCTAATGTCAGGGAGCTTGAGGGGGCACTGAAAAGAGTGATAGCGAGCGCACACTTCACTGGCAGGCCCATCGATATAGACCTGATTAAGGAGAGCCTTAAAGATCTACTGGCATTGCAGGACAGACAGGTTAGCCTGGACAATATTCAGCGTACAGCAGCTGAGTACTACAAGATCAAGGTAGCGGATATGATGTCCCGGCGCCGCAGTCGCTCTGTTGCTCGACCGCGGCAGGTGGCAATGGCATTGGCCAAGGAGTTGACCAATCACAGCCTGCCGGAGATTGGAGACAGTTTTGGCGGCAGAGATCACACGACAGTTCTTCACGCATGCCGTAAAATCAAGGAACTTCGTGAAACTAACTCGGATATCCGCGAAGATTATAAAAACTTGTTGAGATCACTGACAACCTAACCATACAGATAGAAAGCTTTGTTTTTATAACTGGCTATACCAGGAAACGACCTGAGCCTGCTGGAAACAATAATAATGAAGCAATAACAGGGAAGGGAATAATTTTATATGAAGTTCAATATTTCTCGGGAGGCGTTACTCAAGCCGTTGAACCTTGTAGCCGGTGTTGTGGAGCGCCGCCAGACCTTGCCGATATTGGCAAATGTCTTAATGGTACTGGATGGAGACCGCCTATCCCTGACGGGCACAGATCTGGAAGTTGAACTGGTGGGCAGGGTACATTTACCGGTCGCGGGTGAATCGGGTGAAGTCACGGTTCCAGCCCGTAAGTTGGTCGATATCTGTAAGTCCCTGCCTGAGGGAAGTGATATTCAGTTTAGTGCGCAGGACAGTAAGGTTACAGTGAAGTCCGGGCGCAGTCGCTTCACATTGTCTACCCTTCCAGCCAGAGAGTTTCCCAATATTGAAGACAGCATGGGAACACACAAATTTACCCTGAAACAGGGGCAGTTAAAGCGCCTGATCGATCGTACTGGTTTTGCCATGGCGCAGCAGGATGTTCGTTATTATCTGAACGGCATGCTCTGGGAGTTGAACGACAAGCAACTACGGGTAGTTGCTACAGATGGCCATCGCCTGGCCATGTGTACCCTGTCGGAGAAAGTGGGAGTCGATGGCGACACCCAGGTTATTCTTCCGCGCAAAGGCGTGTTGGAATTGGCCCGGTTGCTACTGGAAGAAGACGCTGAGATTGCTATTGTAATCGGCAGCAACCATATACGGGCGACCACCAATGACTTTACCTTCACCTCAAAGTTGGTAGACGGGAAATTTCCTGACTACCAGAGAGTTCTGCCCCGCTCACCCGACAAGATCGTACAGGGCTCCCGATTGGAGCTACGCCAGGCGTTTACTCGTACGGCCATCCTGTCCAATGAAAAGTATCGAGGCGTGCGCTTAAAGCTAACCGAAAATACACTGGATATTGTCGCCAACAACCCTGAGCAGGAAGAGGCAGAAGTAACGGTATCGGTAGACTATAAGGGGGAGGCACTGGAGATCGGGTTTAATGTCAGCTATTTGCTGGACGTATTGGGAGTGCTCAGTGGTGAACAAATCAAGCTTTCGCTAGCAGACTCAAACAGCAGCGCGCTGCTGGAAGAATCCGACGAAGGTGACTCTCTTTACGTTGTTATGCCCATGCGTCTGTGATGCTTTGATGGGTACATGGCGCTAACGCCCACACTCTTATAATCAGTAAGGCCCTCGCGGGCCCGAGGTCTTCGCCCAACGTGGCGCTATCCAGATTGAACATAAACCATGTAAGAAACCTGCAGCAGGTCAGTCTGGACGACCTGCAGCAGGTAAATGTTTTATTTGGGCGCAATGGCAGTGGTAAGACCAGTGTGCTGGAATCTATCCACTTACTTGGTATGGCCCGTTCTTTTCGCGGTAGCAGCATCAAGTCCGTAATTACTCACCAGGAAGCCGATTGTACGGTATTCGGCATGGTGACCCTTCCCTCACTCCCAAATGCAGCAGCAAGCGCTGGGTTGCCTCTGGGCGTACAGAGAAATATGGCGGGAGAGGTTCAGATTAAAGTTAGCGGAAAGGCCGTTCGGACAGTCGCCCAACTGGTGGAGCATTTTCCACTACAGGTTATTACGGCAGACAGCTTCGACTTGTTGACGGGCTCCCCAGGAGCAAGAAGACAATACCTGGACTGGGGTGTGTTCCACGTGGAACATCGCTTTTTTGGTCAGTGGCAACTCTTTCAGAGGTGTATAAAACAGCGCAATAAATTACTCCGCCGTGGTAAAATAGCCGACCGGGAACTGGCGGTCTGGACCCGCGATTTAACAGAGTCGGGCAAAGCCGTAAATGCTTATCGTAAAGCCTATTTTGAGCTTCTAAAACCGCGATTTTCAGCGATTATAGTCCGTTTGGCACCATCGCTAAAAGGCTTGGAGTTACGCTTCCGGCAGGGCTGGGATAAACAGCTAAGTTATGAGGATGCACTTCAAAATAGTGCATCAGCGGATCTGGAGCAAGGATATACACATGTTGGCCCTCAACGAGCCGATATGAGAGTTATGTATAACGGACATCTGGCAGCTGAAACCCTGTCCCGGGGCCAGCAAAAGTTGGTTGTATGCGGTTTGAAGCTGGCACAGGGGCAGCTGATGTCAGAGATGGGTAAGGGAACTTGTACTTACTTGATAGATGACCTGCCCTCCGAACTGGATCAACAACATAGCCAATTGGTTTGTGCTCTACTGGCGTCGATGGAAGCGCAGGTATTTATCACCTGTGTGGACCGGCAGGATATAGAGTCAGCCTGGCCAAAAACCAAAGAGCTGGCCATGTTCCACGTGGAACATGGTGCAGTGCAACGTTATTCCCAGCGATGATTTGGCTGGGGGTTAATAATAGACGCAGTATCGAGAGTTAATTCATGAGCAAAACCGAACAAAATTACGATTCGTCCAGCATTAAGGTGCTGAAAGGGCTGGATGCCGTGCGAAAACGGCCGGGGATGTATATCGGCGACACCGATGATGGGAGCGGTTTACACCATATGGTGTTCGAACTGGTGGATAACTCAATCGATGAGGCCCTGGCGGGCCACTGTAGTGCGATTAATATCGTTATCCACCCGGACGAGTCAGTCTCAGTGGGCGATGATGGCCGTGGTATACCCACTGAAATGCACGAAGAGGGCGTTTCCGCTGCAGAAGTCATTATGACGGTACTACATGCCGGCGGTAAATTCGACGACAATACCTACAAAGTCTCGGGTGGCCTGCATGGTGTGGGGGTTTCAGTAGTCAATGCCCTGTCGGAAGAGTTGGTGCTGACCATTCGCCGGGAAGGGAAAATGTACGAGCAGGTGTACCGCCACGGTGTGCCTGATGCCCCCCTGGCGGAAATAGGGGCGACTGAAACCACGGGCACAACGGTACGCTTCAAGCCTTCCCCGGGCACCTTCACTAATATCGCATTTCACTTCGAGCAACTCGCCAAACGCTTGCGCGAACTGGCCTTCCTGAACTCCGGGGTGTGTATATTTTTGAAGGATGAGCGCAGCGGGAAAGAGGAGACTTATCAGTACGATGGCGGCCTAAGAGCGTTTGTAGACTACCTGAACCAGAACAAAACAACGGTTAACAAGGCTTTCCACTTCCAGTTTGATACCGACAACGGTATTGGGGTGGAGGTGGCTATGCAGTGGAACGACTCCTTTCAGGAAAATATCTTTTGTTATACCAACAATATTCCCCAGCGTGATGGTGGTACGCACCTGGCAGGGTTTCGCGCCGCTTTGACTCGCAGCCTCAATTCCTACATAGAAAAGGAAGGAATGGCCAAGAAGGCCAAGGTGAATACTACCGGGGATGATGCCAGAGAGGGATTGACGGCAATTGTCTCCGTAAAAGCGTCCGATCCCAAATTCTCCTCCCAGACCAAGGACAAATTAGTCTCCTCCGAGGTGAAAACTGCTGTAGAACAGGTCATGAATGCCCAATTCAATGACTACCTGATGGAAAACCCCTCAGAAGCCAGATCTATTGTCGGTAAAATGCTCGATGCGGCCAGAGCGCGTGAAGCCGCACGTAAAGCCAGGGAAATGACCCGCCGCAAGGGTGCCCTCGATATCGCCGGCCTGCCAGGAAAGCTGGCAGATTGCCAGGAGAAAGACCCGGCCCTGTCGGAGATATACCTGGTGGAGGGCGACTCAGCGGGGGGCTCTGCCAAGCAGGGACGCAACCGTAAGTACCAGGCCATCCTGCCCCTAAAAGGAAAAATTCTTAATGTAGAGAAAGCGCGCTTTGACAAAATGCTGGGCTCAGCGGAAGTTGGCACTATTGTGACGGCTCTGGGCTGTGGTATCGGTAAAGAAGAATTCAACGCAGACAAGCTGCGCTATCACAGCATTATTATCATGACTGATGCGGATGTTGATGGCTCCCATATTCGCACCCTGTTACTGACCTTCTTTTTTCGGCAGATGCGTGAGTTGGTGGAGCGTGGGCATATTTTTATTGCCCAGCCGCCGCTATATAAAATAGCCAAGGGCAAGCAGCACCAGTACCTGAAAGATGACGAGGCTCTGAATCAGTACTTGACCCAATCAGCCCTGGAAAACGCATCGATTTTCGTCAACCCCGACGCCCCTCCTATTTCCGGTAGTGGCCTGGAGGAGTTGGTAAAACAATATCGCGGAGTCGCTGCGACTATCGATCGATTGAGTCGTTTGTACGCACCAGAAGTTTTGTGGGAAATGGTATATGGCGGCGCACTGGCTTTGGACCAGATGCAGGAGGAGCAGGTAGTCACGGCCTTTACGGAAGCACTAAGTGAGCGCTTACTATCGGTAGCGGCCAAGGGTAGCGAATATACTGTTCTTGTACGAAAGGATAACGAGCGGCAACTCTACTTCCCCGTGGTTAAACTGCTGGCCCATGGCGTGGAGTCAGAGACTGAATATCACCACGAGTTTTTTTCCTCTGGTGAGTACCGCAGCCTGATTGCTCTCGGTGAAACTATCAACGGACTGATCGAAGAAGATGGCTATTTTCAGCGTGGAGAGAAAGTCCTGCAAACGCGCAGGTTCGCCGAGGGGCTGGACTGGCTTATGAGCGAGGCGCGCCGGGGTTATTCCATCCAGCGCTACAAGGGGCTGGGTGAAATGAACCCGGAGCAACTATGGGAAACCACCATGGATCCGGAGGTGCGCCGCATGCTAAAGGTCACCATCGAGGATACAATTGCCGCCGACCAGATATTCACCACACTAATGGGTGACCAGGTGGAGCCGCGTCGTGAATTTATCGAGAAAAACGCGCTGTCGGTGGCGAATTTGGATGTCTGACAGGGTAGTTTTTTGTGCTTCAACCCAAATTGGAAATTCAAAGCCGATACCAGGGGTTATAAATCCCCTGTGTTTCACTTAGCCTGAAATCCAACAGTGTCTTATCAAGTGGCTGGAGCACTAGGTTTCGGCTTTTATTGACTTGATTTTAGTTTGCCGGGACCCACCGCTATCCAGTAGTTTGGGCCCGCTCTCACCTTCACCAAGATTGGCTGCAGACTCGAGCCGGTCATTTTCGATATCGTCGTGAATGGGTTGCAGGGCGGCCATCTCTTTGTTCGCCCTGGCGGAAAGTTGCTGAAAACGTTCGACTTTGCCGTGCAGTCCCTGCTTGCCCACCAGCCCTTTTACCGTGTCGTTGTAGTGGTTGTTGGCCGCTTTTAAGGTGTTGCCCAATTTGTGTAAACGCTCGGCTACCAGGCAGACCTGATTGTAGATATCCCCTGCCCTGCTGCTGATTTCCCTGGCTTCCTTGTTGCTCTGATCGATCATCCACAGGTTGGCTACTGTGCGCAAAATGGGCATCAGGGTAGTGTGCGATACCATGATTACACCTTTGCTGTAGCCGTAGTTGAACAAGCCTTTATTGTGCTTCATCGCCTCTATATAGGCGGGCTCTATAGGCATGAACATCAATACGAAGTCCGGGCTGCCAATGCCCGGCAGATTGGCGTAATCCTTGGAAGACAAGTCGTCGATATGGTTGCGTACCGCCTGGGCGTGGGCATTGAGGGCGGTGGTGCGTTCCTCGTCGGTCTCGGCGGCGATGGCCCGGTCGTAGTCCACCAGAGACACCTTGCTATCGATAACCAGGTTTTTGTCGTCGGGCAGCCTGATGACAAAATCGGGCAGCTTCCGTTTGCCGTCCTCGTCTCTAAAGGCCGTCTGCGATTCATAGTGGTCGCCCGCCTGCAAGCCCGCCAGCTCCAGCGTGCGTTCCAGTTGGGCCTCACCCCAATTACCGGCGGTCTTTTTATCGCCCTTTAAAGCCACTGTCAGGTTGCTGGCCTGGTTGTTCATCTCCAGGCCCACATCCAGTACTTTTTGTATTTCCTTCTCCAGTGCGGTGTTGCCCCGGACGGATTCTGTGTGAACCTCATTGATTCTGGTCTGGAAGCCACTAATTTGTTCACGGAAGGGCTTTAGCATTGCTTCCAGCGACTCTTTGCTGGTCGAGGTGAAGTTTTTGCCTTTGTCCTCAAAAATTTTGTTGGCGAGATTTTCGAACTCTTTTTTCATGCTCTCCCTGGCTTCGTTCAACAACTCTATTTGTTCCCCATGGCGGTCTTCCCGCTCACGCTGCTGGGTTTGCAGCTCTGTATGCTCGTTAAGTAGGCCGTTGTGCCGGGTGTTTAAGGCTGTCAGTTCGGATCTGGACGATTTGAGTTCAGATAATTTCTCCTGCATATGCAGTTGAGCCTGTTCCAGTTCAACGGATTTGCCACGATTGTCGGCGTTGGAGCGGGCCAGGTCATCCCGCAGCTGATCCAGGCTGGTATTGAGCTTTTGTTGCTCGCCGAACAATTGTGCGATGTGGCCGTCCCGGTCCCGCAGGCGGTGCCTCTGGTTGGAAATTTCGGCATCCAGGGCGCCCAGTTTCAGGTCGCGCTGGTGTGATTCCTGTACCAGTTGCTGGTTGGTGGTCACCAGGGTATGCAGTCCTTTTTCCCGGTCGCCCAGTTTTTTCTGGATTCTCATCAGAGCCCGCCTGGCGGTGATCCCGCGCCAGATACTCACAATCAATCCGATCAACACGACGACACACAACGCCATGCCCGCCATTATCAATGTGTCAGCTGTGAGTTTCATCGCCCCTCCCCGGTGGATGCCTGACAGTTTAAATCAATATGTGGCGGGGGCGGAGAGTTATCCGCGGATCTGACCGAGGTGTGTCGCGTAAACGGGCATACCGTGGCGTCGTTGTTAAGTCAGGTGCTCAGGATGGCTTTAGCGGCGTCCGCCAGATCCTGGTACACGGGAACCTCCTGCGGGTAATCGAGCGTTGCTGCACCCGATTGCAGGCTGGCCAGAGTGTCGGCACCCTTGCCAGTTTTCACCAGCAGCGGTTTGCAGCCGTAAGCGCTTGCCGCTTGCAGATCCTTCATACTGTCGCCGATAAAAAACGCGCCCTGCGCCGACTGTTGCAGCTCCCGTTCTATCGCCCGCACCAGGCCTGTTTCGGGTTTACGACAGCTACAGCCCTCGTTTGGCAGGTGCGGGCAATAGAAGATGCCCGCGATAGCGCCGCCGCACTCTTCCACCTGGCGACATAGCAGGGCGTGAATTTCTTCCAGGTCATCCAGAGTGAAATAGCCCCGACTGAGCCCGGACTGATTGGTGGCCACGGCGATGTGATAACCGGCCCGTGACAGCTCGGCAATGGCCCTGATACTGCCTGGAATCGGCACCCAGTCGTCTACGCAACGAATGTAATCGTTCGAATCCTGGTTGATAACGCCGTCTCGATCCAGGATTAGCAGGGGCATAGGCTACTTGCTGACAACTAGCAGGGATATGTCGGCAACCTGCAGGAATATGTCGCGTAAATCCTTTAACAGGTTGAGTCGGTTGTTGCGCAGCGCCCGATCTTCCGCATTCACCATAACACCGTCGAAAAAGGCGTCTATCGCTGGTCTCAAACCGGCCAGGCAGGCCAGTGCTTCGGTGTATTCCTCCCTGTCCAGATGGCCCTGGCAGGTTTGCGCTAATGTCTGCAGTTGCTCTGAAAGCGCTTTTTCCTCTGCCTCTACCAGTAAGTCAGTACTTACATCGCCAAACTGATGGTCGTCATCCAGCTTACCCAGGATGTTGGAAACACGCTTATTGGCTGCGGCCAGGGCCGCCGCTTGTGGCAGTTGGGTAAAGGCGTGTACCGCGTGCACCCGGCGCTGGATATCCAGGGGCCGGCTGAGATTTCTGGCGCTGACCGCCTTGAATACCTCCGGCGGAATTTTCTCTTCTTCGTACCACGCGCGGAAGCGCTCGATCATGTAGTCGAGCACCTGCCCGGGGGTGCCGTCGGCGATCACACTTTCGGGATATTGGGCCGCTGCCAGCTCCAGGCATTCGCGCAAGTCGAGGTCCAGACTCTTTTCGACCAGTATGCGCAATACCGCCAACGAGGCCCGGCGCAGGGCGAAGGGATCTTTGGAGCCGGTGGGAGGTTGGCCAATACCGAATATTCCCACCAGGGTGTCCAGCCTGTCGGC
>PVMS01166380.1_pt1 | contig 10507 bp, 6 predicted proteins | sample 1853461 | NCBI WGS metagenome assembly PVMS01 (sample SAMN08582032, study PRJNA380276) | Marine sediment metagenome, whole genome shotgun sequencing project. | isolation source: ocean sediment barecode stripped | collected 2017
GATTGATTTTGAAATTTCTGATTTTCCTCCACCTGACACGGTATTAAGGATTGCCTGACCGACTAAGCTAGGCAGAGCGTCGTGTAGGGCACGAGTGTAGGTGTCGGTGGTCGCGGTATTGTCAAAGAAACAAAGAGAACGGTTAGGGCTTAGTAGAGGACGCCCTTCGGGTTGTTTTGGTGTGGCATCCTTGAATCTCATTCGATAATCTCGATTGATGATTTCTTCGACAAGATCAAAGTCCTTTTTGAGGTCTCCGACAAAGACGGGACCGTTGATCATTGCATCAGAGATTGATTTTGAAATTTCTGATTTTCCTCCACCTGACACGGTACAGGGTTTGTGGCAGAATGTTCCTTCTGCAGTTGTCCCGATGAGCCGCCATCTTCGTCCGCCCGCAGGTTTTACCATTTCGACTTTGTATCCAGAGGGGAGAACATAGGTTTTTTCTGGAAGGAGCTTAAGTGTCTGAGGCTCGTCTTCTTTGTGCCAGAGGATTATCTGATCTTTCAGGTTAATTTGGGCGCTTTCCGGGAGGTAAATTATGTTGGAATAGGTTTTGTCGATGCCAAAGCCTTGCGCTTGTATGTGCATCAGATCGGCATAGCGTTCCGAAACTTCCGTAAAGGTATGATTTACCTGAGGAATGTAGGTGCTTAGACTGAAATCCTCTCCCAGATCGTAGGCGGGAAGGCGATGGCGCCTCCTGCGTGTTCTTCTTCGCTCAGGCCGTGTAGATTGCAAGCATAGCTGATTTGAGTCTTAACCTCCTTTTTGCAGTATCCAAAATAATTATCTGCGATGAGGGTCACAATAACACCGCGACGGTCTCTGCAGGTTATTTTGAAGGCTGAGCCATTATTGTATTTCTCTTTTTCGTCTTTCCAGCACATCCCATCTCTTTTTTGACGAGCAGTGGCTTCGTTTTTGTGGGGCAGCCCAAGTTCTTTCTTGGTTAGATGGATAAGATGAGGGGCTAGGATCACACAGCCAGTTTGACCAGACCAGTGTTTTACATCCAACTGGGCATCATGATCCGGCAGGGAAGGATCTCCTGCATTGCCGAATATTGATTCTACGAAGTCCAGGTTACTGACAAGAGTACCTGGAGCGAAGAAGCGAATTTCCAATGATTTTTCTTCAGAGAAACCCGGAACTTCCGGGCAGATGGTTGGGCGCAAAAGGAGTGATGCGAAAAGATAGGCTTCGTCTTCCTGGGTTGAAGTGAAGGGTAGGCGTAGAAGATCCTGAGGTGGGTGAATCGCATGGCGAAGAAGTGCGGCAAAGGTTTGTTTGGGGACTTCTTTTTTGTCTGCGGGGACAGGGAATCCTCCTTCAACGATATGAAAAACTCCTTTAGTTGTTCGTTTGTCGTTGGATGGATTATGAAGAACTCCCTGTTTGGTTGGGTAAGAGCTGACGATATTAGAGGTAAAAGAATCTTTATCTGGTGGGAGCGAGAGAAGGCGGGCCAGGCCATGTCGTTCAAGAATCAGAGAATTATGTGGGCGGAGAGATTCTTCTGGAGGGATGATTTCGGAGAGATAATCTGTTAGGAAATCATGGATACGTTTGTCTGCTGGGCAGAGATAGTCACTTAGGAGGCGATTCTTTTCCTGATATCCTGCGATGAGTGAATGATTTAGACTGAGATAAGGATAGTCTTTTTCATCTCCGAAGATGGGAAATCCCCGTGAGGCGAGCTTGATATTGATAAACTCAATAAGCCGTTCTCTCTCCTCTAATGAATTGTTGGCTTTTGGTCCTATGCTAAGGGTGGTCTCGAGATCCATTTTTCGTAAATTGTAGAAATATTGATAAGTCTGGTGAGAAACGATGGAAGAAGGTTTTTTATTCGGTTGTGCCCGTCAAGAGGATTCATTGGGCGGGTAGCACAGGTCTCATTAAATCCTAACAGCACCTTTGAAGCCTGAAATGAAATGCGATGGAGTGGTAACAGATAAAATCGATAGTAAAAACGAGGTCAACAGAGTGTTGAGAGCATCTCTTTGTTAAAAGGTTTTAGAGTTTTCCATTCTCCGGAATGAACCGTTTTTTCTTATTTTGGATTGGAAATAAGGGATCGTCCAACGGCGAGAAGATCTATTTCGCCAGATTCTATCAGAGAGAGCTGAGGCATGGGATCTGTCACCCGGTCTAATCCACTGGTGTCAGATTGGTATTTGTCTATTGTGATAGAGGTTGAGGTGGATCCGACACCGATAACGGGAAGGTTGGATAGTTTACGAGCCCAACCTGCCAAGGTTAGATGAGGGTCATCAAGGGGAAATGCGGGGTCAGTAACTCGACGGGTGCTTATATGGAGGATGGTCACTCCTGCTTTTGCCAGTGCACTTACCCATGTCTTTAAATCAGCGGGATTGGGAAATTTGACTTCTTCAAAGTCATCGGCCCTCCATTGGCTTGTGCGAAAGAGAATAGGAAACTTTGGTCCAACTGCTTCCCTGACTGCCTGGACGATGGCCAAAGGGAAACGCATTCGATTTTCAAGTGTTCCACCATATTCATCCGACCGGTGGTTGGTTGCAGGGCTTAAGAATGAGTCGAGAAGATAACCATGGGCTCCATGGATTTCAATCGCATCACACCCCATTGATTGGGCTGCCTTTGATGAGGTGACATAGTTCTTTGTGACTTGCTCAAAGTCTCTTTCTGTCATTTCTCTGACTTTTGGTCCGATACTTCCATCTGGCTTAAGAGGTGCATCAACGGAAGAGGGTCCAATTGGATCGATCGCACGTTTGCCAATATGCCAGAGTTGGGGGACAAATGCACTTTCTTCTTCTTGGACGGCCTTTGCCACTTTTCTCCATCCTTCCCATTGTGCTTCTGTTTCGAAACGGGGAACGGTTAAAGAGTCATGGGCGTGTTTGCTATCAATAAAGGTTCCTTCACTAATGATGAGGCCCGTCCCTCCCGCTGCTCGTTGTCGATAGTAGTTGATGATTGATTCTGTGGGGATGCCATCTTCAGGAGCCATTCTCCGAGTCATCGGCGCCATGGCGATGCGGTTTTTTAGCTTGAGGGTGCCGATCGTGCAGGGTTTGAAAGCCCGCAGACCTCTGTATCGATTGGTTATCATGAGCGTAAGGAACCTGAATCTTCAGAATGTTAAAGGGAAGGCAACTGTGCTTCTGATGTTTCACAGTCAGGCGATTGATGTAAAGAAAGCTGTGAGATGTGACTCTAATGGAGAGAACGCTTGTCTTGGATTTTGGATCCATTATGGAGAGCAGACGTAATGACTACCTATTGGCAGATTCTCGGACTCATCGCGCCTGTTCTGGCTATTATCGGTGTTGGTCTGTTGTTGCGCCGCTATGGCCTTTTCCAGAAGGAAGCGGATGTCAGTTTAATGAGGGTGGTGGTCGATTTGCTTTTTCCGTGTCTCATATTCGAAGCAATTATGGGAAACGCTGCGATGAGGGAATCTGCGAACATACTACCTCCTGCATTGATGGGTGCCGGAACCATATTGCTGGGATATTTATTTGGATTTTGGATTGGAAAAGGGCTGGGGTTTTCGGAAGGGAAGGGCCTGAGGACTTTTGCTTTTTCGGTGGGGATATACAATTATGGTTACATCCCTATTCCCTTAGTGGAGGATATTTTTGGGAAAGAGGCTTTGGGGGTCTTATTTGTCCATAATATGGGAGCGATGGTTGTCATATGGACGGTGGGTGTTCTTATTCTTGCTGGAACGAGTTCCCGTGAAGGTCTCCGTAAGCTTATCAATGCTCCGAATATTTCGATTGTTTTGGCGATTTCGCTCAATCGAATGGGCGCAGCAGACTATGTGCCGGATGTCGTTCATGCAATTACCAAACCATTGGGGGCATGTGCTGTTCCAATGGCGTTGCTTCTAGTCGGCGCCACCCTGGAGGGCTATATTGGCAAAATAAAAGAAGTATTCGATTGGAAAGTCTGCACAGGAGCGACATTACTGCGGCTGGGATTGTTACCCTTGATTTTTCTGTTTTTTACCAAGTATTTACCTTTATCAGAAGAATTGAAGATGGTGATGGTCGTAGAATCGGCAATGCCGGCGGGGATCTTTCCCTTGGTCATAGCCCGGCATTATGGAGGGCAACCCATGATGGCGGCTCAAGTCATTATCAGCACGACGTTGATGGGACTAGTAATTATCCCTTTATGGATCGAATTTGGGATGTGGTTTGTTGGGGTTTGACTGTTTTTAATATCTTATAATCAATGAATTATGAGATATTAGAGTAACGTTAAGTGGAGCAAATTGGGCCCCCTGTGGGTTTCCTCACCAAAAGAGGGGGTTTTTCTCTAGAAAACACTCCAGATTTCTACGCATTGGCCGAAGGAATAGTTAAGCAAAACTCCTCAATTCTCACATGGGAGGAGCGGAACTTATCAATTTAACCCAGCTACCTGTGATAAAAAGCGTTCTTCATTACCTTCATTTGGAAGTAAAATTTTCCAGTGGGACAACCCTCTTCGATGATAAACATGCGATGGAATACGTTCAGCCAGTATTCTTAACGGATAATTTCCTCGGCGATTTCTTCTCCTCGGTGAAGGATAGTCTAAGCTTGGCTTTACAGGAGTCGAATAGAGAAAACCATTATTGCTAAACGAGATGATCAGGACGTTTTTTTCTAAAAAGAAGAGGTTACATCCTCAGCTCAAGAAGCAGTTGGAGAGAGTTTATGGAGGAGATGTTCCTCAGGATTCAACCTTTCGTAAATTGTTGGATCATATTGATGAAACCTACTCTCACCATCCGAAGTCGGCGGATATCATCTCGTTTTCAGAGGAGGGAAGTGGATTTTTAGAAGATGTTCTGAAGTATATTTCAGAAGCTGTGGTCGTAACGGGTGCAAAAAGCGATACAGGTGAGTCTTCAATTGTATACACAAATCAGGCTTTCTTAGATCTGACTGGATTTAGCAAAGAAGAGATCATTGGGAGTGACCCAAGAGCTCTTATCGGAGGGACAACAGATTGCTCTGTTCTCGAAAGACTTTGTAAATGTCAAGAAGAGGGAGAATCTTTCACTGGTCAGTTAGCACTGAATTGTGGTGGAGGTTCAGAGTATGTGGTGGAGGGAACCTTGAACCCATTGAGGGATGAGAACAGTGTCATCACCCACTGGGTTCACGTTTTACGTGATACTGCTGAGCAGGATATGGTGGTTCGTGCTTTGCACGAGAGTGAACAGCGCTATCGTTCAGTTATCGATAACATCCGTGAGGTTGTTTTTCAGACAGACTGCGAAGGGCACTGGATTTTCCTCAATCCGATGTGGGAAGAAATAACAGGGTTTACGGTAGAAGAAACTCTGGGGACAGACATTCTTGCCTACGTTCATCCAGATGACAGGGCACTCAATAAGATTTTGATTCAACCATTGAAGCGTGGAAAAGTTGAAAGTTTTCGGAATGAATTTCGCTATCTCACAAAAAAAGGGGGCTATCGCTGGATAGAGGTCTTTGCACGACTTGCTACTGATACCTCGGGGGAGATGGTAGGTCTTTCTGGTACGCTTAATGATATAACCGAACGCAAACACTCCGAGAAAATGCTCCGCAATTCAGAAGAGAAGTTTAGAGTTATGTTTGTGACCTCTCCTGTGGGAATGGTTTTAACGGAACTCGATGGAACATTTGTCGATGCGAATCAGGCATTTTTAAATATCATTGGATACAGGGCCGTTGAAACGGAAAATCTAAGCCTTCTGCAAATAACACCCTCAGAATTTATCGATCAAGATCAGGAGCAATTTCGTCAGATGGAACTTGAGGGTCGTTATGCTCCTACACAAAAGGAGTATCTGCATAAAAATGGTAAACGTGTTCCCGTCCTAACAAGTGGTATGCGGGTAAAGGGATCTGACGGTTGCCGTCAGGTCTGGACTTTTGTTGAAGATATTACAGAGCGGAAGTTGGTGGAGGAAGAGCGTCAGACCGCAATGGAAGCTGCTGAAGAGGCAAACAGAGCCAAGTCAGAGTTTTTGGCTACGATGAGTCACGAAATCCGAACTCCTATGAATGGTATTATAGGGATGACGGGTCTCTTGATGGACACAGACCTGGATAGCGACCAGAAAGAATTCACAGAGACGGTAAGAGTAAGTAGTGAAAATCTCCTTACGATTATCAATGACATTCTTGATTTTTCCAAGATAGAGTCCGGTAAGCTGTTGTTGGAGAAACATCCTTTTGATTTGAATGCATGTATCGAAGAGGCTTTGGATCTGCTAGCGCCAACGGCTTCCAAGAAAAATTTGGACCTGGGTTACCTCCTGGGAGAGAATGTTCCGCAGATGGTCGTTGGAGATATTACTCGTCTGCGTCAAGTGATTGTAAATCTTATTGGGAATGCAATAAAGTTTACGCATGAGGGAGAGGTTGTTGTCGAAGTCATACGCATTGAAAACGCGAAGGCATCCATAGAGGGTGAAGAAGGGCAACAGATTAAATTGAGATTTGGGATAAGGGACACGGGTATTGGTATACCGCAGGATAAGATCAATAAGTTGTTTCAACCATTTTCTCAGGTCGATGCATCTACTACGCGTCAGTTCGGTCGTACGGGATTGGGTCTGGCAATCTGTAAGAAACTGACAAGTGTCATGGGTGGAGACATCTGGATTGAGAGTGAAGAAGGTCAAGGATCTACCTTTTTCTTTACGATACAGATGGGAGTCTGTGAGGATCAAGACGGTATGAGAGATAAGCAACCGATTGCGGAACTCGCTGGGAAGAGAATTTTAGTGGTAGATGATAGCAAGACGAATCGACGGATTCTGCGAATTCAGATAGAGCGTCTGGGGATGTCTGTTTTTGAGGCAGAAAATGGAAAGAAGGCTCTGGAACTCGTGAAGAAGGGAGAGCAGTATGACTTGGCTTTCATTGATTTTCAGATGCCGGGAATGGATGGAATTGTGCTTTCTGATGAAATCCGCAAGGTTCGACCTGAAGAGGAAATGGCATTGGTTTTCCTTCCTTCCGTTTCGAGAACGGAAGAGGAGATCCGTTTAGCTCGAATCAATTTCCAAGCAGTGATTTCCAAGCCAATACACTGTTCCCAAGTTTCAAATATCTTGGTCAGCTTATTGAGCGGAGAGAGGCGTAAGAATACACAGAACACTGCTCCATCGACTCCAGTAGTTGATAAGCAGCTGAGTGCGCAGTTTCCTCTAAGGATCTTGCTGGCAGAAGATCACATGGTAAATCAGAAGGTGGCATTGCGTGTTCTCAAGCAGATGGGCTATGTTGCAGATGTGGCGAATAATGGGGTGGAAGCCCTGGAGGCTCTAGATCGCCAGGACTATGATGTTGTTTTGATGGATGTTCAGATGCCTGAACTGGATGGGCTTGAGGCGACCCGAGAGATAACCAAAAGATGGGAAGAGAATGTAAGGCCTGTTATCGTCGCTATGACAGCAAATGCGATGTCTGAAGACGAAGGTCGCTGCTTAGCAGCTGGGATGGACTTATATCTGAGCAAACCTATTCGTATAAGTGCCTTGCAGGAGGCCCTCGCTAATGCTTATGAATTGAAACAATCGAGGTCTAATGGCTATTGAATGATTCGAACTCTAACACAGCAATAAACAATGAATGAACCAAATACTAATATGGCAATCAATTGGGACCAATTCTCCATGGTCATGGGAGAGACTACAGACCCTCAAGATGAGGAATTGACCGAGTTATATACTATGTTTGTCAGTGATACTGATGTACATTTATCCAACTTAGTCGAAAGCGTTTTGCCAGACGATCTTGATAGTGTGAGTAAGGATGCTCATCGCATAAGAGGAGCTGCTTCTAGCTTCGGGTTTGATGGGTTCTCGAAGATTCTTAACAAGATCGAGACAGAGATAGAATCTCTGGGAAGGGAAGAGGTGAGCGGCCTTTTGAGCTCTGCTCTTGAGAGCTTTAAATCATCAAGAGAGATCGTTTCATCGCGCTATACCTACCTTGCCTAAGAGGGCGTCTAGAAAGCATAAAATGCTTTCTGTCCCAAGGGGATGCGGCCGAAAACAAGATCACTGTGTTGGCTCACTGCTTACGCACATCTAGTGCGAACCGAAGTGAGTCGCCTTGTGCGCCTTCTTTTTCGGCAAGCCCCATCCATATTTATATTTTTTAGACGCCCTCTAAGAGGTATCCGAAAAAGAAAATAGACTCTAGCTTTTGCGGTCTTCACGAGCCGTCTTATTTGTCGAGGCAATTAACAATATGTGCATATAGAATATCCCCCATTGTATTTGCTTTGAGGAGTCGGCTATCTCCGTGAAAGAGCGACAGTTCTTCTCGTAGTTGAGCTACTTTTTCTTTTGTAGAGATATCGTGTTGTTGCATGCAATAGATAAGGTCTTTAATCTGACTGTGGACAGCGTGAAAACGTTTTGCCATAAGTGTTCTCTCTTCACGCTGGTATTGCCGCATCGTTTCAATATTAAGCAGCTCCAGGCATAATTTTACGACGGGATTGTTATCTTTGAAAAATTGAGGGAGATAGATGTTTTTTTTCCCTTCGTATGATTGCTGATCGAAATCAATGGGCCGCACGCGATATTGTTCATCCTCAAAATCAGGAGTGATATCGACGACGTAATTATAGGATCGCATATCGCCTAAGAGTCGAACGAAACAACGTTCATTGAATTTGATAAATTCTTTGGCGATTCGAACCAGATTTCGGTTGGCACGTTGGAGGTAACCACCTAGAAATCGGTCACCGGGAATTCCAGAGACATGTTCCTCAATGAGCGTTTCTCCTTTAACCAGGAAGTGTATGCGACTGGGGGAGAGAAGTTCTTCCAGTTCAAGTCCGTAGATACGAGATGAATCCGCCTTTTTGACATAAAAGTAGTCATAGTTGTCGTTAAACTGATTAACGATTCGAATTCTATAGGGTTTGGTATTTCCAAAAACACAACAGTCGATCCTATCGACAACCAAGTGTCCTCGTTCTGAGTGATCTCCGTCGGCCTTTAAGAGGGTATAAATAACAGCCAAACCAGCGTTTATTTCAGAAGCGAGTTCACCGTTGTAGATGACAGTTTCCCAAAGTGTATCTTTTCCATTTTTATCGAGTAGGGGAATTGATTCAGAGAACCGGGCGAGATCCCTGTAAGTTATAGGGATCTCCGCTTCGCGGTGATGTAAGGCAAGGTATTGGCGCAACGGTTCCGTTACGGGAAAGTAATTTTTCTTTTTTGAAATAACCTGCATGAGTTTGCCTTTGAGAAAGACTGAAGGCTCGAAAGAGAGCCTCTTGATAGAGGCCTATCTGGACCTTTTTGCCAATGGAGAAATTTACAAGAGAGATGACAGTGTTTTCGATGGATTCTGAAGGGGAGAAACAGACAGGGATGATGGATAGATACAAAGAGACCCTGCTTATCGGCAGGGTCTCTTTGGTTGAGTATTTAAAGTGGTGTGCTGTTTAGAAATTCCATGAGAATTGAGCACTAATGATACCGGCAGACGCATCAAAAGATCCGAGCAGATTATGTGTTTGGTCATCTGTATTGTTGATCGGAGCACTGCCAAGGAAGAGGTGAGTGTAGGCCAGATCAAACGTCGATTGGTCAGAAAGTTTCCAGTTTAGCCCGATCGCAGCTCGAGTTCTGTCTGCGTCTGGTATACTCGGATGGCGGAGTAGAGCGCTTGCCACTGGGCTTTCATCAGATCCGCCACCAATTTTCAATGTAATGGAATCAGATAGATAATAGCTTAGACCAAGTGAGTATGCCACGGCATTTTCCCAGCCGTAAGGAGTGGTGGAATCCGGTGTTGTTGGATTGGAAAAATCGACTGTTATCTGGTCAAAACGACTCCATTTGGTCCAAGTGACATTTCCCATGAGTGCCCATCCACCTTCGAGAGTGCTGTAAAAATGGGCGGAAACAGTTTCCGGGAGGGTTGCACTTGCTGTAATGGATTGATTATTAAAAGTCGGTGCAAAAGGAGCGGGAACGTTGGTGAAGACTGCATTTCCCGAAAGGTCATGAGAAGCTTTTGAGCGGTAGTGCATGCCATAGCGTGTATTTTCGGTGGCCTGATAAAGGAAACCAAAGTTGTATCCGATGCTTGTGTCATCTCCTGAAACAACGACTTTTCCGTCAGCCGATCCAGGAAGGAATCCAGGAATAGACATACTGTATCCGATAAGGCCAAAATCGATGGCTTTGCTCAGTTCTGCATCGATATACTGGAGGTTGAGACCTGCTCCAACAGAGAGTTCTTCAGTGAGCTGGATGCCGATGGATGGGTTAAGATGTAGTGCTGTAATCTCAGATTTAATGGCATGATAACGACCAATCCAGGCATCGTCGTATTCGGTTATAAAACCGAAAGGAGCATGCAGACCAATTCCGGCGACAATGCGGTCATTGATAGGTTTTGCATAGTAGATGTTGGGAATGAGAACGGTTACACCTCCATCATTCCCGTTGTTTCCTGCAATAGGGAAACCACCGGCTACTGTTGACCCCTGA
>PVMS01091592.1_pt1 | contig 10506 bp, 7 predicted proteins | sample 1853461 | NCBI WGS metagenome assembly PVMS01 (sample SAMN08582032, study PRJNA380276) | Marine sediment metagenome, whole genome shotgun sequencing project. | isolation source: ocean sediment barecode stripped | collected 2017
TCCGCAAATTTGCGATTGCTGGAGATGAATCTGAAATTGAAAGAGTCGAATCTATCATCAATCAGTCCAGTAGAGGAATTTTTGATTTTATTAATGTAAGTACTATCTCCGATTTCAATAAAAACAAGTTTGTAGGATCCATAGAACAACTTCAGGATATTGTAAAGGTTTATAACATAAATGAGGTCATATTTTGTGCAAAAAACCTAAGTTCACAAAAAATCATTGCATCAATGTCGGAGCTTGATCCGAGAACAGATTGTAAAATAGCCCCACCCGAAAGTTTATATATCATTGGCTCTAATTCTATAAATACATCTGGCGACCTTTATATGTTAGAGGTTAACGCTATTAACAGATCGGCTAACAAAAGAAATAAACGGACACTGGATATATTTATGTCCACTGTATTATTAATACTTATGCCATTGTTGCTATTTTGGGTTAAAAATCCATTTGGTTTTGTTCGCAATATATTTCTCGTATTTATCGGCAAAAAAACATGGGTGGGTTATACTATCTCTCGAGGAATTAGTCAAACATATTTACCATCCATAAAAAAAGGCATTATATCTCCTACTGTCACCAGGGAAAATAAAACCGACGAAAATTATATTCGGAAAATGAATGTTATTTACGCTAAGGATTACAAAATTTCCACTGACATAGGTTTAATTTATAAAGGGATTTCATACCTTGGAAACCAATCCTAAAACCCGCATATATTTATGAGATCCATCATCGTTTTAATTTACATTTTTAGATTATTTTTGTACGCAAATAAATAGGCTATGGCGCAAGTAGAAATATTACTCCCTAAAATGGGTGAAAGTGTTAACGAAGCTACAATTGTTGAATGGTTAAAGGAAGAAGGTGATGCTATTGAGTTAGATGAATTTATCGTAAATATAGCTACTGATAAAGTAGATAATGAAGTTCCTTCTGAGTATGAGGGCGTTTTGATTAAAAAGTTGTTCAAGGAAGGGGACGTTATAGAAGTTGGTCAGGCTTTTGCCATTATAGAAACTGATGCCGAAGTTGAATCCACTATTGATGAACCTGCAAAAGAGTCGACTTTGCAACCAGATCCTGCAGTGGTAAATACTATTGAAGAAATCGTTGAGTTAGAGACTGTAGCTGAAGTAAGTAAAGTAGATTCTAATGGTAGATTTTACTCACCATTGGTTAGAACCATTGCCAATAAAGAAGGGGTTGGAATGACTGAACTTTCAGCCATAAAAGGTACTGGACAAAATTTAAGGGTTACCAAACATGATATTTTAGCTTATCTGGATAACAGAGATGAAATTCCAAAAGCAACAACTCTTGTAAGTCCTGCCCCAGCTGTTACACCGGCTCCAATAAAACAAGCTAAGTTAAGTATTCCAGTGTATGAGGGGGATGAAATAATTGAGATGGATCGAATGCGAAAGTTAATCGCAGATCATATGGTGATGTCAAAACAAACCTCACCTCATGTTACCTCTTTTGTTGAAGCAGATGTAACTAGTATTGTGTTATGGCGCAACAAGGTTAAAATTCCATTTCAGGAAAGAGAAGGAGAAAAGATCACGTTTACGCCAATTTTTATAGAGGCCATAATAAAAGCGATCAAAGATTTTCCAATGGTAAATGTTTCTATCGATGGAAACTCTATCATTAAACGTAAAGACATAAATATAGGTATGGCAACAGCTTTACCTAGCGGCAATTTAATTGTTCCGGTTATTAAAAAAGCTGATCAACTTTCGTTGGTTGGATTAACAAAACAAGTGAATGAATTAGCAAATAAAGCCCGAAATAATAAATTATCACCAGATGATATTGTTGGAGGTACCTATACGGTTACCAATGTTGGAACTTTTGGAAATATCATGGGAACACCTATTATTAACCAACCGCAGGTTGCTATTTTAGCCTTTGGTGTTATCCGAAAAAAACCAATGGTTATCGAAACTCCGCAGGGAGACGTTATCGGGATTCGACAAATGATGTATTTATCACATGCATATGACCATAGAGTAGTTGATGGTGCGCTTGGAGGGATGTTTGTAAAACGTGTTGCTGAATATCTGGAGAATTTTGATATAAACCGCGAATTTTAATATGTGTTGTTTACATTTTTTTATCTTAGCTAAATTCTTACAACCTAACATAATTCAGTATGTTTAAAAAACTAATTCTTACCATCACTTTACTGTCATCCGCGTTCACAATATATAGTCAGGATGATGTTCCTTCCATATTTGCTGAAGCTTTACGAATGGAAGAAGAAAAATTTAATGACCTTGCTGGAGATTTCTGGCTTGAACTCCATGAGATGGAACCTGGAAATGCAAATTTTAACTATCGGTTAGGATTGAGTTATATAAGTTCGAATAGAAATAAATTAAATTCTCTGAAATATTTGAAATTGATTTCCGGTGATCAATTAACTAAGAATTATGATTATTACAATGACTCAGAAAAAAAGGCCCCTGTTGAGTCGATGTATTATCTGGCACATGCTTATCATTTAAATAATATACTAGATAGCGCCATTGCAGTTTATGAAAGGTTTGGTAAAATGATAAGCACAAAACATTTCATGCGCCCCGAAATTGCTCATCAGATCCAAATGTGCAACGATGCAAAAGAACAATTTGGCAATCCTAAAGATTATACTATTACAAATTTGGGATCAACGATAAATTCAGAATTTAGTGATTTTGGGCCGATTATTTCCCTTGATGAAAGCTCATTGTTTTTCACTTCAAACAGGATTAGAAAAGACAGTTCTAACTGGAATTCGGTCGATTTGAATTTAGGAAATTATTACAATGATGTTTATGTTTCTTACAAAGACTTTAAGACCGACCAGTGGAATGAGCCTGAGTTATTAAATCTAAATGATTTAAATACACATACTGCAACAATTAATGTATCTCCTGATGGTCAACGATTGTTTTTATACATAAATGATCTTACTGTAAGAGGTGTTTACGAATCGCATTTAATAGGTGAAACTTGGGGAGAACCACTTAAATTTGGCGGAGATGTAAATTCCGACGCTTGGGAAACGCATGTAGCTCTTTCTGCAGATGGTAATACGCTATACTTTGTAAACGAGACAAAGGGTGGTTTTGGAAAACGCGATATTTACAGAGCTGTTAATTTGCCAAATGGTAAATGGAGTAAAGCTTTAAATCTCGGCGATGTGATTAATACCGAATGGGATGAAGAAGCTCCTTTTGTACATCCTGATGGAAAAACTCTTTATTTTAGTTCTAAAGGTCATAACAGTATTGGTGGTTATGATATTTTTTACAGCACTTTGCATGAAGACGGAACTTGGTCTACTCCTCAAAATATTGGCTATCCGGTAAACACTACCGACGACGATATCTTTTTTGTTACAACGGCTGATGGACGAAGAGCTTATTATTCTTCGAACCGCTCTGGAGGTTATGGAAGTGAAGATGTCTATCTAATAGGTTTGCCTAAAAATGTAACTCAGGGACTTGCCGTTTTAAAAGGGTATATTTTCCCAACTGAGGGTCAGAATTTACCCAATGATTTGAGCATTGAAGTGACCAACATAATGTCTGGAATTATTAAAACTTACAGACCCAGAATGCGAGATGGTGGGTATGTTATTATTCTACCCCCTTGTCAGGAGTATATTATCAATTATTTACGGGGTGAGAATTCTATTCATAAAGAAAAATATTTTGTCCCATGTGAATCGTCCTATCAGGAAATCAATAAAGAAATATTCTTGAATCCGGTAGAAGTTGGTGGTGTTACAATAGTAGTAGCTGATGCAGATACCGATGACGGTGCAGATACGAGCATTGATGATACTAAGATTGGTACACGTTCAAATAAAGATTTACTCGGTAAGTATGAAAGAAATTTCGCTTATAACAAAAAGAGTTTTAGTCCCAAAGACCAGGATTTTGGATCTTTTATAAACGATGTGAAAGACGCACTTAAAAAATATGAATATATTGAAGTTACCATTGAAGGAAGTGCTTCAAAGGTTCCCACCAAAACCTTTGGCACAAATGATAATTTAGCTAGGATAAGAGCAACTGATGCTGAAAAATTATTGCTAAAAGCACTTGATGCTAATAATATTCCCAGAAAAAACGTACGTATAGTAGCCATTAACTCATTAACTCAGGGGCCGGACTACAAATGGGATGCAGTCTCAAATAAAAAAGTTTACGAACAATACCAATACGTAATTATTAAAGCTTATTAAATAATTAATAAAAACCACTTTATTTACTGGTTTTATATATCTTCGATTTCAATTTTAAATCGTTTCATCTTGCTACGTTTATTCTTAACCATCTTTTTGTTCTTCTCCATTGTTGCTTCATTTGGGCAGATAAAACGCGCAAAAGAATTGATCGGTAAAGAAAATTTCATAGATGCATTACCAATTCTATTGAACGAATACAAGAGATCGTCAGAGGACAGTGAAGTGGCATTATTAATAACCGATTGTTATCTGAATACAAACATCGATAAAAAATTGGCTTTACAATATATCGATAAAGTATATCTCGCAAATAGCTACACCGATATTGATGTGATCTTTAATTATGCTCTTGCTCTAACATATCATTTAAGATATGAAGAGGCCAAAGTTCATTTTATTAAATACAAAAATACGGGAAAGGGATCCAAAGTAAAAGAATTGGATATGGCTATAAATAATTGTGATAAAGCAATGCAATTAATTGAAAACCCTTTAAATATTAGTTTCCGTAATCTAGGCTCCAAGGTTAATTCCCAATACCCGGATTATTATCCTTTTGTTTCTAAAAATGATTCTGTTTTATATTTTACTTCGCGAAGAACCGGAAACTTAGGAGGTTCGAAAGAATTTGACGGTTATTACCCTGCAGATATCTTCCATTACCAAATGCAAAACAGAATGGCCAAAGCAAGAAATATTGGAAAAGTGCTCAACACACCAGGAGATGACCAGGTAGTTGGCTTATCAAACAGTGGAGGTACTCTATTTATTTATTTTGATGTAATTGACTACTGGGGAGATATCTATTTAGCACATAATAAAATGGGAAAATTTTCGCGGAATTTTAAATTAGGTGATGCTATAAATTCTACAAGTCTGGAAACATCCGCATCAATGTCAACAGATAGAAACACATTGCTATTCAGCAGTGACCGACCGGGAGGAGTTGGTAAATTGGACCTTTACATCTCAAGGAAATTACCTGATGGTACCTGGGGTACAGCACAAAATCTTGGAAATATAATTAATACAACTGAAAATGAAGATTTCCCCCAATTATCAGAAGATGGTGAGACACTTTATTTCTCGTCAAAAGGTCATCCGGGAATGGGGGGAGCTGATATATTCATTTCAAATTGGAATTCTGAATTAAACGTTTGGAGCCCACCTGTAAATATTGGTTATCCTTTGAATACACCCGAGGATAATATGACTATTTCTTTTAGTAATAACGAAAAATACGCCTATGTCTCGGCTCATCGAGACGATTCGTTTGGTTTTCAAGATATTTATCAAGTCGAATTCCATAATAATGTGAGTAATAAAACAGTATTTGTTTTTAGCAATTCCAATGGCACTGTTGACAGTTCGATTGAAATGATCGTTTCCGATGAACAAAGCAATATTATCGGAATATATCGTCCCAATAATAAAGGAAGAATCATAGTTATTCTAGAAGTGGGTAAGTACAATATAAAGATCGAAAATAACAATGGAATTTTCTATGATGAATCTTTGAACGTTTCTACTTTCCATATAAAACAAGGTTCAGTTTTTAAGACCTATAGCATAAAATAAATTGAAATTAAACATCCTCTCCCCGATTGCTTTTTTCGACCTTGAAACCACTGGGGTTAACGTAGCAAAAGACCGCATTGTAGAAATTGCCATCTTAAAGGTTTTACCTGATGGTAAAGAAGTAAATTATCGAAAACTCGTCAACCCAACTATCCCAATACCTAAAGAATCAAGTGATATTCACAACATTTTGGACGATGATGTTAAGGATGCACCAACCTTTAAGGATATTGCAATGGAATTGATCCTATTCTTGAAAGATTGTGACCTTGCTGGATATAATTCTGACCGATTCGATATTCCTTTATTAATGGAGGAATTTTTAAGGACAGACGTGAAATTCGATCTGAATGAAAGAAAATTAATCGATGTTCAAACCATCTTTCATTTAATGGAGAAACGAACTTTGTCAGCGGCGTATCGATTTTATTGCAATAAAAAACTTGAAGATGCACACTCTGCTATGGTAGATGTAAAAGCTACATACGAAGTTTTGCAATCACAATTAGATACATATCCTAATTTAAAAAACGATATAGAATTTTTAAGCGATTTCACACGAAAAAATGCCCGATTTGCCGATCTTAATGGAAGGATTGCATACAATAATAAAGGGGAAGAGGTTATTAATTTTGGAAAATTTAAAGGGCAAACAGTCGTTGATGCATTTACCAAAGAACCCGGCTATTATAATTGGATGATGAATGGTGATTTTCCTCAGTACACTAAATTAGTTATCAGCCGGATCAGAAAAAAAATGCAGAATCAAACCAAGGATTCATAAACCTTATCTATGAAAATTATTTGTATTGGACGAAATTATGCTAACCATGCCAAAGAACTTGGAAATAAGGTACCTGATGAACCGGTAATCTTTTTAAAACCCGAAACAGCTCTAATTCCAAAGGGCCATCCGTTTCATTACCCCGATTTTACCAACGATCTTCATTACGAAACCGAGCTTGTGGTTAAAATTTCGCGCAACGGCAAAAAGATCGAAGAACAATTTGCGAATAAATATTACGACAGTATTGGAATTGGAATTGATTTTACCGCCCGTGATGTTCAGTCAATTCTAAAAGCAAAAGGGCTTCCATGGGAAAAAGCAAAGGGATGGGATTTTTCTGCTCCAATATCAAGAGAATTTATAAATATTAGAGATTTTCAAAACGTTCAAAATATTGGATTCGGTCTTAAAAAAAATGGGGCTTGGGTTCAACAAGGCAAATCCTCTGATATGCTTTTTAGCATCGATCAATTGATCACACATATATCGAAATACTTTACTTTAAAAATGGGAGATCTTATTTTTACCGGTACTCCTGCAGGTGTTGGTTCTGTAAAAATCGGTGATAAACTCGAAGCTTTTATCGAGGATAAAGAGATGTTGTCATTAACTATCCATTAAAGTCTTAAGTAATCTGTTCTATTGGATAAGCACTATTTAGATGGTGATTTTTTAACCATTCTTAGATCCAACATATTTACTGCACTATTTTTCATGCCTATTAAATTTTTATGCGAAAATTTAACCGCTTGACCATAGTAAAGAGGCACAACAGGTGCATATTCAGCAATTATACTATCCATCCTACGATAAATCTGTACTCTATTATCTACATCAGTATCAGATAAAGCTTTTTCATAATTGAGGTCTATATCACTATTTTTAAAATGGGTATAATTCGGACCGTCCGGACTAAAATTCTGACTGTAAAACAAAGCCATAAAATTTTCTTCATCAGGATAATCGGCTAACCACGACTTTTTAAATAGTAATATCCTTGAATTAGCAACGTACTCATTTAAGTTTCCGGCTTCGAGAATATTAACTTTTAGATCTATACCAACCAGATTTAATTGATGCTGAATAAATTGAGCCAGATTTGCATTAGTCGCCGTGGTATTCAATTCGATTTGTAATTGATTATCGAGATTATAACCTGCTTCTACGATCAACCTGGCAGCTTGCCCCTGATTGTAAGTGTAATTATTTTCGTCTGAATTATACGCTTTAAACCCTTTAGGTATAAATCCACCAAATGCTGGTGAACCCATATTATGCAATAGTGTTCTGGTTAACAACTTTCGATCAATTGCCATATTTATGGCCTTACGTATCCTTATATCTGAAAAAGGATTATCCTTTTGTTTATCCGGATCTATCATAAACCCAAGATAATCTGTCTTTAACCAAGGAGCTTTAATCAAATTAATATCCTCTGAATAAACCGATCTCAAATTTCCCCCATTATCAAGTAATTCCTCTATATACTCCCCTTCCGTACCTTGTAAAATATCATAATTTCCTTTCATAAAATCGAGGTACACCGAATTCAAATCCTTTTTAAAAGTAATGGCAACAGCGCTGAGATAAGGCAATTGATTTCCTTGTTCATCCTTTAAATAATATACCTCGTTTCTTAAAAACACCAGCATTTGATTTTCCTCCCAATAATGAAATGCAAATGGACCAGTACCAACAGGATTAGATCGAAACTCAATGCCATATTCAGCAATGGCTTCTTTTGGAATTACCGAACAATATTTCATGGTTAATATTCCAAGAAAAGGTGGAAATGTTTCCTTTAATTTAATAACAAAGGTTAAACTATCTACAGCTGAAAATCCATTTTCTTCGACACGGTTAAAAACCCATTTTCCGGGCGAAGCTGTTCCAGGATCAATAATCCGGTTAAAGCTATAAACGAAATCATACGCGGTAACTTTTCTTTTATCAAAGACTTTATTTTCATGAAAGTACACATCGTTTCGTAAATAAAATGTATAAGTTTTTCCATCATCAGAAATATCCCAACTTTTAGCAATTAAAGGGACAACATTTAAAGCTTCGTCTAACTCAACCAGACCTTCAAAAATTTGATTAACCGCCCATAAATTTTCGAATGTCCTAGAAAACGCCGGATCGAGGGAAGTGATACCAGCTGCTTCATTATATCTAAACACCTGATCTCGTGGAACGCTATTGCCATGCTCCTGCTGACAGGCAGTAAACACTGTACTAATTATAACAGCACTACAGATCAGGTAAGTTTTTATATACATGCTAATACAAATTTAGAGCAAATAATATCTTTTGAAACTTTTATATACCTTTTATTAAACCTCAATAATTATTAACTATTTAAGGCAACAAATATTTTCTAATTTTGCGCTTTTATGAGCCAATACCAAAAAGTAGCATATTATACACTTGGGTGTAAACTAAATTTTTCGGAAACATCTACCATTGCGGGTCAGTTGTCTGATGCCGGATATGCAAGGGTAAATTTTGATGACAATCCTGATATTTATGTTATTAATACTTGCTCTGTAACTGATAATGCAGATAAAAAGTGCAGGTATATTGTATCAAAAGCAATAAAAGTAAATCCTGATGCTAAAGTATTTGTTATCGGATGTTATGCCCAATTGAAACCGGAGGAGATTTCAAGTATTCCTGGGGTTACACTTGTCCTTGGGGCGAATGAAAAGTTTAACCTTGCCGATCATATTGAAGATGAAACACCAATTGAGGGACCTGGAAAAGTAATAGTTGGTCCAATAAAAGAAGTAAATGATTTCATCCCCTCATTTTCTTATGGCGACAGAACTCGATCATTTTTAAAAATTCAGGATGGTTGCGATTATTTTTGTTCATTCTGTACGATACCGCTTGCAAGGGGAAAAAGTAGAAGTGCTACTGTAAATCAAACAGTAGCTGAGGCACAAAAAATTGCTCAAACCGATGTTAAAGAAGTTGTATTGACAGGTGTAAATATTGGTGATTTTGGAGTTGGAACATCCGAAACATTTTTTGACCTGGTAAAGAAACTTGATAAAGTACAAGGTATCGACCGATTCAGAATTTCATCAATCGAGCCTAATTTATTAAGCGATAAGATCATCGATTTTGTGCTGAATAAATCACAAAGTTTTGTTCCACATTTCCATATCCCTCTGCAGTCTGGGTCGGATATACTATTAGAAACCATGCGCCGAAAATACGATTCGCAACTATTTGTTGGAAGAATAAAAACCATTAAACAATATTTCCCGGATACCTGCATTGGAGTTGATGTAATTGTTGGATTCCCGGGTGAAACGGAGGAAGAATACCTAAAAACGTACGAATTACTCAACGAACTTGATGTTTCTTATCTTCATGTTTTTTCTTATTCTGAACGCCCTCAAACCATAGCTTTAAAATTAAATGGTGTTGTCGCAAAAGAAGAACGAACCCGAAGAAGTAAAATGCTTCAGATATTATCTCATAAAAAGAAAAGGGCTTTTTATCAAAGTCAATTAGGAAAGGTAAAAGATGTATTATTTGAGAATGAAAATCACGATGGTTTTATTCACGGCTTTACCGAAAACTACGTCAAAGTTAGATTACCTTTTAGCGAAAAATTAAAAAACACGATACAGGTAGTTGAATTGTCCGGTTTTGGTCCTGATGGAATTGTTGAAGGAAAACTAACATTGAAACAGGAAGAGTCTTTTTCAAAACATATCCATGAAACTTAAAGAATTGGTATTACAGGTCGTTGATCTTTCAAGAGAAGTTGGAAGATATATTTTAAACGAACGAAAATCATTTGACCCTTCAAAAACTGAGGAAAAAAGTTTTAATAATCTTGTTTCATATGTCGATAAAGTTGCTGAGCAAAAATTCATAA
>PVMS01167232.1_pt1 | contig 10506 bp, 13 predicted proteins | sample 1853461 | NCBI WGS metagenome assembly PVMS01 (sample SAMN08582032, study PRJNA380276) | Marine sediment metagenome, whole genome shotgun sequencing project. | isolation source: ocean sediment barecode stripped | collected 2017
CTCTGGCTGGTGGACAATAAAGAGGGCAGGCCTCGCCGTCATGCTCTGCTACACTGCCCGCATGAGTAAACTCCCACCAGCCCACCGTCCCCGCAAACGCTTCGGCCAGAACTTCCTGCGCGACGAGGGGGTAATTAGCCGGATCGCGGGGGCCGTTCACCCCCGCAGCGATGATCACCTGGTGGAAATCGGCCCCGGCCAGGGGGCTTTGACCGAATCTTTGATTACCAGCGGCTGCCAGCTGGATGTAATCGAGCTGGACCGGGACCTGGTGCCGGGCCTGTTAGCCGCCTTCAGTGTTTACCCCCGATTTCGGCTACACAGCGCGGACGCGCTCAAGTTTGATTATGCGTCTCTGGCGCAAGGTGATGAGCGGCTGCGGGTCGTGGGCAACCTGCCCTACAATATCTCTACCCCGCTGATCTTCAAGCTGCTGAAAAATGCCGCCATTATCCGGGATATGCATTTTATGCTGCAGTTGGAAGTAGTCAACCGTCTGGCGGCAGTGCCCGGCAACAAGAACTGGGGGCGGCTGGGCATCATGGCCCAATACCAGTGTCAGGTGGAACACCTGTTCGACGTGCCGCCGGAGGCTTTCAACCCGCCGCCGAAGGTTCAGTCCGCTATTGTTCGGCTAACGCCCCGGGTAGAATCACCCTGGCCTGACTGTGATGAAGCCACGCTGCGTCGTATCGTCCAGGCCTCTTTCGCCCAACGCCGCAAGACTCTGCGCAACAATCTGAAGGGGATTATTGGTGAGGATGAGCTGGAATCCCTGGAAATAAACCCGGGTGCGCGGGCGGAGACCCTGGAATTGACTCAATTTATTGCTATTGCCAAGGCCGTTCATGTCTAACATCGAATTCAACCCGTCCCTGGTGGGCGTTAATGTGGTAACCACCTACCTGCCCAGCCATTCGCTGCCGGAAGAGGGGCACTACACCTTTGCCTATACCATTACCATCAGTAATGCCGGGGATTTACCCGTGCAGTTGTTGTCGCGCCACTGGCTTATTACAGATGCCGATAATGAGGTGCAGGAGGTACGCGGCGAGGGTGTCGTCGGTGAGCAACCGGTGATCGCGCCGGGTGAATCATTTCGCTATACCAGCGGCGCCACCCTGGCCACTCCGGTGGGCTGCATGGAAGGCAGTTACTTCATGGTAGTACGCGAACCATTCGAGGTGAACCCTCGTGATTTACCAATCTTTGAGGTGCCTATTCCGGTATTTTCACTGCACACTCCTACGGCGCTGCATTAGGGTGGACTGCCAACAATTCAATGTGAGCCCTGCAGTAAACCCTTAACGCTCAAATCCTCATCGAGCTGCGGCCAATGTATGCCGTCTCCATCTCCGAGCAATTCGTAGTCTTGTAATTGCTCGGTGGAGGCCTTCGCCAGACGCGCATACCAGGCCAACGGGACGCAAATAGTACGCCCATCGGTGAGCGACACCACCAACTCAGTTGCAGTGAATTCTACCTCTCTGGCAGTTGGGTTGGTCTTATTTGTTAAAGTACCCATCCCATGCCTCCAATAATTTGAGCTTGTGTGTTTCAACCAACTTTCGCATATCACGGATATCTTGTGGTGCAAACCGGGTGGCACTCGCTAATGATACCGGTTTTAACCAAAATTTTGCCACCGATCTTTCCCGCTGTATGTGAATATGTGGCGGCTCCATACCCTCGTTACTGTAGAAAAAGAAGCGATAGGGGCCAGATCTCAGGATGGTAGGCAAAGGGTCCTCCAGCTTCGCTGTCTTATGTGCTGTGAAAGCATTCCATAGCTTGCGTTACCGTTCACTCAAAATAAATCACCAAAATCGATCAGTAATTGCCGCCCCGCTATGGCGTCTGACAGCGGCAAATGTACACTTGCACTATGGAACTGGTATTTTGGACTCCCTTTACCCACTCGCGAACTCGCAGCCGGGTGCCCTCATGAGCACCTACGTCGTCGGGGATATCCAGGGCTGCCTGCAACCGCTCAAATGCCTGCTCAAGGCGGTGCGGTTCAATCCGAAGAAAGATGTTTTGTGGTCTGTGGGAGATGCCGTTAACCGTGGCCCCAAGTGCCTGAAAACTCTGCGTTTTTTATATAAAATGCGCAAGAGCCTGGTGCTGGTGCTGGGCAACCATGACCTGCATTTGCTGGCGGTAGCGGCGGGTGCTCGAGCGCCCAGCCGCTCAGACACGCTGGGCAAGATCCTGCAGGCTCCGGATCGGGAGAAACTGCTAAGCTGGCTGATTCATCGCCCGCTGATACACCACGAACACGGCTACACCCTGGTGCATGCGGGTATTCCACCCCAGTGGAGCGTGAAAAAAGCCATGAAGCGTGCCCGGGAAGTGGAAAGGGTATTGCAGAGCCCCGACTGTGTCGACTTCTTTCGCGCTATGTACGGCAACGAACCGGCGGTGTGGTCTGAGGATCTGCGCGGTATGGAACGGCTGCGTGTGATTACCAACTACCTCACCCGTATGCGCTATTGCACCAAAGACGGGGTGCTGGATCTGGAGAGCAAGGGGACCAGCCCCAATCTGGGCAAACAAAAGGTTTCGGCCTGGTTCAGCCACCCCAATCGCAAAGCCGCAGACGACAAAATTCTGTTCGGCCACTGGGCGTCCATCGAGGGTCACACAGACAGCGCCAATGCCATTGGGCTGGATACTGGCTGTGTCTGGGGCGGGGCCTTATCACTGTATGAGTTGGAAACGGGCAAATGGACGCGCTGCCAGTGTGAGAATGGGAAGTGCCGCGGCTCGTGACCATAAGCCCCCATGGTCCGCTCGATAGAATTCTGCCATCCATCAAACCCAACCATGACCCACAGCGGATGAGACGGTAAACTGCACCCATGAAAACCTACCTGGTCGGCGGCGCGGTGCGCGATGAATTGCTGGGCTACCCCGTGTCGGAGCGCGACTGGGTAGTGGTAGGCGCTCGCCCGCAGGATTTGCTGGATCTGGGCTATCAGCAGGTGGGCAAGGATTTTCCGGTATTTCTACACCCCAAGAGCAAAGATGAATACGCCCTGGCTCGTACGGAACGCAAGCAGGGGCATGGCTATACCGGGTTCGCGGTGGACTGTGACCCGTCGGTAACACTGGAGGAGGATCTGCTGCGACGGGACCTCACCGTGAACGCCATGGCCCGGGATACGGGCGGCGGTATTATCGATCCCTACGGCGGGCAGCGGGATCTGGCGGCACGAGTGTTGCGCCATGTATCCGACGCGTTTGTGGAAGACCCCCTGCGGGTGCTGCGCACGGCGCGCTTCGCCGCGCGCTATGCGCACCTGGGGTTTAGCGTGGCGCCTGAAACCATCGCCCTGATGGGGGAAATCGTCAGCCAGGGGGAACTGGCCCATTTACCCGCCGAGCGCATCTGGATCGAATTTGACCGCGCTCTGGGCGAGCGCGACCCCGATGTTTTTATCCAGGTACTGCGCGACTGTGGCGCCCTGGCCAGGCTGCTACCAGAGCTGGAGGCTCTGTTCGGCGTGCCCCAAACAGAAAAGCACCACCCGGAGATCGACACCGGCGTACACACGCTGATGGCCTTGCGACAGGCGGTGTTACTGTCGGCTAGCACCGATGTGCGCTTCGCGCTGCTACTACACGACCTGGGCAAGGGCACCACCCCCAGAGCCGAGTGGCCGCGTCATATCGCCCACGAGCACCGGGGCATCAAACTGGTGGACGCGGTGTGCAAACGCCTTAAAGCCCCCAACCAGTTCCGCGACCTGGCGCGAAACGTCTGCGAATATCACACTCACTGCCATCGCGCCCTGGAGCTACGCGGCAAGACCCTACTCAAACTACTCACCGCCACCGACGCCCTGCGCCGCCCGCAGCGGTTTGAAGCGTTCCTGCTGGCCTGCGAGGCGGACGCGCGCGGGAGGTTGGGTTTCGAGGAAAGAGACTATCCCCAGGCGGATTATCTGCGCCGTGCCCTGAGCATTGCACAGGGCGTAACGGCGGCGCGGTTTGCCAACGATGGACTTGAAGGCAAGGCGATTGGGGAGGCTATTAATGGGGAGCGGGTGCGGCTGTTGGAAGCATTAAGGAACGGTGTGCGTTAATTCGCGACCGGCCTCGCTTAAACCAAACGCCCGCGCCACTGAAAATCGACTTTGACCAGGGGCTGGGCGGCCTGGTCGTAGGCTTGCCATAAATCAGCATAGCTGCGCCCGGCCACCGGATGCAGCGCCTGCGGCGCCAATTCCGCCAGGGGGCACAGTACAAACGCGTTCTGCAGAATCTCACTGCGGGGCAGCTCAACGCCATCGATATCACCGGTATCGTCATCGTAGGTGAGAATATCGATATCCAGCTGGCGGGGGCTGTAGCGCGTGGCATTGCGTGGCCGGCCATGCTCTACCTCTATGTGCCGCAAGCGCCGGGCCAACTCGCCCACGCTGAGCTCGGTATCCACCCGTACCACCAGATTGAGGAAGGGACGGCCCTCAAAGCCAATAGCCGCGCTGTCATATACGGAGGACAGGGCCAGCTCACCAAACAAGCCCTGCAAGGCGTCCAGGCCGGCGACAATATAGCGCTCACGCTCTATATTGCTGCCCACCCCCAGATAAACCCTGGCCATCAGGGCCGCTCGCCCCGTTCGATCAGTACACCCACATCTTTCGCCTGCGCCACCGCGCCGGGCTTGCTGAGCCGCAGACGCAGCCACGGGACATGAAACTCCTCCATGATGAGCGCGGCGATGCGCTCGGCCAGGGTTTCAAGCAGCTGGAATTCGCTGGCCTCTATAAAAGACAGTACACGGCTGGAGATGGCGGCGTAATCCAGTGCGTCTTCGATTCGGTCGCTGGCGGCGGACCGCGGGGTATCGCCGGCCATTTCCAGATCCAGCACCACGGTCTGGCGGATCTCACGCTCCCAGTCGTAAACGCCGATAACCGTGTCGGCGCGCAGCTCCCTGATAAAGACGATATCCATCAGGCGGATCCAGTGCTGTGCAAGGGTGGCAACTCTTCCATGGGCCAGCGTGGGCGCACCCGGGTTTCTTCGCCGTCCACTTGTCCGGCTTGCAGGCGCTGGGCGCCGGCGTAGGCGATCATGGCTCCATTGTCGGTGCAATACATCGGTGCGGGGTAGAACACCCGGCCGCCCTCTTTATCCAGGGCCTTTTCCAGAGCTGACCTGAGGCTAGAGTTAGCACTTACTCCGCCTGCGATAACCAGGGTCTTGAGGCCCTCCTGCCGCAGTGCCCGGCGACACTTGATTACCAGGGTGGCCACCACGGCATCCTCGAACGCACGGGCGATATCGCACTTGTCCTGCTCGGTCAGTTCACCGGCCTGGCGGCACGCCGCCACCGTATTGAGGGTGTGGGTCTTGAGCCCGCTGAAGCTGAAATCCAGCCCCGGGCGATTGACCATGGGCCGGGGAAAGTCAAATCGATCAGGGTCGCCACGCTGCGCCATGCGCGCGATATGGGGGCCACCCGGGTAGGGTAATCCGAGCATTTTGGCGGCCTTGTCGAAGGCCTCGCCCGCGGCGTCATCCAGGGATTCACCCAGCATGCGGTACTGGCCAATACCGTCCACACGCACGAGCTGGGTATGTCCGCCGGAAACCAGCAGGGCCACGAAAGGGAACTGCGGGTGCTCGTCCTCCAGCATGGGCGCCAGCAAATGCCCCTCCATGTGGTGCACACCCAGAGCCGGCACACCCCAGGCCCAGGCCAGCGCCCGCGCCAGGGTCGCCCCGACCATCAGAGCCCCCACCAGACCGGGCCCGGCGGTATAGGCCACGCCGTCGATATCCTCCGGGCGACACCCGGCCTCAGCCAATACCTCTTCCAGCAAGGGCAATGTCTTGCGCACATGATCCCGCGACGCCAACTCCGGCACCACACCACCGTATTCCACATGAATATCCACCTGGCTGAACAGGACATCCGCCAGCAGACCGCGCTCCGTGTCATAGAGCGCGACACCGGTTTCGTCACAGGAGGTTTCCAGGCCAAGAATTAACATTGTATAAAAAGAGGCCTCCATCGGGGCAACAAAAAACCATCAAAAGCGGGCAGCGCGCATGCCAGTTCGAAAGCGCATGATAATTGAGCCGCGATCATGGAGCCAGCCGGATAGCGTGAAAAAGTTGGTGTACCGGGGGCGAGGGATCAACAATGCGTGGCGGAGGCACATCCCGGCTACTGTTCACGAACACTAGCGCCCCTGGCGGCTTTCCCTAAAGCCCTGATTCAGTACTTTGCAAAACACGCCGGATAAGTATATTATGCGCGCCCTTTCAGGTGTTGGTCGCCCCGTGGCTGGCCATCTGCCCCAAAATAGACGAGTAAGGTAAAGAATTAATGCCCCAAATCAAGATCAAGGAAAACGAGCCGTTTGACGTTGCCCTGCGCCGTTTCAAGCGCTCCTGTGAAAAAGCCGGCGTTCTCGCTGAAGTGCGCAAGCGTGAGCACTATGAAAAACCCACCACTGTGCGCAAACGTGCCGGTGCGGCGGCGGTCAAGCGTCACCTGAAGAAGCTCTCCCGGGAAAACCGTAAGCGCGTACGCCTGTACTAGACGCCAGCCCCCTCTCATGAGCGATCTAACTCTCGCACAGTCCATCAGGGCGGACATGAAGACCGCCATGAAAGCACGGGACAAGCAGCGATTGTCTACCATCCGGCTGATCCTGGCCGAATTCAAGCGTATTGAAGTTGACGAGCGCATCGAAGTCGATGACGCCCGGGCACTGACTGTGCTGGACAAAATGGTCAAGCAGCGCCGCGATTCCGCCGAGCAGTTCAGCAGCGCCGGCCGGGATGAACTGGCCGCCACGGAAAACGCCGAAATCGTCGTTATCCAGCAATACCTGCCCGCACAGCTGGGCGAAGAAGAGCTGATCGCCATGGTGGACGCCGCCATCGCCGCCAGCGATGCCACCGGCATGGCGGCCATGGGCCCCGTTATGGGCCAGCTCAAGCCGCAACTACAGGGCCGCGCGGATATCGGCGCCGTCAGTCAGCTGGTCAAATCACGCCTCACCGGCTAGCAGCTCACTAAAAAGCCTCATCCAACCCGATACATTCCCTCTTCAGCGTGGTTCAATAACCCGTTGATAACCCTGATCTACAGCTACTGCACACCTAATGGCCGGATTGATACCCCAAGCTTTCCTGGATGACCTGCTGGACCGCGTCGACATCGTCGAGGTGATAGACCGGCGCGTCAAACTGAAAAAATCCGGTAAGAACTACACCGCCCGCTGCCCTTTCCACGACGAAAAGACTCCCTCGTTCAGCGTCAACCAGGAAAAGCAGTTCTACTACTGCTTCGGCTGTGGCGCCGGGGGCAACGCCCTGGGCTTCGTCATGGACTACGAGAGCCTGGATTTTCCCCAGGCGGTGGAGACCCTGGCCAGTAGCGCAGGGCTGGAAGTGCCCCGGGAGCCCGGCCGGGGAGGCCGCGACGGGGACCAGGCCGGGCACAGTAACAAACCGCTGTACGCCCTGATGGAGCAGGTCGCCGCCTACTACCAACAGCAATTACGTCGCCACCCGCAAGCAGAGCGCGCCGTACAATATCTCAAGCAGCGCGGCCTGACCGGCACCGTCGCCAGGCAATTCGGCCTGGGCTTCGCGCCACCGGGCTGGGACAACCTGCTCAAGGAATTCGGGGGCAGCGAGCAGCAGCGCGACCTGCTGCTAAAGACCGGCATGCTGGTGGAGAACGATAAAGGCAGAATCTACGATCGCTTCAGAGACCGGGTAGTGTTTCCCATCCGCGACCAGCGGGGCCGGGTAATCGCCTTTGGCGGGCGAGTACTGGGGGACGACAAACCCAAATACCTCAACTCGCCGGAGACGGAGATTTTCCACAAGGGCAGAGAGCTGTACGGCATGTACGAGGCGCGCCAGGCCAACCGCAAGCTGCAGCGACTAGTGGTAGTGGAGGGCTATATGGACGTGATCGCCCTGGCCCAGCACGGCATCGACTACGCCACCGCCACCCTGGGCACCGCCACCAGCAAGGTGCACCTGGAGCGAGTTTATCGCCTGTGCCCGGAGGTAGTATTTTGCTTCGACGGGGACGAGGCCGGTCGCAAAGCCGCATTGCGGGCGATGGAAGCGGCCCTGCCCTGCATGGAGGACGGTCGCCAGGCCAGGTTCCTGTTCCTGCCTGAGGGGCAAGACCCGGACGACGCGGTACGCGGCGGCGGCGCGGAGCACTTCCAGCAGCTGTTGGATGAAGCGATGCCGCTGGAAAACTTCCTGTTTGAGACCGCAGCGCAGGGCCTGGACATCACCCGGCTGGAAGGCCGTGCACGCATGAGTAAACTGGCCCTGCCCTATATTCGCCAATTGCCGGAAGGAGTCTACCGCCAACTGATGTTCCAGGACCTGGCCCAGCGCACGGGCCTGGAGTTGGCCAGCCTGATGCAACTGGAAGCGCCCGCCCCCGCCCCGGCGCCAACTCCTGACTATGGCTCGGGCTATGAAGCAGGCGCGGAAGCTGAGCCCGACCACGCCGCGACGCCCCCATACAATGACGCACCCGGCTACGGCGAAGTGCCCGGCCAGGGCGAGGGTCACACCCCCCAACTCAGGCAACGGCGCACGCTGCAAGCATTGGCGACGGGGTATTCAAACATGGCCCAGGCCGCCCTGGCCCTGCTGTTGCACCAACCGGATATCGCCCGCCTGGCCAACCCCAGCCAGCTGGCGGAGATGGAGGGCGAGGACATCGCCCTGCTGCGCGAGCTGCTGACCCTATTGCATCGGCGCCCGGAATCCAATACCGCCATGCTGCTGGGCCACTGGTATGGCAGCCCCGAGGGAGAATTACTGGGCCGCCTGGCCGGGCAGGAGCGGCTCATTCCCACCGCGGGCATCGAGCGGCAATTCCTGGACACGATGACCGAATTGAGCCACCTGCCCCATCGATCAAAACTGGCGGCGCAGGTCGACAAACTGAAGCTCACCAACTACGCTCAAGTGAGCGAATTGGAAAAGCAGCAGCTGAGGGAGATGCTGCAGGAGAAACAACAGCGCGACGCGCAGCGCAACAAGCCCGGGCATTGAATTTTCCCATTGGCGCCCCCACATAAGAACAATCAACCATATGGGGCGAAAACAGGCCTAAAAGTGTCAATATTCGCGAAAATACCTGACTTAATTCTAGTTGAGTCGGCACTTTTCCGGTTATAATCGCCGGCTGATTTTTTTTTGCTTTTTGTTAAAGGTATCTTCTTAATGACCGATGTCGTACAACAACAGTCCCGCCTGAAAGATCTCATCGCCAAGGGTAAAGAACAGGGCTACCTGACCTACGCTGAGGTCAACGATCACCTGCCGCAAGACATCTCCGACCCGGATCAGGTCGAAGATATTATCCAGATGATCAATGACATGGGTATTCAGGTGTTCGAAGTAGCACCGGACGCCGATGACTTGTTGATGGCCGAGGGGGAGTCCTCCGCGGACGACATCGCCGCCGCCGAAGCCGCCGCCGCACTCGCCGCGGTGGAAACCGAAGCCGGCCGCACCACCGACCCGGTGCGCATGTATATGCGCGAAATGGGCACTGTAGAGCTGCTTACCCGCGAGGGTGAAATTGTCATCGCCAAGCGCATTGAGGAAGGCATTCGCGAGATGCTGTCCGCCCTCGCCCACTACCCAGGCGCGGTGAAGAAAATTTTGGACGATTACCAGATGGTGACCAACGGGGAGCGCCGCCTGGCCGATATCATGGTGGGCTACCTGGACCCGGCCGATCATGTGCCCTCCGCCGCGGAAGTCGCCGAGAAGGCCGCAGCGGCCCCGGCGGCCAACAAAGATGATGATGACGAGGTCGATACGGGCCCGGATCCGGTAAAGGCCAAAAAACGCTTCACCGCACTCAAGCGTCAGTACAACAAATCTGAGAAGGTCATCCTCGCCAAGGGGCGACACGACCCCGCCACGACCAAAGAACTGGACAAACTTGGCGAGCTGTTCAAGTTTTTCAAGTTCACCCCCCGCGTATCCGATCCGGTAACCGACTCCCCTCGCAATATTCTGGTAGCCGTGCGCGATCAGGAACGGGAAATCATGCGCATCGCCATTAAGGGCTGTGGCATGCCGCGCAAGGACTTCATCACCTCCTTCCAGGGATTCGAGTCAGACAGCAAGTGGATAACCCGCCTCACCCGCAGGAAAGAGTACGGCAGCAAACTGGCGGCGGAAAAAGAGATCTTACAGCGCCTGCAGCGCCGCATTGCCCAGGTAGAGAAAAAGAGCGGGCTGAAGGTTAGCGAAATTAAGGAAATCAACCGCCGCATATCCATAGGCGAAGCCATGGCACGCCGCGCCAAAAAGGAAATGGTAGAGGCCAACCTGCGCCTGGTGATCTCGATTGCCAAAAAGTACACTAACCGCGGTCTGCAGTTCCTGGACCTGATCCAGGAAGGCAACATCGGCCTGATGAAAGCTGTCGACAAATTCGAATACCGCCGCGGTTACAAGTTTTCAACCTACGCTACCTAA
>PVMS01057395.1_pt1 | contig 10505 bp, 8 predicted proteins | sample 1853461 | NCBI WGS metagenome assembly PVMS01 (sample SAMN08582032, study PRJNA380276) | Marine sediment metagenome, whole genome shotgun sequencing project. | isolation source: ocean sediment barecode stripped | collected 2017
CTGTATTTGAAGATGTTCATACCCGATATGCAAAAAAGATCCTTGCCAGTTCAGTACTTCTGGTAGAGGGTGTGCTGAACCGTTTTGGGTTAAGAGGCGTATCGGTTGTAGCCAGGCGTTTTTGGACACTCAGGGAATTCTATGACTAAATATACAATGACAGCGCCATGATTTTCTCGCCCGCTCTCCCTCGACAAGCTCGGGATCGCTCGAGCCCTCAGAGATCCCTGAGACAAAAAATCTGCCCTGATTCTTTGAGCGGGAAAAATCAGGGCAAACAGTCAGCCCCTGTCGGGGAATATAATCATTTGCAGTATCCCGAGCAGAGCGAGGGATGCCTATTTGAGGTGAATCCTCCTCTCAAGGATGCACCTCAACAACTCCGTGGCTCTGTGAGCTCTGTGAGAGATAAAAATATTTCCGGCTATGAGTCAAACGAAAGGCCAAAACATGAAAAAGATACGGGTGGGCACGGCATCCTGGACCGACAAGACCCTGATCAAAAGCGGCACCTTCTACCCGAGGCAAGTCACTACCGCGGAAGGCCGGCTTAGATTTTATGCCGAGCATTTCGACACCGTAGAAGTAGACTCTACCTACTATGCCTTGCCTGCTGAGAGAAACGCGGTCCTTTGGGCAAGGCGGACGCCACCCGGGTTCGTATTCCACATCAAGGCCTATTCAATGCTGACCGGTCATCCCACCCTTGTCAAAGGCATCCCAAAGGTGTTGCGAGAAGAACTCCCTAAATCGATCCTGGCAAAAGCCCAAACAAAAGCATTCCCAAAGGAAATTGTGGAGGCGGCTTTTGACATGTTTGCCTCGGCCTTGAGGCCCTTGAAAGAGGCCGGGAAATTGGGGTGTCTACTGTTTCAATTCCCGCCCTGGTTTGTGCCCTCTGAAAGGGCCTATGCGTGGATTGAACTAGTACGGGACAAACTTCCAAATCATAATCTGGCCGTGGAATTCCGTAACTGGCAGTGGATCAAATCCCCAGCGAAGGAAACATCTTTGAAGTTCTTGAAAGAGAATGCCATCTCATATGTGATCATAGACGCGCCCTGGGTCAAGGGCTGGGAGGGGCCTATGGCAGTAACCTCAGGTATTGTCTACATTCGCTTCCATGGCCGAAATCGCGAGAACTGGTTCAAAAAGGGCGTCGACACAGTAGAGCGCTACCGATACCTGTACAACGAGGATGAGCTCAGAAAATGGGCCCAGAAGGTGAGAGAGACAAGCAAAGAAACTGAACAGACCTTTGCTATCTTCAACAATTGTTACCAGAACCACGGCATAAAGAATGCCGAGGCGCTTAAGCAACTCCTTCAGAAGTCATAAGAGTTTTGCCGCGACTTGGATAACGGAACACTGTTCTGAAAATCACTATAAGCCGGTTGTCAACAGAAAAGGTGTGTGCTATTAGGACAAAAGAACCGATTGTGAGTTCTGGATTGGGAAGCAGTCCAGGAAAGGAGTCGCGGTGATGATGAACGCCTCTGCAGAAGGACCGGCTGGATCACCCGGCGGTGCCGTTCCCAACGAGATCACGGTGGCCTTCATGGATGGTGAAGAGCTCCGAGGAACGGTTGCCAGCTTCAATCCGAAATTACCCACTTTCTTTCTGCAGTTCAGTCAACCCGGTGGCGATGTGTCGACCAGGGAGATCGGATTCGAGAGTGTGAAGATGATCTCCTTTCTCCGCAATCCGGCATTGCCAGAAAGCAAAGTGACCTTTCCCTCAACCGCCAGACTTGTGACCGTGCGTTTTCTGGACGGACAGATGGTTCATGGCGTAACCCAAAGCTACTCGGGGGCCCGTGTTGGGCTCTTCTTGGTGCCGACGGCACTAGAAAATGTCGAACGAATTTATGTGCCCATTTCAGCGATCCGCGATGTGGTCTCGGTCAAAAGGTTGGGAGAGATTCTGACTGAACAGGGCATGGCGACGCCAGAGATGGTCGAGCGTGCTATCCAGCAGCAAAAGCAGCTTGGCGATGAACAGGTCGGCCACATTCTGCTTAAGAAGAAGATCATTACCGATGAACAATTGGGGCAGGGACTGGAAGCTCAGAAGCAAAAGCCCGGAAAGAGAATCGGGGATATTCTCTTGGAGCAGGGATTTGTTGACAGAGTGCAACTCGACGAAGCCCTGGAAACCCAGAAGGGCCAGAGGGACAAAAAACTGGGCGAGATCATGGTGGATATGGGTTATGCCACATATAAGATGATCGGCATTGCCTTGGCCGTCCAATTCAATGTCCCATTCATGGACCTCGGCAGCCATACGATTGACCCCCAGCTGCGCGAACTAGTACCCGTCAAGGTTGCACGGCAGTGGCAGGTCATCCCAATCAGTCTGCAACAGGGAGTCTTGACCATTGCCATTGCCGACCCTACCGAGCAATCTGCCCAAGATGAACTGCGGAAGATAACCGGTCTGACCGTGATTACTATCGTGGCCACTCCGCAGGATATTGCGCGCGCGATTACCCGTTTTTACGGACCGTAGGGACTTCCTCACATATTGAGATATCGCCGAGAGATCCGCAGAGATTTTCCGTGGTCTCAGTGGGTCGGGCGAGGAATCGACTCGGGAAATGGGCCCGATGGGCCAGGTGGGAGGGTGGGGCATCTTCTTTGAATTTTTTCTAAAGCCTCTCGAGCCTTTACGCCCCAAGGTTTCTTCCTGTTCTTGGCGAGTTCAGTAAGAACCGATTCAGAAACCCTGGTGCCAATTCTGGCCAGCGAATCACAGATAGCACATATGGCTTCTTCACTCAGGTTATTTCCTTTTCTCCTAAGCAATCTGGAGATAGTGCCTATTTGAGCGCGATTCTCCAAAACTTCCAGGAGTATTCCCTCGGGCGTCTTATCGTCATGTGTCAGGTGGTTGCCCATAAATCCAAATGAGCGATATATTTGATTCTCCATCTGTGCAGCATCACTGGAAGGGGATTCCATTGTCTTTTTTAATATCTCCAAGAAAGCGGGAAATGCCTTTTCACTCTTTATAATGCCAAGACATTTCATGGCCGTCTTCCTGACCTCAAGGTTGGAGTCGCTGAGTGCACTCAATAAAGGTCCTTCCGCACCTAGTCCCTTCACTTCGGCCAGCAAAGTCAAGGCATGTTTCCTCATTCGAGGATCCTGATGGTGGCGGTATCCATTGACAATAGAAGTCACTTTTTCCTTCATATCTTGATTATCCATAGTGATTGACACCTTGATAACATCTATGACTACTTCCTCCTTGAACCTGCCGACTTTCAATGCCTCTTCCAAGGAAGAACCGGCTACAGGCCCCATCCGGAGGAATAATTCAATTGCATTTTTTCGCACCCATTTGTCCTCGGTTTCGTCTATCACAGCTAGTAGATGTAATGTCATGCAGCTTTCCAGTTTAAGGAATATCGGATAGAGTGCCAGGCGAGTCTCTTTGTTTCCAGACATAAATTTGTCTTTCAGCTTGGATGGAATGTCGCTCGATCCGATCTGTTCGAAAACGACTTTTGCTTGATAGCTTCTTTTACTACCCTCTTTTGCATGTCTGTCCAAGATATGCAAAACTGTCAGGAACTCCTGAAGTCTATCTAGATCGATCAGCCGAGGCATTATGGCAGCGATAGACTTTACTAAGGAACAGTATTGTTCTTGGTCCTCCATTTGATCAAGGCGAATAAGGACCGAATCAGAATCATTGAGAAAGGTCTTCAGGAATCTTTTCAGGAAAATTTCTTCCTTGAGCCCTGGAGGCAGTTCATCAAATGAAATGAGCCCATCTTTGTAGAGTTTTTCCAATAGTTCGTCCGATTTCTTATTCTCAAATTCTTTTAGCCTGCCTTTGAAGCCACTCAATATCCTTGACAGTTTTTCCTCGTAATCCTTCTGATCTACAAGCTTTCTCAGTCGAGAATGACCATTTAGGAATTCCTCAACGTTGGCAAGGAGCATGTCATCGGAAAGAGAATCAATAATGTACTCTTCAATCTCATCCTCTTCCATGACTTTTGAGTCGATCAAATCACTATTGACTAATGTCGCAAAGGCCAAGCTTGGATCTTCCAAAGGTCGCAAGACATCTGAAACCACTTCTTTCGTAACCTTCCGCAAATCCTCCTTGTCAAGATTTCTCAATACTGGGATCAAAGAGATATCTTTTTTCAGCCGTGAGATAGCTATCCATGCGCGCCATGGAATGTTTCTTTCCCATCTTATTAGATCTTCATTAAAGACAAACGAAATGTTTCTTATTCCTTTCTCCTGAAGGAAGGATACGAAGCGGTCTCTCTTACGCTTATCATGAATATCAGTCAATATAGGTTGACTCATAACATCGATAAAACCATAGAATTCCTGTCTTTGCATCTTTTGCTTCAGGGTAAGACTGACCAATTCCTTGTTCGCGAGAAAGTCTGTAAGCTTTTCATCATACAATTCAGCCATTCCCGCGAGCATAAGTGCTGCTAAGTCGCATGCTTCAGGAAGCATTCCTTCGACAATGATTCGTTTTGTTTCGGACTTTTCCTGACTTAAGAAAGCGAATTCACCCTTTTCGAGTGTTAATTCCCGAAATTTAGTATACAGGCCGGCCCTAGCTTTTTCCGACTCAGGATGGTCCGAAGTATAGTACCCCGTCCGTAATAAAGCCTGAGTAAAGGATACTATAAACTCAGAGACTTTATTAAGAGTCGCCTCATCAACATCTGGTTTTGACTCGTCTGGCTCTATGAGGGTCTTGTTGTCATGCATCGGCTAATCTTTTGCCTTAAATTGGAATTGTTTGCGTTTCTATCTTCCTGGTTTCAGGCAACGAAGACAAAAACTGTCTTTGCAGCCTCTTTCACATATTCAAACTGCAGACCAATTCTTAACCATTGCTCATTGCGTTCTCCTCTCCCAGTTTGAGAGGAACGCTGCCATCTGGTTTAATCAAGAATCCCCGGATCTTTAGTTATGCAAGTTTGATACCACATTGTCAGATGTATTCCTCTATAAGGCATTTTACTAGAAATGAAGTTATTCCTACCGCTTTTTACAGACGTAGTTGCTCCAAAAGCAAGTAAGGGGGCCTTGGGGATTCTCGCGGCAATCCTTATGATCATTGATTAATGGTGCCGCCAAGAGTTAAATAGCGCTGCGCTGTTGATGTGGTGTCATATTTTTGACGGTGAAGCATGTGGATGGGCTTTCTGTTCCAAGCGTGCCCAAAGATATCCTCGACGATTCTTGTCTGGACAACAGGCCTTTGAACCTGAGCCGCCAAGTAACAGGGGGGTAAATTAAAGGGAAAGCGGGTAGACTTCGAGCCGTTGAGGTCAGGGTCTCTGCCGTCTATGTTGGTTGGAACAGATTATCAAGATGCCTGTAGTGTTTGCCAGTGCAAAAGAACTCAGGGTTTCGAAGGTCTCTCTTATTATAGTCAAGTGGCATTTTTTTGTCCACACGTAATACTACCCCGCCACTTTGTTCTACTACACACTGTCCTGCTGCTGTATCCCATTCCATGGTCGGACTGAGTCGAGGGTATATGTGTGCACTACCTTCTGCTATCAAGCCAAATTTCAAGGCGCTGCCTGCAGAGACGAATTCCACATCCCCCCACTTCTTCTTCACTGTTTGGACGAAGGCTTCAACGGCCTTTGAGCCATGCGAGCGACTACCTATAACCGTGAGTTTCTTCCCTGGTCCATTGCCGGGTTGATCCTGTGGTAACCTCTTCGCGAAATCGACAACGCGCTCGATCAGCGCGCTATAGTCTGTTGTACTTCCCACCTTGCTCAAGAATGGCTCCAGTATATTCGCGCTGTCCACCTTATACGAGCCAAGTCCTTCTGCGGCAAAATACAAGGAGTCGACAGCAGGCACAAAAACAACACCCAACACGGGCCTATTCTTTTTAATTAAAGCTATATTTACGGTGAATTCTCCTCGTTGCTTAATGAACTCCTTGGTTCCGTCCAGGGGGTCGACAAGCCAGAAATACTCCCAGCTTTTTCTCTCATCATACGGAAGATGTTTTCCTTCTTCACTGAGAAGAGGTATCTGTGCCGAGGCTTTCGAGGACAGGTGATTCAAAATGACGGTGTGAGCTCGTTGATCGGCGAGCGTAAGAGGCGTTTTGTCGTCTTTGTATGTCACATCAATATGACCTTGATAGACGGAAAGTATGGCTTCGCCGGCCTTTTTTGCAGCTAGCAATGAAATCGCCAGGCATTCCTGTAGAAACGTGTTTAACATTTTCATACACTTCCTTTTTGCATGATGAAACCGATGCCTTTAATGATAACAAATTGTAATGCAACCCGGGCACGGTTTACAAGGAATTATCCAGTTTCCATCCATAAATGGTTCTTTTTCCGATGAGCGGCGTTCTCCGCGGGTTTCCGTCTGCGGCGTACCACTTGTACGCCTCAACGAAAACCCCTGCCCGCCATCGCGAAGGCTCAGGCGAGGCGGGCGGGCTTGTGCGGCCTTGCTCATCAAAAAAACTCCTCATTTCTGAATTGGAAACTGACGCCAGTGTTCATTGATTCATAAGTCATTCACGGGTGGGCACTATCTGGTTTCCATCCATCAATGGCTCTTCGAAGACGTGCCTGCCCGTCCCGCGCAAAGACAGGGACAAATTGGCATAAGCGGAAACATGTGATAGAATGATTAATTGATAGGATCTGCGGATCCTCGACTTATGCAACATCGGGGGAGCAGGACCTCATCTCACCTGAGGATGGAGGGTGCAAGAGAAGATCAGAAGAGCAGCCGAAATGATCTGTCAGGCCCAGAAAACCGTGGCCCTGACAGGTGCCGGCATTTCCGTGGAGTCCGGGATTCCGGATTTTCGTAGTGCCGGTGGACTGTGGGAACGCTTTGACCCCATGGAATACGGAACTATCGACGCCTTTCGGGCTAACCCGGAAAAAGTCTGGATGATGCTCCGCGAAATGTCTGAAGTCATTAGTAGCGCCCGGCCCAATCTTGCACACAAGGGACTCGCCCGACTACAAAAGATGGGCTTGCTGCACACCATCATCACTCAGAATATCGATAACCTTCACCAGGAAGCCGGCGCTACCAGCGTCATCGAATATCATGGTAACTCCGGAACCCTCTCTTGCCTCTCGTGTAACCGGCAATATAGGGCAGACGAGCTGGATGGGGAGCTACCTCCAAGATGCGCCTGTGACAGAATCCTCAAGCCGGATGTAATTTTTTTTGGGGAGGCAATTCCCACCCAGCCTGTGCGCGAGTCTCATGAACTGGCCTCTTCCTGCCAGGTCCTCTTAGTTGTGGGTACCTCTGCTACGGTTTCCCCCGCAAATAGTATCCCTCAAATAGCCAGGATGGCAAAGGCAAAGATCATCGAGATCAACATAGAACCTACTGTGCTTACTGCACACATAACGGACATCTTTTTAAAGGGAAAAGCGAGCGAGGTCGTCACCGGACTGGTGGATGAGGTTGAAAGGGTTTAGTCCTTGTCTATTCGGCTCTGGACACATGCTGCATAACCATGTCTATATGCTTAGCATCCGCGCTGATCCAATAGGCCCACTTGTTGTCTCTGAAGACATAATGAACCTGCCCCGTGCCATCAAATGCGATGACTCTAAAACCCTTTATGTTCAGAGTACGATAATGACTGAAAGGTGATCTTGCATTGCTTTTCATCTTGTGAATCATAACTACAATTTGCTCTTCTGCAAGATCTTGAGACGAGGCTTCTGACACCCATATGGTCGCTTTGTCATTCATGCCTTCATAATGAGCTATCAAGCCCCTTACAACATCGATGGACATTCCATGGAGCTTGTTGATGGCCTTGATTGCTTCATCGCCTGTGATAAGCTTAACCAGCTCCAAATCTTGTATATGAGGGTCAAAGGACGGGCCGGATGAAGGCTCATTACAACCCGCCAACAGAAGGCCGAGAAGAATCCAAAGCCGCCAACCTGAACAGACCGAATGTATATAGTGTGCTGAACTCACATGTCTTCTCGTAGCAATCGCCTTTGCCATTTAGGTTGAGTATTGGAGTACTGGAATGGCGGGTGCCAGTGCGGAGCCATTATTTTTTTCCTGCGGGCCCATCACGCAACACTTCCATTGCTTCAGCACCCCCGTGTTGGGGCACTGCCCCTAACTTCCCGTTTGTCTGGAATGTGACCTCAAATCGTAATGACTCGTTGTTTCGCAATACCTCTATTAGCCCTTTATCGCCTGGTTCCTTCAAGCCGATAAGATAGGTCAGATCAAATTTGGTTTCAACAGGCTCTCCGTCAAGAGCTGTTACGATATCGTCTTTCTGCAACCCCACTTTTTCCGCGGTTGAATCCTTGAGCATTCCCAATACCTTTACTCCGTCATCCGTATCTCGGACAATGACTCCAAGATACACCTTCTGGTCACTGAGATCCTCGTAGCTCACAATCCACGCAAAGTCGCCTGGCTGAAAAGGAATCTCAGGGAGATGGACATCCATTACTTTGTGCCTCTTTTCAGCAGGAATGTGAATGGTCATGGGCAGAACAATGGCATAGGGTGTTTGGAGTCGACGAAAGACACGACGTGGGATACCAAAGCCGTATTGAATATGGTGCCCGCCCGCAAAAATCAATATTTTCTTATCTCGGCCTTGTTCGCTTTGAAGATATTCGGTTATGCTTTTGGCCATGGATTCGTCCCATAACACCTGGACCTTATAAAAATCATCGAAATCTATCCCGCCCATTGGATGTTCACCGAAAAAGGCCTTTATATAGTCAAAATAGTATGGGTCTTCATAGTCCATTTCCGGTAACTCGTCCTCATTCCCCTTCGTTTTATTAGACGACTGATTTTTTATTTTTTCTGTCCAGTCGTCAGAAGCCAGAAGGGCCACTAGAGGTATTTTGTGCTCTCGCATGTAACGCAGGATAGATCTGTAGTATTCAAAGTTATTACTCCAATCTTCTATCCACACTTTCACGAAATCCTTTTCATCTATCCTCCCGGATATCCACTGATCAGCCGCATCCTGGGAAGATCTCTTGAGCATTTCCATGCCCACGGCTATTTTCTGGGGGTAGCGCTCTGTCAGTGCCTTTAGAATTTCTATCTGTACCTTATGACTATGTATGTTGTCATGTGTTTCGGCCACATAAATTACTTGCGCCCCACCCAACATATGTGTCAATTCCTCCCTTGTTATCTTAACACCGGTTGGAAGATGGAGGATGTCGCCTTCCTCAAGGGAAGAGAGTTCTCTATAGGGTGATTGCCAGTTCAGCTGAGGGCCTGCACAGCCCATGAGAAGGATACAGCAGATTATGAATGCCGACATTATTCTTTGCATATTTCTTAACCTAGATTTTGAACATTCCATTTTCGTAGACTATCACCTTTGCCCCGGAAGTCAGATAGGCGGTCACCGTTTTTTTCTCGGTGTTCACTAAGTCCCAGTGAAGGGCTGAATCGTTCAGCCCTATTTTCTTTTTCATCTCCTTTGTCAAGCCGGCGGGATTACCATCGTATGTGTCGGAATAAGACGAACCCAGGGCAATATGGCAGTTTCCATAACGTCCCCCGTAATTCTCGTCAAAGAGGGTGTTGGCCATAAACTTGTTAATCTTGGAAAACCGTTTGTCGGTCAAAGAAAACTCCCCGATGCCGCTGGCGCCTTTGTCCATAGACAGTTGTTGTATTACGAAATCTTTCCCTTTTTTGGCTTCAACCTTTGCAGCCTTCCCCCTCTTGAACTCCAATTTGACACCTTCCACCCGATTTCCACTTCGGAAAGAGGGTTGATTGGCAAAATAAACCCCTTCTGTTCCCCTCCAGTCAGGGGAGATAAAGATTTCAAAACTGGGGATGTTGTGTCCGGAGATTCCGATCCACCTTCGGCGCTTTCCAGGGGTGATTCTTAGGTCAATCAATTCTGACTCTATACGGTAGTATTTTACCTCCATGCTGTTCATCCATTTCTTGACAGCCATGGCATCACTGTGGATGGTCTTCCACGCTTTAACCGGATCATCTCTGTCAAGGTAACACGCTTTGATGATCTGGTTCGTGTATTGCCTCATGGAAAGTCCGGCGTGCTTTGCTAGTTCGGACGTGGGGAGCATACATAAGGTCCAGCCAAACCTCCCCACCTCTTCTCGTTTATGAAGAATATCACGCAGAGGTTTTCTCGCCACAGCCGTCTTAGCAATCTTTCGTGGGTCTACGTCGCTGAGATGGGTCAAGGATTCAGGCGCATACAGATATAAGCTGCCGTGTATTTTTTTGTGGAGCTCCTTTTCGCCAGGCGGCTCGAAAACGAGTTGCTTGTTGTTAGCCTTCTCGTAAAAGATGCGTTCCATCTCAGATGTCAAACCCATGCGCAGGATTGGGTGCATTCCCCTGTCAAGAATCTTGGCCTGGAGGCGCTGCGCCAACCTGACGGCGCTGAGATCGTATCTGATCAAAACCACATCATTTTTCCTGTACTTCCCTGTCCTTGCGGTCCTCAGACCCCACAGCAGGAC
>PVMS01006803.1_pt1 | contig 10499 bp, 9 predicted proteins | sample 1853461 | NCBI WGS metagenome assembly PVMS01 (sample SAMN08582032, study PRJNA380276) | Marine sediment metagenome, whole genome shotgun sequencing project. | isolation source: ocean sediment barecode stripped | collected 2017
GACCCGTCGTCGCCCCAAACTCCGCGCCGACTTTTGCAAGGTGCGTACCCATATCGTCGAATAATTCCGTCGGAAACGGGCCGGCCCCGACACGCGTCGTGTATGCTTTTACGATGCCGAGAATGTAATCGATCGAGAGTGGGCCGAGCCCGCTGCCGGTCGCGGCGGCGCCGGCGGTCGTGTTGGACGATGTCACATACGGGTAGGTGCCGTGATCGATGTCGAGCAGCGTGCCCTGCGCGCCTTCGAACAACAGGTTCGCCCCGTTGGCACGCAGTTCGCCGAGATACCCGGCGACGTCGATGATGAGCGGCTTGATGCGCTCCGCCATCTGCATCCATTCGTCGCGGGTGGCATCGATATCGATGGCCTCCGAATGGTAATAGTTCTGCAACATGAAGTTATGCAGATCCATCGCCGCGGTCAGACGCGCACTGAAAGTTTCGCTGTCGAACAGGTCGGATAGACGCAGCGATCGCCGCGCGGCCTTGTCCTCGTACGCCGGCCCGATACCACGACCGGTCGTGCCGATCGCCTCCCGGCCACTGGCGCGCTCGCGACATTGATCGAGCGCGATATGCGTTGGCAGGATCAGCGGGCAGGCGGCGCTTATCTTCAGGCGATCCGTTACCGAGACCCCGTCGGCGACCAGCCCGGCGCTTTCTGCCAGCAGCGACGGAAGATGCACGACGACGCCGTTACCGATGATGCAGTCGACGCCTTCCCGCAGGATCCCCGACGGCACCAGGTGCAAGACCGTCTTCTTACCGTCGATCAGCAGGGTATGACCCGCATTGTGCCCGCCTTGAAAACGAATCACAGCCGCCGCCCGGTCCGTCAGCAGATCGACGATCTTGCCTTTACCCTCGTCACCCCACTGGGTGCCGATAATAACGATGCTCTTGCCCATACAACCCGAACCTAACTGCCACCACGCACATATAACAGCAAACCCAACCCGACCAACAGGCTGGCGAGCCCAAAGAACCGCAATTGTCCATCTTTAAATTGGGTCAGCATCAGCAGACTCTTTCGCCAGCTGCCAGGACTGACGAAAGGCAACAATCCCTCGAGCACGAGGTACAAGGCGAAGGCCGCCAGAAGGTCGCTCCAATCCATTCCGGGTGTGTCGGTAACGAAGGCCTGCGAACTCGAATCGGCGCCGCGCCGCAGTCTTTACGGAGCTCCGGACTTATTGAGATATTGGAAGAAATCGCTGTTCGCATCCAGGACGAGTATGTCGTTACCCGTCCCGATCGAGGTACGGTATGCCTGAATGCTGCGATAAAAACGATAGAACTCCACGTCTTTCTGATACGCCTTGGCGTAAATCTCCGCCGATGCCGCATCCCCGTTACCGCGAATCTTCTCCGCGTCACGATACGCCTCGGCGAGTAGCACCGTACGCTCGCGATCGGCCTCCGCGCGGATTCGCTCGGCACTCTCGGCGCCCTCGGCGCGCAGTTCCGCGGCGACCCGGGCGCGCTCCTGACGCATACGATTGAACACGGACTCGCTGACTTCCTCGGAAAATTCGATGCGTTTCACACGCACGTCGACCACCTCGATTCCGAGCACGGCCGCGTTTTTCCGGGCGGCTGTCAGCATGTCAGACATCAGCTCGCGGCGCTCGGCCGACACGACCTCGGGCACGGTCCGCTTGGCAAATTCCGCACGAATACCGTCCTTGACGATTTCGAGCAGACGCTGTCCGGCGACGACCTGTTCACCTCTCGTCGCACGATAGTAATCTGCCACATTCGTGATCCGCCATTTGATGAAGAAATCGACGAACAGGTTCTTCTTCTCGAAGGTCAGGAACAGTTCCTGGGGGTTGGAAATCGTCAGGAGACGCTTCGGGAAAAATTGCACGTTGTTGACGACCGGAATCTTGACGTGCAGACCCGGCTCGAATTCGGACTCGATGATCTCGCCGAAGCGAAACTTGATCGCCAGCTCACGCTCGTCGACCACAAATAGCGACATCGAGACGACGACGACGCCCAGCGCCACAACAATGGCAATTAATCGAATACTACCCATTACCGGCTCCTCCTGACCCGGGGATCATCCGCCGGGCGGGCGCCACTGGATGACGATGTCTGCGCGCCCGATGCTGCCCGCCCGGATGCGGTCCCGGTGCTCCCACCACGCTGCCCCTCGAGCAGCTTGTCGATCGGCAGATAAATCATGTTACCGCTGCCCTCCGCATCGAGCAGCACCTTGTTCGAATTGCCATAGACCTCCTCGATTGCCTCAATATACAGGCGCTCACGGGTCACCGTGGGTGCCTTATGGTACTCGACGAGCAACTGCTCGAACCGCGACGCCTCACCCTCGGAGTCGGCTATAACCCGGGCCTTGTAGCCCTCGGCGTCCTGAATTCTTCGTGCCGCCTCACCGCGAGCCTTCGGTACAATATCGTTCGCGTAGGACTGCGCCTCGAACGAGAGCCGTTCCTTGTCCTCGCGCGCCTTGATGGCATCCTGAACTGCGTTTTCGACCTGAATCGGGAAATTGACATCCTGAAGATTCACCTTCGATACCGTGATGCCGGTGCCGTACTCGTTCAGCGCCTCCTGGATCACTGACTGCGTCTCAAGGGCGATCTCCGCGCGGCCCTCCAGCAGCACGAAGTCGAGTTTCTTGTTACCGACGACTTCACGAATCGCGCTCTCGCTGATGTCGCTGAGCGTTGCGTCCGGGTCCAACACCTGAAACAGGTAATTGACCGCATCCGCATTCAGGTACTGCACAACGACATCGACCTCGACGATGTTCTCATCCGCGGTCAGCATGCGTGTCTGCTGGCGGACGTCCTGGACTCGCGTGGTAATCACTTTCTCGACCGTCTCGATCGGCACCGGCAGATGCCAGCGCAGGCCCGGCGACGTGAGCGCCGAGAATGCACCGAAGCGCAACACGACGCCGCGCTCGTCCGCGTTGATGCGATACAGGCCGCTGAGCAACCAGACCACTACAATGAGCGCCAGCACGACCACCATGGCGACACCGCTCGGACCCTCCGCCCCGCCCGACGACCGGCGACCGCCCTTCCCGCCGAACAGTGAGTTGAATTTTCGCTGCCAGTCCCGGACGATCTTGTCCAGATCCGGCGGGCCGTCATTGCCACTCCGGTCCCAGGGATTTTTGCCGTTACCCGATTCGTTCCAAGCCATGCGCTTACAGATTCCCGATGTGTTGCTCAATGCACGATTGCCGAGGGCTCGTCGTCGCCCGCGGAAAAAATTTCCAAGTCTTCGTTTCGCTGCAGGTCCCGATAGCCGCGTTGATCGATCTCCACATCCAGCTCCCAACCGCCGTCGGTCAGGCCGCGTTCGCTCGTCACTGTCGCACGTTCATATAACAATGCACGCAACCTTGCCTGAGCGACGGTCAGTTTGACCGTTCCGCAAACGACGTCAAGATGCAAGAAGTCCGTAATCACATCCATCAGGACATCAACGCCCTCTCCCGTCGCGGCGGACAACCAGACGCGCTTCGGCATGCCGGTTTCCGACCGGTCGATGCGGGGCGGGACACCTAGTATATCAGCCTTATTATAGACCTGAACGACCGGCAGCCGATCCGCTTCGATCTGCCGAAGCACCTCGTTCACGTCCTCGGTACGCTCCAGGTGGGCCGGGTCACTGCAGTCGATGACATGCAACAGCAGGCGAGCCTGCCTGGTCTCCTCCAGGGTGGACTGGAACGCCGCAACCAGCTCGTGTGGCAGATCCCTGACGAAACCGACCGTGTCCACGAGAATGACAGGCCCGCCCAGGGCGAGGTCGACCCGGCGGATGGTCGGATCCAGCGTCGCGAACAACCGGTCTGCAACCACGACATCCGCATGGGTCAGCTGGTTAAACAACGTCGACTTGCCGGCATTCGTGTAACCGACCAGCGATATCGTCGGCACCCGTTGCTTGATCCGCTGCCGCCGTGCGAGATCGCGGCGACGGCTCAGCCGCGACAGGCGAGCGTGCAACTGCCGGATGCGCTGGCCGAGCAGCCGCCGGTCGGTCTCCAGTTGCGTCTCGCCCGGTCCGCGCAGCCCGATGCCGCCCTTCTGGCGCTCCAGGTGGGTCCAGCCACGCACCAGCCGCGTCGACAGATGCTCCAGCTGGGCCAGTTCGACTTGCAGCTTGCCCTCGAACGTTCGCGCCCGCACGGCAAATATATCGAGGATCAGGCCGGTCCGGTCGACGACCCGACGGCTCACGGCCGCTTCCAGGTTCCGCTCCTGCGCCGGCGACAATGCATGATCGATCAGGATCAGTTCGGCATCGACACTGTTCGCGTACGCCTTGAGTTCTTCGAGCTTGCCGGTACCCATCAGGAAGCGCGGGTTGATACTCCGGATGCGGACCCGCATTTCGCCGACGATCTCGGCGCCGGCGGCATTCGCCAGCGAACCGAACTCGCCTTCGTCATCCCGGTACGGCGGGGAGCCGACGCGCACATGCAGGAGAATGGCGCGCTCACCGCGCTTCGGGCGATCAAACAATAACGCGCTCCGCGCCGCCGCGTGCCGGTCGAGCTGCCCACGCCACGATCTGCGGTTGAGCTGACCTCGAGGACACCCGGCAGGTCATGCCAGGCTACTCCTCGCCGTCGTCGTCACCGGCTGGCAGGCGAACATTGCGCGTGGGCACAACGGTAGAAATCGCGTGTTTGTACACCATCTGGTTAACACTGTTCTTCAGCAGCACCACAAACTGATCAAAGGAATCGATCGTGCCCTGGAGCTTGATCCCGTTCACGAGATAGATCGATACAGGCACTTTCTCTTTGCGCAGCAAATTCAGAAAGGGATCCTGCAACATTTGCCCTTTGGTCATCTTCGACTCCTGTTTCTTGTTCTTGATTTCTGAGATGTAATTGCACGATTCTGATATCGACGGGTCGTTTTACACGCCGCCTTGCCGCGATTCTAGCCCGTCACACGCGATATTACATCATATATCTGGGCTTTTACGCACCGTATCCCGCCAATTGCGGGGCGATTGCGTCAGCGACCGCAACGGCAACATTCGATGCCTGACAATCGAATTCCAACCCGCCGGGCTCGCTGCGCAGCCAGGTCAATTGCCGCTTTGCCAGCCGGCGGGTCGCGACGATGGCGTTCTGCGTAGCACGGCTCAGGTCCACGTTACCGTCGAGATGTGACCACAGCTGCCGGTAACCCACCGCACGCATTGCGGTACATTCGCCGTTCATTTCCGGCATGCCGCGCAGCCGCTCGACTTCCTCGACGAAACCGGCGTCAAGCATGGCGAAGAAGCGCGTCTCGATCCGCCGATGCAGCGCTGCACGGTCCGACGGGACGAGCGCGACGCGCAGGAACTCGAAATCGGGCACCGAGGGAGCGACCCGCTGCAAGCGGGATATCGGCTGCCCCGTCAGGCGAATGACTTCGAGTGCTCGTTGCAGGCGCTGCCGGTCCGTCGGCTTGATGCGACGCGCCGCGATCGGGTCGAGCGCAGCCAGTTCGGCATGCAAGACGTGCCACCCGTCCCGCGCCGCGCGTTGATCGAGTTCGTCCCGCACCGCCTGGTCTGCCGTCGGCAGCGGCGCCAGCCCCTGCTGCAGGGCGCGAAAATACAGCATTGTTCCGCCGACGAGCAGCGGCAGTCGGCCGCGGGCGTGAACGTCCGCGATGAGTTCACGCGCGTCGGCGCAGAACTCGCCCGCGGAATAGCGCTCCCACGGATCGCGAATGTCGATCAGCCGATGCGGTGCGGCAGACAGGACGCCGGGTCCGGGCTTCGCCGTGCCGATGTTCATGTGACGATAGACGAGTGCCGAATCAACGCTGATGATCTCGAACGGGAATCGATGCACGAGTTCGACCGCGACGTCGGTCTTGCCGGCCGCGGTCGGACCGGCGACGCAGACCACCAGCGGTCGACCTTCGACCGGTCGGCCGTCGACTCCTGTCGCTCGATCAGACATTTTCGTCGCAACCGCCTGCTAGCGGCCGCGCGAAAAAAGGCGATCGAGCTCCTGCATGGACAAGGCCGTCCACGTCGGGCGCCCGTGATTACACTGATCCGCGCGCTCCGTCGCTTCCATCTCCCGCAGCAACGCATTCATCTCGTCGATCGTCAGGCGCCGATTCGCACGTACGGAACCGTGACATGCCACGCCGGCCAGCAAGTCGTCGATCCGTTGCGCCACCCGTTCGGTGCGACCGGTTTCCAGCAAGTCCGCGAGCAAATCCCGCAACAGCGATTCGGCATCGGCGTTCGCCAGCAACATCGGTACCGCGCGAATGGTGAGTCGCTCCGGACCGGATCGATCGACACGCAGACCGAGTTCGGCGAGCAACCCATGCTCATTCTCGGCCAGATCCGCCTCGCGTTCGCTGACGTTGACGGTCACGGGCACCAGCAAGGGCTGACTGCGAATCCCGCTGTCGCGATAAGACGCCTTCAATCGCTCGTATGTCACCCGCTCGTGGGCGGCGTGCGCATCGACGATGACGAGCCCGCTGCTGTTCTGCGCGAGGATATACACGCCGTGCAGGTGTGCGATCGCGTAGCCCAGCGGTGGCACCTCCGCGTCGTCCGCCCGCGCGGGCAGCGCCGCGGGTTCACCCGGCCGATTCCCGGCGAGCGAGGCATACGCGACCATCTCCTCTCGAATCGCCCGGCCGGACGGACGGAACTGCAGACCACGCTGCCGCGCCGGCGTATCGGGCTCGACCGGATGGAGGTCCGGGCCGCCTGCACCGGGAATCATTGTCGGTGCGGGCCGAATGCCGTCCGCCGCACCGGGGTGCGTCTCGGCCAGCGCCGCATCGACGGTTCGCCGGACGAAATCGTGCACCGATCGACTGTCGCGAAACCGGACTTCCTGCTTGGTCGGATGCGCGTTGACGTCGACGGCGCGCGCATCCATCTCGAGGTAGAGCACGAACGCCGGATGTCGGCCGTGGAACAGGACATCGCGGTACCCGGCACGCACGGCATGACCTACGACCTTGTCACGCACGGCGCGCCCGTTCAGGAAGAAATGTTGCAGATCCGGCTGACTGCGCGAGAACGTCGGCCGCGCGATCCAGCCGCGAAGATGGAAGCCGTCAACCTCGCGCTCGATACAGATCGCGTGCTCCATGAACTCCTGTCCGCAAATCCGGGCAACCCGCGCCTCCTGCTCGCCGCGGGTCGTCGCGACGGGCAGATCGAGTACGGACTTGCTGTTGTTCGTCACCCGCAACGCCGTCGAAAAACGGCTCAGTGCGATCTTCTGCGCGATCTTCTGAATATGCCCGAACTCGGTGCGCTCGGTCTTCAGGAAACGACGACGGGCGGGTGTATTGAAGAAAAGATCGCGAATCTCGACCGACGTGCCGGTCGGATGCGCCGCGGGCGTCGCCGGCCCGGTCTCGCCGTTCTCGATCTCGATCGCCCACGCATCTTCGGCTCGGTGGTGCCGGGATACGAGACGCAGCCGGGACACGGAGGCGATACTCGGGAGCGCCTCGCCGCGGAATCCGAGTGACGCGATCTGCTCGAGATCTTCGAGCGATTCGATCTTGCTCGTCGCGTGCCGGGACAGCGCGAGACCCAGTTCACCGACCGGAATGCCGACGCCGTTGTCGCGAACGCGGCAGAGCTTCACGCCGCCCTGCTCGATGTCGAGTTCGATGCGGCTCGCGCCTGCATCAAGACTGTTCTCGAGCAGCTCCTTGACGACCGAGGCGGGCCGCTCGACGACCTCGCCGGCGGCAATCTGGTTGATCAGTTGCTGCGGTAACTGTTGAATCGGCATACCGTGATTCTTTCAGAAACGCGGCCAAATTTGAACGCCCGCGTGATGCGCGCGCCGATCCGGCAGGGAGGCGAGCCGATGGAGGCGGTCAGATGTCCTGGGTGGCCGGGATGCGCAACACTCTGCCCACGACGATCTTGTCGCCCCGCAGATTGTTGACCGACTGGATGCGGCGCACGGAGACTTCGTAACGAGTCGCAATCCCGCTCAGCGTCTCGCCGCTACGAATCACGTGCTCGACGGCCCGCCTCGCCGGTATGCGACCGGCCTGCGCCAGCAGCGTGCCCGGGGGCGGGTTCACCTCGAAATAGTCGGTGATGCCGGAATGAATTGCCCGGGCCAGCCGATCTCGATACCGCCAGCTCGCCAGGTTCTTCTCGTCACTCGGGTTGGAGATAAACGCCGTCTCGATCAGCACCGACGGCACATCCGGCGACTTCAGCACCAGGAACGGCGCCTGCTGCACCCGGCCCTTGCGAATCCGGGTGATCTGACGGATCTCCTGCAGGATCTCGTCGCCGATATCGATGCTGGCGCTCAAAGACGCGTTCTGCGACAGATCCAGCAGGACCGATGCCAACATCTGGTCCTTGTCGTCGAGGCTGACGCCGCCGATCAGGACCGCCGAGTTCTCACGCTCGGCGATACGGCGGGCCGCCTCGTCCGTCGCGCCCTTGGACGACAGCACGTAGACGGTTGCGCCGCGCACGCGCTTGTCGCGGAACGAGTCCGCGTGAATCGACACGAACAGATCTGCCTTGGCGCCGCGAGCGCGCTCCATCCGTTCGCGAAGATCGACGAAACGATCGTCGGAGCGCGTCAGGACCGCACGCATGGCCGGATCCGCGTCGATGATCTCGGCGAGGCGGCGGCTGATCTTCAGGACCACATCCTTTTCGCGAACGCCACTCGGCCCGCGCGCACCCGGATCCTTGCCGCCGTGGCCCGGATCGATGGCGATGACGATCTTTCTGCCCCGGACGTTACCCGGAGCCCGGGATGCGGCGGTCGGCGCCCGCTTGACGGTCGGCCGGGTGCCGATCGGGACGAGATCGATGACGAGGCGATCGCCGCGCGTGCCGTCGTTCGCCAGCAGGAAACTGCGGGGTTTCATGGGTCGCTTAAGATCGAGCACGATGCGAACCGTGCCATCCTGACGGTTCGCCGTGCGAATCTTGCGCACGACGCCGGTGCCGTCCGGCACCGGCAGCGCCTGCGTGATGATCCGGCCGGGCGTAATATCGATCACCACCCGATGGGGATCGGAAAGCGTGAAGAGCTTGTGTTCGGCGGGCTTGCTGAGATCCAGCGCGACGCGCGTTTTTTCATTCTGGCTGGCGATGCGCACGCCTTCGACCTGCACGGGACTCGCGCCAGCGACCGTGCCGGCAAGCAGCAAAAGTATCCCTGACAATTGTCGTTTGGCTGACATTTCCCCCAGGCCCCACTACCGGGAATATGGCTCAAGAGCAAGAGCACAAACATTTTATGTGGAAAATTATAAGGATAGAAATACTTTCTACAAGCCCTTTTATCATATTTTTTGGCTGCCAAGGAGCCGCCCCCGAGCCGTCAGCGCCTCGATGTCGAGCGTGCGCCCGTCTCCCTCGATCGCCAGCGTCAGCCGCAGATCGGGCCCCGGCAGCCGACTGCCCGCATGCTCGGGCCATTCGATCAGCATCACACCACCCGGGCCGATCAGGTCGAGCAGACCGAGATCCTCGACCTCGCTGGGATCATCGAGCCGGTACAGGTCGACATGATAGACAGTAAATCCATCAAATTCATAGGGTTCGACGAGTGTATATGTCGGACTCGGCACGCGGCCGGCATGCCCGAGGCCCTCGAGGAAACCCCGCGCGAAGGTCGTCTTGCCGGCACCGAGATCGCCGATCAGGTGTACGACGGCCTCCTCGATACCGGCGGCGCGCAGCGCTTCGGCCAGCCGGCGACCGACCGCTCGGGTCTGTTCGGCGGCTTCCAGATACAGCGGCCCGGACACGTGCCGTTACCCGGTCGGGTTGACGACCGCGCGCAACGGCTCGAACAGGTCGCCCGCGATCAGTCCACGCTGACCGCCAGCCGCCGCGGCATCGCCCGCACAGGCATGCGCATACACAGCCGCGGCAGCGACGGCGGGCAGATCGCCCGGGAACTGTGCGATCAGGCCAGCCACGATGCCGGTCAGCACATCACCCATGCCGGCGGTGGCCATGCCCGGATTACCGCGCCGGACGATGACCGGCCCGACCCCGTCGGCGGCGATCAGCGTACCGTGGCCTTTCAGCACGGCCACACCGCCGTACCGCTCCACGATCCGGGCCACGGCGTTCAGTCGATCGGCCTGTACAGTCGCGCTGTCGCAGCCCAGCAGGCGACCGGCCTCTCCCGGGTGCGGAGTCAGGACCCAGTCGTCACGCCGCGAGGGTTCGTCGGCCAACCAGTTCAGCGCATCGGCATCGACAATCTTCGGCTGGGGGCATTCGACGACCCGTTGGCAAATCGCGCGAGACCAGCCGTCACGACCGAGGCCGGGGCCCAGCGCGATCACGGTAGCTCGCTCGAGCAACGGTTCGAGATCGTCCGGCGATGCCACGCCCACGCACATCAGTTCGGGGCGAGACGCCGCGATCGACCCGACGCTGTCCGGATGGGCGGCGACGCTGACGAGCCCGGCACCCACGCGCAGCGCCGCCTCGCCGGATAGCCTCGGGGCCCCC
>PVMS01014818.1_pt1 | contig 10499 bp, 10 predicted proteins | sample 1853461 | NCBI WGS metagenome assembly PVMS01 (sample SAMN08582032, study PRJNA380276) | Marine sediment metagenome, whole genome shotgun sequencing project. | isolation source: ocean sediment barecode stripped | collected 2017
CGACTGGCAGAGACAGGAAGTTTTATCATTAATAAATCAACCAATAAACGATCTGGTGTTTCAGGCACAAACTATCCATCGGAAGTATTTTGATGCCAATACCGTTCAGCTCAGCACCCTGTTAAATATAAAACAAGGTGGCTGCCCGGAAGACTGTGCCTATTGTCCACAGAGTGTTCGTTATGAAACCGAAGTAAACGCAGAGGCAATGTTGTCATTAGATAAAGTAAAACATGCTGCGGCAAAAGCTAAGCAGGAAGGCGCAACCCGTTTTTGCATGGGTGCTGCATGGCGCGGCCCCAAAGAAAAAGATTTCAAAGCAGTTTTGGAAATGGTCAAGGAGGTCAAGTCTTTGGGAATGGAAACCTGTGTCACCATGGGCATGTTAAATGATGACCAAACAACGAGACTGAAACAGGCTGGGCTGGATTATTACAATCATAATCTTGATTGCTCAGAATCATTTTATGAAACCATTATTAGCACCAGAGATTACAAGGATCGTTTGCAAACACTGGCAAGTGTGCGTGATGCAGGCATTAATGTTTGTTCGGGAGGCATCATAGGTATGGGTGAAGGCGTATCGGATCGTGCAGATATGTTATGTACTCTGGCCAACCTGGAGAAACATCCAGAGAGTGTACCAATAAATCTGCTAGTAAAAGTTAAAGGTACGCCATTAGCTGAGGAAGAAGATCTGGATCCGTTTGACATGGTCCGCATGATTGCAGCAGCAAGAATCATGATGCCGGCGGCACATGTGCGCCTGTCTGCAGGTCGATCGGAAATGAATGATGAGCACCAGGCGCTTTGTTATCTGGCCGGGGCAAACTCAATTTTTTATGGCGAAGAACTTTTGACGACAGAGAACCCGGCGCTTGAAAAAGATCGTTTGTTGTTTGCTCGCCTGGGCATTAATGCACTTCAATAAAGAATCGTTTCCAGTAAACAATTTGTAATGAGTACCCAGATCGATAGTTCCGAAAATAATAATTCTAGTAAGGATATTTTCAGACATAAGCTGGAGAAAAAACTTCAGCTTCGTAAAGATCAAAATCTTTTTCGCAAATTAAATACGCTCACTTTCCGCCAGGGCCCGGAAATTAAAATTGATGGTCATGATCTAATAAATTTTTGCAGTAATGACTATCTTGGATTGGCAAATCATCCAGGGATTATCTCCGCGTTCAGGACTGGCGCCGATCAGTTCGGTGTTGGTAGTGGCGCTTCGTCATTAGTTTGTGGCAGAAGCGATCTACACCAGCAGCTCGAGGAAAAACTCGCTGATAAAACCGGCAGAGAAGCTGCCCTGATTTTCCCAAGCGGGTACATGGCAAACCTGGCGGTGGCGACAACATTTACAGGGAGAAAAGACGGTGTGTTTCTTGACCGGCTTGCGCATGCTTCCCTCATTGACGCAGCACGATTGTCAGGCGGGAAACTGTATCGATATGAACACGCCGATCCTGTGGCCCTGGATCTTGCCCTGAAGAACTCATGTATGGATATGAAGTTAGTGCTTACTGACGCTGTGTTCAGCATGGATGGTGACAAAGCACCAATAAAAGAATTAATCACGGTGTGTAAACAGAATGATGCTGTGCTTGTCGTTGATGACGCACATGGTTTTGCTGTGCTTGGCAAGAAAGGAGGCGGCTTGCTGGAAGAGAATGAAATCCCGGTAGAGGATGTGCCTATCCTTGTCGCAACATTCGGCAAAGCGTTGGGGACTTCAGGAGCGTTTATTGCTGCAGACAAGGTAATTATCGAAACATTGATTCAGTTTGCCAGGACATATATTTATACAACGGCGCTTGCACCTGCGATTGTTGGCGCGACGCTCGCGTCTCTTGAGCTAGTCGAAAAAGAATCATGGCGTAGAGAAACTTTAACTACATTAATAAAACATTTTTGTTCTGGTGCTGAAGCTCTGGGCTTGAATCTTTTGCCGTCTGAAACAGCTATTCAACCATTGATAATAGGGGATGCAGAAAGCGCAGTACGTATCAGTGATAAATTATTCTACGAAGGGTTTCTTGTCTCGGCAATCAGACCACCGACAGTGCCTGAAGGAAGCGCGCGCTTGAGAATTACATTAACCACGAGCCACACTGAAGAACAAATTGATCGATTGCTAGAGACGTTGGGCAAAATGTTATGAGGCGAAAAGAAATCAGGGATCTGATATTAATACATGGTTGGGGATTTAATCATCGAGTGTGGAAAAAGTTTATTCCACATGTCGAAGATCGGTGGAGAGTAAAGTGTATCGACCTGCCTGGTTATGGTGATCCTGAAAATAAAGTTGATTCACATAGTGATCGGGAAGGCATCGATCAAATATTAAACAGTATTAATGCAGACATTCCTGAAAACGCTATCATTCTCGCCTGGTCCCTGGGCGGAACAGTTGCGATGAAACTTGTGCAAAGGAGAAGTGATATCAAGGCCCTCGTGTTGCTTGCAAGTAACCCATGTTTTTTGAAGAAACAGGATTGGCAACACGGTGTCGAACCTGCCGAGTTTAATAAGCTAGTCAGTCAGCTCAGTAAAGACAAAATAAAAACACTGCAAACATTTGCCGGCCTGGTGGCCATGGGTGAAAAGAATCCCAGGCAAATTATAAATGAATTAAACGACCATCTCTTAAGTGATGTGCCAGAACAAAAAATACTCATGTCCGGACTGGAGATATTAAGAGAGGAAGACCTGCGACAAGACCTGGTAAAGTTGCATTGCCCAATTGGAATCATTTTTGGTGAAAACGATATTCTGATCAAGCGAACAACCGGGAGTGCAATACAATCATCGCGACCCGATGTTCACACGATTGAAATTCCCGAAACAGGACACGCTCCATTTTTGTCGCGCCCCCGGGAAACAGCAGATGCCTTAATGAAACTCACAGCCAGGCTTTTTTAAACCAGTGGCCATTAATAAAACGAAAGTAGCCACCAGCTTCAACAGCTCTGCGCAAGATTACGCAAAGCACGCAGTATTGCAAAGAACAGTCGCTGAACGCCTGCTTGAGAGACTGGAACTCGTTAGCATATCGCCAAAAGTGATTATTGATGCTGGTTCAGGCCCGGGAATTACCGCGAGGCACTTGGCAAAAAGGTATAAAGGAGCTCAGGTTCTGCAAGTGGATTTATCATTGAACATGCTAAGTCGATCCAGATCGCAAGACCCTCGTTTTTTCTCAAAACAACAATATGTTTGTGGCGACATAGAAAATTTACCCCTGGTAAAAAATTCTGCAGAACTGGTTTTTTCAAGCCTGATGCTGCAATGGTGTACCGATCTTGATGCAGCCTTCGTTCAGATCAAAAGTACCTTAAAAAAACAAGGCCTGTTTCTGTTTGCAACCCTGGGCCCTGATACCTTGAAAGAACTGCGCACCAGCTGGGCCGAGGTGGATGATGGTGTGCATGTGAATACGTTTATTGACATGCATGATGTCGGTGACGCCCTGGTTCGGGCAGGTTTTGTTGAGCCGGTGATGGATGTTGAACACATTACATTGACCTATGAAGATTGTTTTTCCCTGATGAAAGATTTAAAAACCCTGGGTGCCAGTAATGCTGATATTGAAAGACACAGAGGCTTAACCGGAAAAAACAAAATGAACAAGATGATGGCTGCCTATGAAAATTTTCGTAGCGAAGGACGATTACCTGCAACCTATGAGGTGGTTTATGGTCATGCCTGGACACCACTAGAAGTGACCTCGCCGGTCAGTTTGGCCAATGAAGCTTATTTCCCAATCTCCTCGTTAAAGATTAGAGACTAGAAATGTCAGACTACTTTATCACTGGAACGGACACAGGCGTAGGCAAGACCTGGGCGACATTGGCGCTGATGAAAGCGATGCAGGACAAGGGTAAGGTTGTTGTTGGCATGAAGCCGGTGGCTAGCGGTTGTCAGAAAACCAGTGTAGGGCTACGTAATGATGATGCCACGCGAATTCTCGAGCAGTCGAGCAGTCGAGGCAATCAGATTATAAATTATAAAACCGTCAATCCCTATGCATTCGAACAGGCCGTTGCACCGCATATTGCTGCGGAGTTGGCGGGGGTGGTAATTGATATTGAAAAGATAGCCAGTGAATTCAGCACACTGAAAAAAGACGCTGACATTGTGGCGGTAGAAGGTGTCGGGGGATGGAGCGTCCCCTTGGGGGCGGAGATCATGTTGGCGGACATTGTTGAACGCCTGAATCTGAAAGTGATACTTGTTATCGGACTGCGTTTGGGCTGTATTAACCACGCATTGTCTGCGACCAGGACAATTGAAGGGGATGGGGCGAAACTTCATGGTTGGATAGGCAATCAGCTTGACCCAGACTATGCTTGCCTGAATGAAACCATGAACACGCTGCAGACACGCATTGATGCCCCACTTTTAGGCAGTTTGCCCTTTATGGAGAGTTTTGATCTGAAAACTGCTGCCAGCCAGCTTCGGACATAGTCCCATTTGGCACAAAAATACGCACCGAGACAAAAACCCTTCAATTAGTCGGGCCGATGTTACAAAAACTTGCCAAAACACACCAAAATAGGGCATATTGTCGCACCATGTAAGAAGTATTTATGTGCATAACCACTTATGTATAAGAATAATTGCCGGTTTGAGGGAGCCAGGTGGTTTACGCCAGAAGAGTTACGAAGCAAATAAGCTGGAAATTCCAATTAAAAAAGATCGTGCTTTAAACGATCGCAATCGGGTTTCTCTGTCTTGAAAACTCTTTGGTTTTATTATGATTGTGTCCCTTACCATATGAATTATCTGAGGCTGACCCTAGGGGAAGAGCTTCAGGTTGTTGGTTTATTGCTTTGGCCTTGTGGGTTTAGATGACAAGACCAGGCTTATATGTTTTAGAAAGAGTTGGAAATTTTACATTAACATTTTGCTGAGGAACGCTGCATGTTTGTTAAAAGTCTGAGAAACATTATAAGGGGTGCGGTTCCAATGGTATTGCTGCTGTGGTCAACAGTTGCCAGTGCTGATTGGGCGCTTAACCTGAGAGAGGGGGTGACACCGGTTAGTCATGAGGTCTATGACCTGCACATGATTATCCTCTGGATCGTCACCATTATCGGGATCGGTGTCTTTGGCATCATGGCCTGGTCTATTTTCCATCACAGGAAATCGAAGGGCGCGGTTCCCGCACAATTTTACCACAGCACTTTCGCTGAGATCACCTGGACAATTATTCCTATCCTGATTTTGATTGTCATAGCGGTTCCCGCAACCAAGACACTGGTACTTATGGAGCAAACAGGTGATGCGGAAATGACGCTGAAAGTAACCGGCTATCAGTGGAAGTGGAAGTATGATTACATGGACGATGACCTGAGTTTCTTCAGCTCCCTGGGAAAGGCCAGTAATGAGGCTCGCCAGCTAAATTCCGGCATAGATCCAGCCAGCGTTGATAACTACCTGTTAGAGGTTGATAAGCCGGTTGTCTTGCCAACCAAGACCAAGATTCGAATCTTGACCACCGCCAATGATGTTATCCATTCCTGGTGGGTGCCTGATCTGGGCTGGAAGCGCGATGCGATCCCCGGGTTTATCAACGACAACTGGACTTACATCGAAGAGCCGGGCACCTATCGCGGCAAGTGTGCCGAGTTATGTGGCAAAGATCATGGTTTTATGCCAATCGTTGTAGAGGCAGTGCCTATGGAGGATTATCGTACCTGGATTGCTGACACCAAGCAGGCGCAAATCGATGCCCTGGCTAATTCAGATCGGGAATGGGCGCAGGATGAATTGATGACCCATGGCGAAGCGATCTATGCTGCCAACTGTGCCGCCTGTCACATGGCCGACGGCAAGGGCACTGGCCCATTTCCACCACTGGATGGCAGCGCTATAGTACAGGGGCCAGCGGCAGAGCATGTCAAGCAGGTGTTGGTTGGCAAGAACCTGATGCCAGCGTTTGCCAGGCAATTGTCTGATGCCGATTTAGCAGCAGTCATTACTTATGAGCGAAACTCCTGGGGCAATGCGACCGGTGATGTTGTACAGCCTGCCGATGTCAAGGCCGCACGCTAGAAAGAATCAATTTAATTAATTAAGAATCTATAAAAGAGACAATAATGAGGATAGACACATGAGCTACGCAGCTGTCCACGACGACGATCATCATGATCATAAACCAACAGGTATAGGACGTTGGTTGTTTTCTACTAACCATAAAGACATTGGCACCATGTATCTGGTGTTCGCCCTGATTATGTTTTTTGTCGGCGGCGCAATGGCCATGGTAATACGTGCTGAACTTTTTCAGCCGGGACTGCAATTTGTTGATCCGCAGTTTTTTAATCAAATGACCACGGTGCACGCCCTGGTCATGATCTTTGGTGCCTTAATGCCTGCGGGCGTTGGGCTGGCCAACTGGCTGATCCCGATGATGATTGGCGCACCAGACATGGCGCTTCCACGCTTGAACAATATGAGCTTCTGGATATTGCCATTTGCCTTTACCATGCTGTTGTCCACCCTGTTTATGGAGGGTGGCGCACCTGCAGGTGGCTGGACCATGTATCCTCCGCTTACATTACAGTTGGGCGATGCCTTTCCCTTTCTGATCTTTACTATTCATTTACTCGGTATCTCATCCATCATGGGTGCCATCAATATTATTGCGACGGTGTTTAATATGCGTGCCCCGGGCATGACCTACATGAGGCTGCCGCTGTTTGTCTGGACCTGGATCATTACCGCTTTTCTGTTGATTGCGGCCATGCCTGTTTTTGCAGGTGCGGTGACCATGATGTTGACTGATAAATTCTTTGCTACCAGTTTCTTCAGCGCTGCAGGCGGCGGTGATCCGGTGATGTTTCAACACCTCTTCTGGTTCTTCGGTCATCCCGAAGTGTATATCTTGATCCTGCCTGCCTTTGGCATCGTTTCGCAGATCTTACCCACCTTTGCGCGCAAACCATTGTTTGGCTATGCATCGATGGTTTACGCAACAGCAGCAATCGCATTCCTGTCCTTCTTTGTCTGGGCGCACCATATGTTTACGGTTGGTATGCCACTGGCCGGTGAGCTTTACTTTATGTATGCCACCATGTCGATTGCCATACCAACAGGCGTGAAGATATTCAACTGGATGGCGACCCTGTGGAAAGGTTCCATGACCTTCGAGACACCGATGCTGTTCTCATTGGCCTTCATTGTCCTGTTTACCATCGGCGGGTTTACCGGTCTGATGATGGGCGTGACCCCGGTTGATTTTCAATATCACGATACCTACTTCATTGTTGCACATTTTCACTATGTGCTGGTTCCTGGTGCGATCTTTGCCGTGATGGGCGGGGTCTATTATTGGTTGCCAAAATGGACTGGGCATATGTACAACGAAACTCTGGGCAAATGGCATTTCTGGCTGTCTGCAATCTCGGTGAACGTCTTGTTCTTCCCTCAGCATTTTTTGGGTCTGGCCGGTATGCCACGTCGAATCCCGGACTACAGTGTGCAGTTCGCTGACTGGAACATGATCTCCAGTCTTGGTGGCTTTGCCTTCGGTCTGTCACAGCTGTTATTTGTCGTTGTTGTTATTCAGTGTGTTCGTGGCGGTCAGAAAGCGACAGATCAAGTGTGGGAAGGCGCTCATGGCCTGGAATGGACCTTGCCCTCGCCACCACCATTCCACTCATTTACCACGCCACCTCAAGTGACGGAAGCAATGGCTCATTCATAAGATTGGTATGAGTCTGGCAATGACGGTAAACAAGGAAAAAGACGAGTTAACGGAATCTCGGGATAGCGCCAATATCAAACTGGCTATTTTCCTGGGTGTGGTTGCCTTCGGATTTTACCTTGGGTTCATCTGGTATTATTTCAAATGAACACTGATCGCACTACCGGGAAATTAGCTGTCTTTGCGCTTGCTATGTTTGGCTTTGGTTATGCCCTGGTGCCGCTTTACGATGTGCTTTGTGACATTACCGGGCTGAATGGCAAAACCGGAGAGATCACGGCCAGGACCGTTAGCGAATTGGTGGTTGACTACGATCGTACGGTAACGGTTGAGTTTGATACCAATGTAAATAGCGATTTGCCGTGGAAATTTAAAGCAGTAGATAAAAAGCTGGTGGTACACCCTGGCGAGGTCACAGAGGCTGTGTTTATTGCGATCAATACCTCTGCGGCAGAAGTTACGGGCCAGGCAGTGCCCAGCGTGGCGCCGGCACAGGCATCCTTGTATTTTAACAAGGCAGAATGTTTCTGTTTTTCCCGGCAAACCCTAGCCGGCCACGAACAAAAAGAAATGGTGGTTCGGTTTGTTGTAGAGACCGGGTTGCCGGAAAAGATTTCGACGGTAACCCTATCATATACATTTTTTGTCGCACCGGAACCTGAAGACGTTGCTCGCCAGGTTCCCGTTGTTCTAGAAACCACTATTTGAAATAGTTTTAAATTTAAGCGTTAGATAATAAACGAGGAAAAGAAGTCATGTCTGATTCGAACAGCACTTACTTTATACCCGATCCAAGTCGTTGGCCGCTGGTTGGTACAATCGCCTTGTCTTTGACATTCATCGGTGCGTCCATCATGTTGAATGGCTCGGGGTTTGGTACTTTTATCATGGGTATTGGTATCGCTGCAGTTGTCTATATGTTTGCAGGCTGGTTTGCTGACGTAATTGGTGAGAGCCTGCAGAACAAATACAACAAGCAGGTCGATGTCAGTTTCCGCTGGGGAATGGCCTGGTTTATTTTTTCAGAGGTGATGTTTTTTGCGGCCTTTTTTGGCGCCCTGTTTTATGCGCGTCAGCTGGCGTTGCCCTGGTTGTCTGGCGAAGGTGCCAAGGTGGCAACACATATATTTCTGTGGCCAGATTTTATATTTGATTGGCCGATCCTGGCGATTCCGGATGAGAATGCCTTCATTGATTCACTGTTCTATGAAACCATCCCGGCATGGGGCGTGCCTGCCCTGAATACTGCTATATTGTTGTCCAGTGGCGCGACCGTGACCTTAGCACACTGGGCCCTGAAAAAGGGCAATAATAAGGCACTGTGCTGGTGGTTATTTGCAACCGTACTGCTTGGTTTTACCTTTGTCTATTTTCAGGCAGGAGAATATCATGAGGCATATACCGAATTGAATATGAAGTTTAGCTCCGGGATATATGGCTCAACCTTTTATATGTTGACGGGGTTTCATGGCTTCCATGTCACCATGGGCGCGACCATGTTGACGGTCATATTGATTCGCTCAATGAAGGGTCATTTTACAGAGCATAATCATTTCGGTTTCGAAGCGGTTGCCTGGTATTGGCACTTTGTTGATGTTGTCTGGCTAGGCCTGTTTATCTTTGTTTACTGGTTGTAAACGGCAAGATAATCTTAATAAAAGAAAGGGCGCTACTTTTGTAGCGCCCTTTCTGTTTCAGGGGCTTCAGGACTGATGCCATGGGGCTGTATCATGCCGGTAAAGTAACCGATGATTAGCATCAGAAACAATGCGATTGACAGGGTGATTCTTATGCTGAGTGATTTTACTGTGCGGTCTGATTCTCCCTTGTCATTAATGAGGAAAAACATGCCTGATGCAAGACTGGCAAGTACCGCAAGCAATAACAGCACGATAATAATTTTGAAGATAAGGGCAGCAGTCACTGTTTATCAATATAATTTGTTTGTGGAAAGATTATTTGTGAAGTACGAGTATACTCTTCCTGCTGTGTCGATTCACATATCAATATTGCTATGGGGCCATGTCTAGGTGCGCATTGCCTCCTGGGAATTTAATCCGAGCCTGTGGCCGACATTAGCTACCTTATTGGTATTGCCTCTGTTTATGTACCTAGGGCTCTGGCAACTGGATCGAGCGGAACAAAAATGTACATTGCATGGTGAATTTGAAGTCCGCCAGGCTGCGAACGAGATAAATTTAAACAGGGAAGATGGCTTGCGAAATAATTTCGATGAATTGCATTGGCGCAAAGTTACCATAGAAGGTGTATTTTCCAGAGACATTAATGTTTTGTTGGATAATCAGGTGAATCACGGAGTTGCGGGCTATTTTATTTATACACCGTTCAAGCTAAAAGAACAGGATGTGTGGGTATTGGTGAACCGAGGCTGGTTGCCTGCTGGCGATAGTCGTGATAATCCACCAGAGATAGTGTTGGAAGAAGAGGCCTTGCAGATCGCCGGCAGTGTTAAATCACCACCAAATACGGGGATATTACTGGCAGAAAATATTGTGGAACAGCTTGGCGAGGGAATAATCCGCGTGCAAAAACTGGAACTGCCAGGTATTGAAACAGCATTAAACCTTGAGCTTTTACCTTATGTGGTAAGAATGGCCCCTGAATCACCGGCCGGGTTCGCAAGGCCCTGGAGAGCCCCGGGCTCAGGAGAAGAAAAGCATCTGGGCTATGCCTTTCAGTGGTTTGCCATGGCAGCCGCAATACTTGTAATTTATTTAATACTTAACATTAAACGAGCGAAATAGATTTTTATGTCAGACCCAATAGA
>PVMS01077071.1_pt1 | contig 10498 bp, 7 predicted proteins | sample 1853461 | NCBI WGS metagenome assembly PVMS01 (sample SAMN08582032, study PRJNA380276) | Marine sediment metagenome, whole genome shotgun sequencing project. | isolation source: ocean sediment barecode stripped | collected 2017
CCGATCTGGACCCCTGATGGATCTCGAGTGATGTTCGCGTCGGAGCGAGACGGACCCGGTTGGGATCTCTACTCCAAGGCCATTGATGGGCGCGGCGGTGTCGAACGCCTCCGGATCGGACAGCCGGCGGCGCAGCTCGTCGTCCTGAGACGGCACTGCGAGGGTCACCGAGAACGTGCGGTTGTCACCGACGAAGGTGCCGTACTTGATATAGCCGAGGTCGCCGCCGATCGGCCCCGAGCGAGGGGGCACCTCCGCACCGGGTCGCAGCCGGTAGAAGCGGCTGGCGTAGACGATGCCCGTGTCCTCGACCGTTTCGGTCACCTCTCGTGCGCCGATCTCTGCGAGCCATTCGGGCGTCGCGCTCCGACGGCCGGTGGCCGACACCATCAGATCGGACTCGACGGTACTTCCGTCGGCGAGCCGGACGGCGGTGACCACCGGAATGCCGTCCTCCTCGTCGTCGGCGACGAGCCCCGTCACCGCGGTTCCGGTACGGAATGTCACGCCGTCTTCGGCCAGCGTTGCGCGGCGCAGGATCCACTCGAACGTGGTGCGACGGCACGCGATCATGGCCAACTCGTCGTCGCCGGGCTCGTGCTCCCACGACTCCATCGTCTCGGGCAGCATGTCACCGATCCGCATCTCGCTCGCGCCCTCGGCCAGCAGCGCCTCGAGCACGTCGGGATGATTCTCTCGCAGGAGATTCCGCAGCCGGGCGAGGAAGGCGTGGCTGTGTCGGACCTGTGGCGCACCGCGACGGTCCCAATCGAACGCCTCGTCGGCGGTCGCCGGCATCGGCGTGTCGTCACGCTCCAAGACGGTGATCCGATGCCCTCGCCGAGCCAGGTCGAGTGCCGACGCGAGCCCCGCGATCCCGCCTCCGGTGATGGTCACATCCATGCGCACACCCATGTTGTTGGCCTCATTCCCGCAGACTACAAACGGCCGACGCGTCGACTCCGTCGGGACGGGAATCGCCTATCTTGAGCCGATGGACGACGCTGCGCTTCGAGGCTGGTGGAAGCGAGGCGGGTTGGAGCCTCCACCGGGCGCACGCGTCACCGTGGCCGGATCCGATCCCGTGCTCGAGGCGCGCCACCGGCCGGGAGAGGCGGCAGCGGCCGCCCTCGGTCTGCTCGGCGCATGGTCGGCCCACATCGGCGAGCAGCGGGGTGCAGAACCGCAGTCGGTTCGTGTCGACACCGGTTCGGCCGCCGCGTCGCTGCTCGGCTTCGCGGTCCAGTCGGCCGAGAGACTCGACCTGACGAGATACCAGAACCCTTTGAGCGCGCTCTACCCGACCGCCGACGATCGCTGGATCCATCTGCACGGCGGCTTTCCCCGCCTTGCCGACGGCCTCACCGCACTGCTCGGTTGCGACGCCACCGCCGAGTCGATCGGGGCAGCGGTGAAGACCTGGAGCGGCGACGCTCTCGAGGACGCGATCGCCGGCGCCGGCCTGTGCGCGGCGCTGGCGCGCACGACGACCGAGTGGGGCGAGCACCCGCAGGGTCTGGCCCTGGCGGGTCTCGGGGCGGTGACGATCCGCCGGATCGGTGACGCGCCGCCCCGCCGCCGACCGCCTGGCCACCAACCTCTCAGCGGGGTCCGAGTGGCCGACCTGACGCGTGTGCTGGCCGGTCCCACCTGCGGTCGCTCGCTCGCCGCGCACGGTGCCGACGTGCTTCGCGTCGGATCGCCGAATCTCCCCAGCGTCGAGCCGTTCGTGGTCGAGACGGGCCACGGCAAGAGATGCGCGTTCGTCGACCTCGACGACGATGACGGCATGCGCAAGCTGCTCGATCTCGTCGCCGGCGCCGACGTGTTCTGTCAGGGCTACCGGTTGGGCTCGCTCGCCGAGCGCGGCCTCGGGCCCGAGGAACTCGCCGACCTCGCCCCCCGGCCTCGTCTACGTCTCGATCAACTGCTACGGCCACGTCGGCCCGTGGGCCCAACGCCCCGGCTGGGAGCAGCTCGCCCAGACCACCAGCGGCATCGCCATGGCCGAGGCCGTCGACCGCGTACCGAAGCTGATCCCAGCCGCCGCCACCGATTACACGACCGGCTACCTCGCCGCGGTCGGAACACTGATCGCGCTGTCGCGCCAGATCGACGAAGGTGGCTCGTGGCTGGTCGAGGCATCGTTGTGCCAGACCGCAGGGTGGATCCAATCGGGCGGCGCGGATCGCGACCCGGCCACCGCCATCGGCCTCGGAGACGTGGCGTCGCGTCGCCGGACGGTCGACACCGCCTGGGGCGCGGTCGCCCACCTGCCGCCCGTCGAGTGGTTGGAGCGCACTCCGGCACGGTGGCAGCGACCCCCGGCGCCGCTGGGAACACACGATCTGTCCTGGCTCGATCGGACGCCGGCCTGACCACCCGTTACGTCACCCTCCGCAGAGCGCTGCCCGTCCACTCGAATGGGTTCGGCGTGGCCGTTCGCCCCGGTCTGGGCTCGAGCGGCTGCGTGAGCGAGGGCGTCGTCGTCACCGGCAATCGCTCACATCGAACGGCGATGGTGGGTCCTCCAGATTCTGTGTGAGCGGAAGTGCCTCCGAGAACGGTAATCGCTCACATGGAACGGCGATGGCGGGCCGTCCGGATTCTGCGTGAGCGGAGGTGCCTTCGTTGGTGGTAATCGCTCACATGGATGACCGGGGGGGAATCGGCTACCAGGACGCCGCGATGTACTGGGTCTCGCAGAACTCGTAGATGCCCTCGGAGGCTCCCTCGCGGCCGAGGCCGGACTGTTTCATCCCGCCGAACGGTGCGGCCGGGTCCGACATCGCGCCGCGGTTGATCCCGACCATTCCCGATTCGAGCCGTTCGGCGACGCTCAGGCCTCGGCCGACATCTCCGCTGTAGACGTAGGCGGCCAACCCCATCTCGGTGTCGTTGGCGTGGCGGATCATGGCCGCCGTGTCGGTGAAGGGGATGACGGGGGCGACAGGTCCGAAAATCTCCTCTCGCGTGATCGGGGAGTCGGCGGCGACGCGGCCGAGCACGGTCGGCTGGTAGAAGTAGCCGGGTCCCTCGATCGGCGAGCCACCGGTGGCAACGACCGCCCCGGCGCCGACGGCGTCTCGCACGAGGCCGTCGATCGAGTCGATCGCAGCGGCGTTGATCATCGGCCCGCACGTGACATCGGCGTCGAAGCCCGATCCAACTCTCATCGCGTCCATGGTTGCTGCGAGCCGGGCGGTGAACTCCCCGGCGACCCCTGCCTCGACGAAGAACCGATTGGCGGCGGTGCACGTTTCTGCCGAGTGACGCATCTTGGCCACCATCGCGCCTTCGACCGCGGCGTCGAGGTCCGCGTCGTCGAACACGATGAACGGGGCATTGCCGCCCAGCGCCATGCAGGTCTTGAGCACCCGATCGGCACAGCGGCGCAGCAGCACCCGCCCGACCTCGGTGGAGCCGGTGAACGACACCATGCGGGTGGCGGGATGGTCGACCGCGGCGTCGAACCAGGCGCCGGCCGAGGTGGTCGGCACGATGTTGACCACACCGTCGGGAACACCGGCCTCGCCGAGCAGCTCACCGATCCGCAGCGCGGTCAGAGGGGTCTCACGCGGTGGCTTGACGACCACGGCGTTGCCGGCGGCCAGAGCGGGGGCGATCTTGCGGGTGATCATCGCGGCCGGGAAGTTCCACGGCGTGACGATGACGACGACACCGACCGGCGGGTGATGGACGATGATCTTGTTGTCGCCCGCCGGCGCTGTCCCGATCGAGCCGTGGATCCGTACCGCTTCCTCGGCGTTCCAGCGGAAGAACTCGGCCGCGTAGGTGATCTCGCCGCGGGCATCGGCCAGCGGCTTTCCGTGTTCGCGGGTGATCAGTTCGGCGAGTTCGTCGGTGTGCTCGACCAGGGCCTGCCAGCAGGCCCGGAGCACCTCGGAGCGGACGCGGGGCGCGGCGGCGGCCCAGCCCTTCTGCGCGGCCGCCGCAGCATCGCAGGCCGCTACCGCGTCGGCCGCGGTTCCGGCCGCCACCTCGGCCACCTGCTCTCCGGTGGCCGGATCGAGCACCGAAATCGTCTCGCCGTCGGCCCCGCCGCTCCACCTCCCGTCGATCAGCAACTTCGTCTGCATCGTGCCTCCCGGTTGACAGAATTCGCGGCCGCACGATGATAGGCACGACGATGGGGTGACTCGAGATCGAAGGGAGCAATGTGTGATGGACCGTAACGATGGGCCGGATGACGGCGTAGGCGGCAAAGGGCGGCTGACCCGGAGAGGATTCCTCGCCGCCACCGTGGCCGCCGCGGCACTCGCCGCGTGTTCCGACGATGAGGGCGATGGCGGTGCGGAATCGACTCCGTCGACGACGGGTCCGGACGAAGCGTCGTCGACGACGGCCGAGTCGACGACCACCACGACACCGGCCACCACCACGGCGGCCACCACTACAACGACGACGACGACCGCGGCTGTGACCTCCGACCCGTTCACGCTCGGTGTCGCATCGGGTGATCCGCTGCCCGACTCGGTGATCCTCTGGACCCGGCTCCTCCCCGACGGCGACGACCTCGGCACGATCGATGTCGAGGTCGAGTGGGAGGTCGCCACCGACGACAGCTTCGACGAGATCGTCGCGTCGGGCAGCGAACCTGCGATCGCGGCACTCGCCCACTCGGTCCACGTCGACGTGGAGGGTCTCCAGCCGGACACCGCGTACGTCTACCGGTTCCGGGTCGGCGAGTTCGAGAGCGAGCCGGCCCTGACCCGCACGTTCGCCGCGCCGGGCACGCTGCCCGACCGGTTCAGGTTCGCCTTCTCGTCGTGTCAGAACTGGGAGCAGGGCTACTACGCCGCATACCGCGACGTCGTCGAACAGGATGCTCTCGACGCCTTCGTCTTCCTCGGCGACTACATCTACGAATACGCCAGCGGCGGCTACGCCGACGAGCGCGGCCGCACGACGGGCCAGGACTTCGAAGCGGTCACGCTCGACCAGTACCGGCAGCGCTACGCGCTCTACAAGACCGACCCACTGCTGCAGGCCGCCCACGCGAAGGTGCCGTGGATCATCACGTGGGACGACCACGAGGTCGAGAACGACTACGCCGGCGCGAGCAGCGAGGACGACGCGGATGTGGCCGAGTTCCTGGAACGACGGGCTGCTGCCTACCAGGCCTGGTACGAGCACATTCCCGTTCGGCTCGAGCCGCCGACAGGGCCGGACTACCCGATCTACCGGTCGCTCGGCCACGGCGACCTCATCAGGTTCCACGTGCTCGACACCCGCCAGTACCGCGCCGACCAGCAGCGGAGCGAACCCTTCCTCGAGGCGCTCGGCGAGGCCGTGCAGGTGCGCGACGACGCCGTGTCGTTCTCGCCCGAACAGACGATGCTGGGCGAGACCCAGCACGATTGGGTGGTCGGCGAGGTGGCCGCATCCGACGCGGTCTGGGACGTGCTGGCACAACAGGTCTTCATGTTCGGCGGCAACGCCGTCGCGGGGAGCGAACCACCCGTGATCGTGGTCGACACGTGGGACGGATACGCCGGCGCACGCCAGACACTGCTCGAAGCGATCGGGCCCGAGGCCGACAACCTGGTCGTGCTCACCGGCGACTTCCACTCGGCGGCGGTCGGCGATCTGCGCACCGATCCCTTCGACACGTCGCTCCCGGTCGTCGGAACCGAATTGATGGCGACGAGTATCTCGTCGTCGTTCTTCGACGACGACGAGGCCGTTGAGTCGTTGGTGAGCACCGCGCTGGAGGCCAACCCGCAGCTCAAGTGGTTCGATGCCAACCGTGGCTACACGCTGTGCGAGGTCACGCCGACGATGTGGCGAGCGACGTACCGGGGCGTCGCCGACCAGTTCGACGAGGCCTCGACCGTCAGCACGCTCAGCACGTGGGAGATCGCCGCCGGCGCGCCGGGCGCGGTCCAGACCGGCTGACGGCGAGGCGCCGCCCGAGAATCCACGACCCCTCCACGACCGCCCGGGCCTTCATTCCGACGCGTGACAACGTGGGTTGCCTCGCGCGCAACCCAGGATGTCGACCACACGGATGAAGAGCCCGGCCCCCTAATCGGGCGCACATGGAACGCGCCCGCCCCGCACCGACGTCATGATCCGGCGAGGCCACGACACAATGTCCCGGTGATGATGACCGATCCGACGCGCACACGGCAGCGATTCACGGCGCGCAGCATCGCCGTGATCGTGGCGGTCGTCGTCGCCGGCGGCTGGGTGGCGGTGGCGGCACTTCGTGAACCCGACCTGCCGGAGTTCGAGGCGTCGGGGGATCCGATCGAGTTGCCGGCCGACGGCACCTTTCCAGCGGTGTCGCTCGACACCTTCGAGGGGATGATGATCGGCCTTCGGGGTCAACCGGTGGTCGTCAACCTCTGGGCATCGTGGTGCGCTCCGTGTCGCACCGAGATGCCCCTGCTGCAGGACGCCGCGGACACATTCGCCGGGGAGGCGGTGATCCTCGGAGTGGCGTCGAACGACGACCCGGGCGGCGCCGAACGGTTCGTCGACCGGCTCGGCCTGACGTATCCGAGCGTGTTCGACGAAACGGGCGAGATCCGCGCCGCCCTGGGCCTCACCGCGTACCCGACGACACTCGTCTTCGATGCCGACGGGGTCATCAGCGCGCGTGTCAACGGCGGGATCTCCGAGCAGCGCCTGGCCGGCCTGATCGAGGATGCTCTGCGGTGATCGACTACGGACTCCTATTCAGCATCATCATCGCCTTCGGTGTCCCGTCGCTGGTCGCCTACTGGTGGCTCCTGTTCATCTCCGACGAATCGGTCGGGTTCTTCGACGTCGCCCTCGGTCCGGCGCTCGCTGCTCTGGTGGTGGGGCGCCTCGTCACCCTCGCGCTCGATGACCCGAACTCGATCGGGAGCATCCCCGACATGATCATCATCCGCAGCGGGGTCGAGTTCTGGCCGGGCGTCGCCGCAGCGGTCGGTCTACTCGTGTGGAGCGGCCGGCGCGCGGGGGAGGCCGGGCTGGCTTGGGTGGCCGCAGTGGTCCCGCTCGCCATGCTCGGCTACGCGGGGTACGAGGCCACCTGCCCGTTCCGCGACGGCTGCTTCGGACCCCAGAGCGCCATCGGACTGCGGCCTCCGGGGCTTTCGACCACGATGCTGCCCGTCGGACTCTTCATCGCGGGCGCAGTCGTGATCGGCGCCCTCGTCGTCCGCGGTCTCGCCGCGCGCGGCCATTCACCGGTTGTGATCGTGCTGGTGTCCGCTGTCGTCGTGGCATCGGTTCGCTCGGTGGGCTCCGTCTGGCTGCCGCACGTCGGCGAGGGGCTGACGCGCCAGCACAGGACATCCATCGGGGTTGCTGTCGCCGCGACGCTCGGGATCATCATTGCTGTCACCGTCTCCGCGCTACGGGCGCCAGATGATGTACCGATGCCCGGTGATGCGGGCGGCCGAACGGAGTGCGCCGACGGCGAGAAGCCCGGTGGGATCTTCCGCGGTGGATGACGAGAGGGAGCGAAAGCCTCGGGGCGGCCCAGACGGCTTCGTGCGGGCGGCGGGTGGCTGCTAGACCTGCCGACCATGGTCGTCGAGCGAGCTGACGAATCGCTGTCCGAGCACCGCCCTGGTCGGAATCGGGCCAAGCATCGGCTTGCCGCGGGCGGGGTGGCGACCGTCGTCGCCGGTCATTCGATGACCGCCGACAGCATCGACTTCCTCGGACCGCTGGGCTTCGATGGTGCATGGCTGGAGGCAGAGCACGGCCCAGCCGACTGGGAGCGGCTCGGAGATCTGACCAGGGCCTGTGACCTCTGGGGCATGTCGGCGCTGATGCGCCTCCGCAGGCTCGAGCCATCGCTGGTCGGGCGCGCGCTCACCCTCGGGGTTCACGGCATCGTCATTCCACAACTGAACACAGCCGACGAGGCCCGCGCACTGGTGAAGGCGGCAAAGTTCTCGCCGCTCGGCGAGAGGGGCGTCTCGCGCGGTCGCCGCTCGTACGGCAACGCCGACTTCCTGGAGTCCGACGACGACGAGACCTTGCTGATCGTCCAGCTCGAGGACCCGGCCGCCCTCGAGCACTGCGAGAGGATCGCCGCGGTGCCCCACATCGATGTGGTGTTCATCGCCCCCAACGACCTCGCCCAGGCGATGGGGTTCCAGGGGAAACCCGGCCATCCCGAAGTGGTGGCCGCGGTCGAGGACGGCCTGGCCCGCATCGCCGCCGTCGGCGAAGCGGCGCCCGGAACGTTCTGCCGCGTCGATGCCGCGCCCCGGCTGCTCGAGCTCGGTACGCGCTTCCTCTACGTCTCGTACGACCAATGGCTGGCCGAGGCCGCCGGGGCGCCTGGGTCGGCGACGTGCGCCGGCGCTCGGACCGAGTACCTACACCACCTGGTGCAGCAGCGGTTCGCCGGCGTCGAGTCGACGGCAGTTCTCGACCGCGACCGTGATGCTGCGATCGAGCGTCGCTGTGGTCAGCCAGGCGACATGGCGCATGACGACGACGTTGGTGAGCCTCAGCAGGGGATTGTCGGGCGGCGTCGGCTCGTGCTCGAACGTGTCGAGACCGGCGGCGCGCAATTGTCCGCTGCGCAGCGCGGCGATCAACGCCGCCTCGTCGACGAGGCCGCCGCGGGCGGTGTTCACCAGAACCGCACCCCTCTTCATCGACGCGATCGCGTCGGCATCGATGAGATGGCTCGTGCTGTCATCGAGGGGTATGTGAAGTGACACCACGTCTGCCCGCCCGAGCAACTCGGCCAGCGAGCAGCGCTCGCCTACCGCCTCGGGGCGCGGACTCCGCGCGTGGTAGATGACCTCCGCCCCCATCGCGTCGAGGATCGGCGCCAGGATCGTCGGCACCGCGCCGTACCCGACGAGACCGACGCACAGGCCACCAAGTTCGAGCAGGTCGTCCTGGATCTCGGGGTCCCAGCTCCACCCCTCGCCGCGCCGCGTGACGGCATCGAAGTCGGCGAGCCGTCGTAGCGCAGCGAGCATCAAAGCCAGGGTCGCCTCGGCAACGGCGCGGCTGTTGGTGCCCGGCATGTTGCAGACACGAACCGATCGAGCGGCAGCCGACTCGAGATCGATGGTGTTGACACCCACACCGAGCTTCTGTATCAGTTGCAGCCGGGGGGCAGCCTCGATGACGGCCCGCGTGACCGGCTCGAGTACGTGCCACAAGACCTCCGCATCGAGCATCTGGTGGGCGAAGTCTTCGCGGTCCTCGACCGGGCACACGACCACGTCCAGCCCTTCACCGGACAGGTCGGTGAGCCGCGCCGCGAGGTCGGGACCGGCGTCGTACTGCAGAACGACCTTCATCGCGCGCTCCCCCACGGAAAGCTCGCCGGATCCGGCAGTGATCCATCGACGCCTGGCGCGTCGGCAATCCGCAGGCCCTCGTTCCACTTGGCGGTGCGCTCACCCCGGGTGATCGAACCGACCTTGAGCTGTTTCGCCCCCCAGCCCACCGCGAGGTCCACCACCGTGGTGTCCTCGCTCTCGCCCGATCGGGCCGAGACGATCGCACCGAATCCGGCCGCGCGGGCGGAGGTGAGCGCGGCGTGCGCCTCGGTGAGCGTTCCTGCCTGATTCGGCTTCACGAGTACCGCATTGCATGCGCCATCCCGGGCCGCGGCCTCGACTCGGCCGGCATCGGTGACGAGATAGTCGTCGCCCACGATCTGGACGCGATCGCCGGCAGCCCGGGTGAACTCGACGAATCCGTCGCGATCGTGCTCGGCGAGCGGGTCCTCGATCATCACGATCGGATAGCGGTCGAGGAGGCCGAGCAACCACTCGCAGAGCCCATCGGCGTCGAACGTTCGATCCTCGCTGGCGAGGGTGTAGATGCCGTCCTCGTAGAACTGGTTCGCAGCGACGTCGAGCGAGATGGCGAGATCGACACCGGGGGTGAAGCCGGCCCCTTCGATCGAGCGGACCAGTGTCTCGATGGCGAGTTCGTTGCCGGAGAACGCCGGCCAGAAGCCCCCCTCGTCGGCAACCCCCTGGAGGTCTCCGCTATCGGCGAGGATGCGTCCGGCCGCGAGATGGACCTCGGCGACCCACTCGAGGGCCGTGGGGTAGTCGGGGGCCCCGATCGGAACGACCATGTAGTCCTGTAGGTCGACGCGCCGGCTGGCGTGCGCACCGCCACCGAAGATCTGGATCTCTGGCAACGGCAGTTGCACGGGATCATCGGTGTCACCACGGAGATGGCGCCACAGCGGTTCGCGCCCGGCGGCAGCGTGGGCGACCGCCATCGACGTGGCGACGATCGCGTTGCCGCCGAGGCGGCCCTTGTCCGGTCGGCCGTCGAGCTCGATCATCGCGGCATCGACCGCGCTCTGGTCGAGTGCGTCCATCGCCCGCAGCCGGCCTGCGATCTCGTCGTCGATCGAGGCGACTGCCCCGCGTACGTCCCAGCCGGCCAGGCGCGTGCCGCCGTCGCGACGATCGACCGCCTCGCCGCCGCCTGTCGATGCTCCCGCCGGTGCGATCGCTCGGCCTACGGTGCCGTCGCCGAG
>PVMS01050219.1_pt1 | contig 10497 bp, 9 predicted proteins | sample 1853461 | NCBI WGS metagenome assembly PVMS01 (sample SAMN08582032, study PRJNA380276) | Marine sediment metagenome, whole genome shotgun sequencing project. | isolation source: ocean sediment barecode stripped | collected 2017
ACAGCGGTCAAGGTCGCAGAAGCGAAATTCGCGCTAAGCCCGATGGCGGCTTTTGCCCGAGGCATATTGTGCAATGCGCTGGTCTGCCTGGCGGTCTGGCTGACAATTGCGGCGCGCGACGTGGCCGGCAAGATTCTCGCCATCTTGTGGCCGATTACCGCCTTTGTGGCGCTCGGCTTCGAACATTCCGTCGCCAATATGTTTCTGCTGCCGCTGGGGCTGGCGGCCGGAGCCGAAGGCGGCGTCTGGCCGATCATGAAAAACCTGGTTTTTGTCACGCTTGGCAATATCGTCGGGGGTGCCGGCGGCGTCGCCGGCGCCTATTGGGCGTGTTATCTTCGCGGCCCGCAGAACTATAGCTAGGCCTTGGTCAATCAGCCGGAGCAGCGCTTTGCAGCGCCGGCGCGGCAGCACGGATCGCTGCATCGAGGCCGTCGGTATATTGCGCGAAATTGTCCGTGAACATGTCGACCAGATGCGCCGCCTGGGCATCGTAGGCAGCCGGATCGGCCCAGGTTCCGCGCGGGTCCAGCAATGCGCTATCGACGCCCGGAACCGCCTTGGGCACGGCCAGGGCGAACCACGGCTCGGTGCCAAACTCGGCCTTTTTCAGCGAACCATCGAGGGCGGCGGTCAACAGCGCCCGGGTGGCGGCGATCGGCATCCGCGAGCCCTTGCCGTATTCGCCGCCGGTCCAGCCGGTGTTGACGAGCCAGCAATGGACGTCGTGGCGCTTGATGAGATCGCGCAGCAATTCACCGTAAACCTTCGGCGGGCGCGGGATGAACGGTGCGCCGAAACAGGTCGAGAAGGTCGCCTGCGAACCGCTAAGGCCGCGCTCGGTGCCGGCGACCTTGGCGGTGTAGCCGGACAGGAAATGGACGATCGCCTGTTCCGGCGACAATCGCGCGATCGGCGGCAGCACGCCGAACGCGTCGCAGGTCAGCATGACGATGTTGCGCGGCTGGCCGGCGCGGCCGGTCAAGATGGCATCCTCGATGAAATGGATCGGATAGGCGCAGCGGCCGTTCTCCGTCAGGCTCGCATCGTCGAAATCGGGCTCGCCGGTATGCCGATCCAGCACGACATTTTCCAGAACCGAGCCGAAGCGCTGCGTCGTTGCATGGATCGCCGGCTCGGCCTCGCGCGACAGATTGATGGTCTTGGCGTAACAGCCGCCCTCGAAATTGAAAATGCCATTGCCGCCCCAGCCGTGCTCGTCGTCGCCGATGAGCGGGCGCGCCGGATCGGTGGAAAGGGTTGTCTTGCCGGTGCCCGACAAGCCGAAGAAGATGGCGACATCGCCTTGCCGGCCGGTATTTGCCGAGCAATGCATCGGCATGATGCCTCGCTCGGGCAGCAGGTAATTGAGGACAGTAAAGACCGACTTCTTCATTTCGCCGGCATAGGCGGTACCGCCGATCAGCACCAGGCCGCGGGCAAGGTCCATGGCGATGACGGTTTCGGTCCGGCAGCCGTGGCGGGCCGAATCGGCCCGGAAAGACGGCAGATCGATGATTGTCAGGCCGGGCGAGAACGCCGCCAGATCGGCGCGTTGTGGACGGATCAGGAGGTTGCGGATGAACAGATTGTGCCAGGCCAGTTCGCAATAGAGGCGCACGGATATCTGCGTGTCGGGGTCGGCCCCGGCGTAAAGGTCCTGGGCATAGAGACGGCGGCCGCCGGCATGGGCGCGCATGTCGGCGAGCAGGCGATCGAAGGCCTGTGGCTCCATCGCCCCGTTGCCGTCCCACCAGATGGTGCCTTCGGTCGTTGCATCGCGGACGATGAATTTGTCTTTTGGCGAGCGGCCGGTGTGTTCGCCGGTCGTGGCGGCAAGCGCGCCGCCGGCGGTGAGCCGCGCCTCGCCGTTGCGAATAGCGTGTTCATAAAGGGCGGCTTCCGACAGATTCCACTCAATCGCGGCGGCACTGCCCGGATCGATTGCCGCATTGGCGTTTTGCCCCATCGAACCCATGATATGTATCGCCCTGCTTTATGGTGCCGTTGTTGGCGTGCCTCATAGCCGGTTGCCGCGCTGGCCGGCAACATGCGGCTTCTGGAAAAAATGTCGCAACAAACTTGTCTGCGCGCAATCGCCGGTCAGGAACGGCCGGCAAACGCCGCCGGATCGATGTCGGCGATGCGGCCGAAGCCGGCGACCAGGTGGGCGCTTTCAGGCGTGAAGCGGTAGAACCGGAAATCGGCAAAGCCGGCATAGCCGGCGGCGCCGGGATGGCGGTCGAGATAGACCGGAGCGGCAATCTCCTGATCGCCCGCAACACGGGCGTGGCCGACCAGCGTCAGCCGCGGCAGGGTTAGCGGATCATCTTTTGCATCCGGTGGCGCATCGGCCGGGTTATCGCCAATATCGGCGCGGGCGCCGACAATCAGCAGCGAAGCGCGCGGGTCGCCTTTCAGATTGGCGGTGTGGACGGCGAGATCCGAGAGCAGCAGGACTAGGGTGCCGGTGCGGCAATCGGACGCGATGCCGGCCCAGGAACTGAACGGCATGCCGGTTGCCGACACGCTTGCCAGCGATGCCTGCCGCGCCTTGCGCCACAGAACGGCCGCGGCCGCCACCGGATCAAAACCGGAACCTGTCATGTTTTGCTCCGTTGACGGCATTCATCTGGGTGCTTGCCACACTTTGTTCGCATTTTGTATCATAACGCTAATGGGTCATTCCCGCCGATGCGCATACGCGCCGGGGGCCAGGGAGAAATCCGATGCCGACCATCGCGCTTGTTGACGACGACCGCAACATTCTGACTTCGGTTTCGATGGCGCTGGAATCGGAAGGCTATCGCGTCCAGACCTATATCGACGGTTCCACCGCTTTGGACGGCCTGAACCAGAATCCGCCCGATCTTGCCATTCTGGACATCAAGATGCCGCGCATGGATGGCATGGAGCTGCTGCGCAAGCTGCGCCAGAAATCGGATATGCCGGTGATCTTCCTGACCTCGAAGGACGACGAGATCGACGAATTGTTCGGTTTGAAGATGGGCGCCGACGATTTTATCAAAAAACCGTTCTCGCAGCGGTTGCTCGTGGAGCGGGTCAGGGCGGTTCTGCGCCGCGCCCAACCGCGCGATATCGGTCCGGTCCGCAACGGCGAAACCGCCAAAGTGCTTGAGCGCGGCGCCCTTGTCATGGACCAGGAGCGGCACACCTGTACATGGAACGGCCAGAATGTGACCTTGACGGTGACGGAATTTCTGATCCTTTACGCACTGGGGCAGCGTCCGGGCGTCGTCAAAAGCCGTAACGCGCTGATGGACGCGGCCTATGAAGATCAGGTCTATGTCGACGACCGGACCATTGACAGCCACATCAAACGGTTGCGCAAGAAGTTCAAAGTCGTCGACAATGACTTTAACATGATTGAGACGCTGTACGGCGTTGGCTACCGGTTCAGGGAGACCTGATCGCCGGAAGTCTCAAAATGAGAAACCCGGCTGAGACATGGTCGCCGAAACGCATCGATCCAAAGCACCAGCCGCGGGCACGTCGGCCCTCGGCGCAATCCGGCGCGGACTGAAACGCACCCGGGCCATCCTGGCCCCGGTCGGCATGGTATTCCGGCCGGTGGCGGGATTTATACGCGGTATTGCCCGCGCCAGCACGTCCAGCCTGACGCGGCGCATCCTTTTGCTCAATATGGCGGCGCTCGCCGCGCTGGTCGGCGGCATCCTCTATCTCAACCAGTTTCGTGCCGGCCTGATCGACGCGCGCGTCGACAGCCTGCTGACGCAGGGCCAGATCATCGCCGCGGCGATCGCCGCGCAAGCGGGCGTGAACACCGATTCCATCACCATCGATCCCGACGATCTTCTGGAGTTGCAGGCCGGCGAAAGCGCATCGCCGTTCGACGTCGGCGAAGGCGCCGCCGATTTCCCGATCAATCCGGAGCGGGTCGCGCCGCTTCTGCAGCGGCTGGTCTCGCCGACGCGGACGCGGGCGCGGATTTACGATCAGGACGGTACGCTGCTGCTGGATTCGCGCGGCCTCTATTCGCGCAGCCAGATACTGCGCTTCGACCTGCCGGCGCCCGATGATTCAAAACCCTGGTACGAGATCTGGCTGGAACGGGCGCGCGTCTGGCTGCGGCGCGGCGACCTGCCGACCTATCGCGAAATTGGCGGCGCCAACGGCAACGAATATCCCGAAGTCGCCAATGCCCTCAATGGCGCGCCGGCCAGTATTGTGCGGATCGGCGAGGATGGCGGGCTGATCGTATCGGTCGCCGTGCCGGTGCAACGGTTCCGCGCCGTGCTGGGGGCGCTGCTCTTATCGACGGAATCAGGCGATATCGATGCCATCATACAGGCCGAGCGCATGGCGATCTTCCGCGTTTTTCTGGTCGCGGCAAGCGTAACCATCCTGTTGTCGGTTCTCCTGGCGAGCACCATTGCCGGGCCCGTACGGCGGCTTTCGGATGCCGCCGAGCGCATCCGCCGTGGCACCAAGAAACGCGTGCAGCTGCCCGATTTCGGCAACCGCAAGGATGAAATCGGTGATCTGGCGCAATCCATGCGCGACATGACGACGGCCCTATACAATCGCATGGAGGCGATCGAACGCTTCGCCGCCGACGTCGCCCATGAACTGAAAAACCCGCTGACCTCGCTCAGAAGCGCCGCCGAAACGCTGCCGATCGCTCCGACACAGGACGCCCGTGACCGGCTTTTGGGCATCATCGAGCATGACATAATGCGCCTCGACAGGCTGATTTCCGACATATCGGACGCCTCGCGGCTGGACGCGGAAATGGCGCGCGAGGATACCGAGCCGGTCGATCTGCGGGCGCTTCTGGAGACCGTGGTCGAAGTTTCGCGCGAGACCCGGGTCGGCGAAGGCCAGAACCTGGTGCTGACCCTTGACCCCGGCCGCTGGGGCCGCGACGCCTTCACCATTCTCGGCCACGATATTCGCCTCGGCCAGGTCGTCGACAACCTGATCGCCAACGCGCTGTCGTTTTCGCCGGCCGATGGCAGCGTGCGGATCCATGCCGGGCGGCAGCCGGGGCAGGTGCGTATCACTGTCGACGATGACGGCTGCGGCATCCGCGCCGAAGCCCTGGACCGCATATTCGAACGCTTCTACACCGACCGACCCCGCATTGAGGAATTCGGCCAGAATTCGGGGCTGGGTCTGGCCATATCCCGGCAGATCGTCATGGCGCACCGCGGCACGATCACGGCCGAAAACCGCATGGATAAGGATGGCAAGGTCGCCGGCGCGCGCATCACCGTCATCCTGCCGGCGTCGCGCTGAGGGATATGTCCGGCATGTCGGAAACGGTGACAGCGAGCGCGGTCGTCTATCGCGGCGCCGGCATTCTCGTCCGTGGCGCGCCGGGCGCCGGCAAATCGAGCCTGGCGCTGACGCTGATCGAAGATGGCGGCCGGCTGGTCGGCGATGATCGCATTCACCTTGGCGCCCGTGCCGGCCGCATTATCGCCAGCGGCCACGGCGCGGTTCCAGGGCAAATCGAACTGCGCGGCCGCGGCCTTGTTGCGCGCGCCTTCGAACCCTCGGCAATCATCCGCCTCGTCGTCGATCTTGTCTCCCCGGACGGGTTTGAGCGCCTGCCGGAGCCGGACGCTTTGACCGCAACGCTGCTCGGCATCGCGCTGCCGCGCCAGCCGGCACCGGCGAACAATGCCGCTTCGGCGGGGCTGGTGCGCGAGGCACTGGATGCCATCGGGCGTTGACAGGATGCAGGTCGGGACTTGCACTCGCCGCCGGTTTGGCCAAGATGTCCGCCGCATCACGGGAACCGCATTCAAATGATCGGCCTTGTCCTTGTTACCCACGGCCAGCTTGCCGGCGAATTCCGCGCCGCGCTGGAACATGTCGTCGGCCCGCAGCAGGCCTGCGAGACGATTTCCATCGGCCCGGACGACGATATGGAAGAGCGGCGGCGCGACATCATGGCCGCCGTGGAGAGCGTCAATGACGGATCCGGCGTCATCCTTTTGACCGACATGTTTGGCGGCACGCCATCCAATCTGGCGATTTCGGTCATGGATCCGGGCCGGATCGAGGTCATCGCCGGGGTCAATCTGCCGATGCTCATAAAACTGGCCAGTGCGCGCGGCGAGGGCGACCTGGAGGACGTGATCGTGGCGGCGCAGGAGGCGGGGCGCAAATATATCAACGTCGCCAGCCGCATCCTCACCAGCGAATGAATAGCCGGCCGGGCGACCGGGCGCCTCACGGCGACCAACTGCAGTTTGACAAACCCGTCTCCGGCGAAGGCGACCTCGGCGCGCAGATCAATGAACGGCGGCTGGAAATCCGCAACAAGCGCGGCCTGCATGCCCGGGCATCGGCCAAATTCGTCAAATGCGCCGAACGGTTCGACGCCGAAGTCGTCGTCATCAAGGATGGCCAGGCGGTCGCCGCGACCTCGATCATGGGCCTCATGACCCTGGCCGCGGCGCCGGGCAGCGCCATTCATATCGCCGCCAGCGGACCCGATGCGGTGGCCGTTCTGGACGCGCTCAGCGCGCTCGTGGAAAGCGGTTTCGACGAGAAGGACTAGATCGCCGGCCTTATAACAAGGATATCATTGGTGGCCGGCTTCTCCCTTGAAGTGCTCGCACGTGACATTCGGGTTGAAAGGCGTCAGCGCGCCACTGGGATTTTCCCGCAAGGTCCAGACGTGCTGATCGAAATGGGGTTCGAATTCATGCGCCTCGTCGGCCGCGGTCGAGGGATCGTCGGCCATGGTGTCCCAGCTACGCCCGGCGAACTCGGGCGGCGCGTTGTTTCCAGCCTCCTTCCACGATTTCTGGAAGACCAGATTCTCCACCGCGACGAGGACGAGGGAACCATCGGCCTGCGGCTCGTAAAGGAGAATCGAGGGCTTCAGGAAATCCGTGTGGGTGTTCGCCCCGTCGACGCGCGGTTCGGTTGTTGTAAGCTTGAGCATCGCCGGGTGAATATAGTGGATTCCCATGGCGCCCCATTCCGCCGGCAGGCCCTCCCCGGCAGCCGATACACAGCCCGAAGGCGCCGGCACGAAGCCCTCCGCCAGCGCAACGTTGACGTCCTTGTATTTCGCCGTTGCCGCGCGCACCTCGGCAATCGCCTCTGCTTAATTGGCCCTCGCCGCACCGGGGTCGGCAAACACCGCCAATCCAAGGCCGGCAACAGCTACCAGGACCGAACCGCAAAGTTTCATACCCATTGATTTTTCCCCCATACAATTCTTGTCGCACCTGTCCAAACGGCGCGGATCGTGAAACAGCACAGCGACGAACGCAAGGTGCCGTCGTTCAGGGACTTGTCGGTCCGGACCCGATCGGGGGCCAAAACCGGCGAGGATCGAAAATGCGCCCTAACCGGAAATGTTGTAGGCCGCCAGCGCCGCCATATTGGCGATGTCGCTGTCGCGGGCATTCATCGGCAGGATCTGCACCGGCCGGTCGAAGCCGACAAGCAGCGGACCGATGACGGTCGAGCCGCCGAGCTCCTGCAACATTTTTGTGGAAATCGCCGCCGAATGGTGGGCCGGCATGATCAGCACATTGGCCGGGCCGGACAGGCGGCAAAACGGATAGGCCGCCATCAATTCGGAATTGAGCGCCACGTCGGCGGCCATTTCGCCGTCATATTCGAAATCGACGCGTTTTCTATCGAGAATGCGCACTGCCTCCTGGATGCGCTCGGAGCGTTCGCTCGGCGGCTGGCCATAGGTCGAATAGGACAACAGCGCGACGCGCGGCTCATAGCCCAGGCGGCGGGCGACATGGGCCGCTTCCTCGGCGATCGCCGCCAGGTCCTCGGAGGTCGGAATATCGTAGACCGTGGTGTCGGCGACGATCACCGTGCGGCCACGGCACAGCGCCACCGACACGCCGATGATCCGGTGCCCGGGCTTGGGGTCGATGCATCGCCGGACATCCTCCAGCACCGTCGAATAATTGCGGGTGACGCCGGAGACGAAGGCGTCGGCGTCGCCGAGCGCCACCATGCAGGCGGCAAAATGGTTGCGGTCGGTGTTCACCAGCCGGGCGCAGTCCCGGTAAAGATAGCCTTTGCGCTGCAGCCGGCCATAAAGATAATCGGCATAGGCCTCGCGCCGCTTCGACAGCCGGGCATTGGCGATCTCCACGCCGTCCCGGATCTCGATGCCGGCGGCCTCGGCGGCTTCATGGATCTTTTCGTCGCGCCCGACCAGCACCGCCGTTCCAAGCCGCTGATTGACGAAGCTGACGGCGGCGCGGATCACCTGTTCTTCCTCGCCTTCGGCGAATACCACCCGTTTGGGCTGGCGGCGCACCCTGGCGGTGACCTGCTGCAGGGTGCCGGCGATCGGATCGCGGCGGGCGGAAAGCTGGGCGCGGTAGCCTTCCATGTCGACGATCGGCCGGCGCGCCACGCCCGATTTCATCGCCGCTTCGGCGACGGCGGAAGGAATCGTCGTGATCAGGCGTGGATCGAAGGGCACCGGAATGATGTAACCGGGCCCGAAGCGAGGCCGGTTGCCGCGATAGGCGGCGGCGACCTCATCGGGAACGTCCTCGCGGGCCAGTTCCGCCAGCGCCCGGGCGGCGGCGATTTTCATGTCATCGTTGATCGTCGTCGCCTGAACGTCGAGCGCGCCGCGGAAGATATAGGGAAAGCCCAGCACATTGTTGACCTGGTTGGGATAGTCAGAGCGGCCGGTCGCCATGATGGCGTCGTCGCGGACGTCCAATACCTCCTCCGGGGTAATCTCCGGGTCCGGATTGGCCATGGCGAAAATGATCGGATTGGCCGCCATCGAGGCGATCATCTGCGGCGTGAAGGCGCCCTTGACGGAAAGTCCGAAGACCGCATCGGCGCCATCCATCGCCTCGGCGAGCGTGCGTTTATCGGTATCGGCCGCATGCGCCGACTTCCACTGGTTCATCCGCTCCTTGCGGCCCTTGTGGATAACGCCGGCCGTGTCGCACAGGATGACATTGTCGTTCGCCATGCCCATGGCCTTGAGCAATTCGACGCAGGCGATCGCCGCGGCGCCGGCGCCGTTGCACACGAGGCGCGTATCGGCAAGGTTGCGGCCGGTCAGGTGGAGCGCATTCAAAAAGCCGGCGACGGCGATGATCGCCGTGCCGTGCTGGTCGTCGTGAAAGACCGGAATGTCCATCAGTTCGCGCAGCCGGCTTTCGATGATGAAGCAATCGGGCGCCTTGATGTCCTCCAGATTGATGCCGCCGAAGGTGGGGCCGAGAAAGCGCACCGAATTGACGAATTCATCGACGTCCTCGGTTCCCACCTCCAGATCGACGGCATCGATGTCGGCGAAGCGCTTGAACAGCACCGCCTTGCCTTCCATTACCGGCTTGGCGGCGAGCGCGCCGAGATTGCCGAGGCCCAATATCGCGGTGCCGTTGGTGATCACGGCGACCAGATTGCCGCGGACGGTGTATTCGAAGGCGGCGGCCGGGTCCTCGGCGATGCGCAGAACCGGAACGGCGACTCCCGGCGAATAGGCGAGCGAGAGGTCGCGCTGGGTGGCCATCGGTTTGGTCGCCGTGATCTCCAGCTTGCCGGGCCGGCCGCGGGAGTGGAATTCGAGCGCTTCCTGGTCCGTGATCGTGACGGCGCTCTGGGTGGGCTTGTCCGGGGTGGGCATGGGCATGTCTTCCTTCCAGATTTGCCGGCGACTGTATCCGGCTGCATTGGCCGCCTCAAGGAAAACGGCGCCTATCGGCGCCGGCCGGACAGGATGACGCGCCGCGGGACCCGGCACCGACAGTAGTGCGCCGGCGGTTGCACGCTGGCGATTGCGGCGCGGTCATCGGGCGCGGCGGCGTGGCAATCGGGCCACAATTGACCGTTTCTTGGTCTTTTCGGCGAAAACATGGCCGCCAGGCGTTGCAAGACGGCGCGGAATTCGTATTGTTGCAGTGCAAAATGATTATTGCGCCGCAATATGCAGCGCGGGACCGGGCCGCGGGCGCGGCCTGACCGGACTGGAGCCAGCAAGCCTTTGCCATTTTATCAGTTCTACGAGCTCAATCACGCGGCTCTGGCGCCCTGGCGGGCCCTCGCCGATGCCGCGCGGCTGACATTCACCAATCCCTTCAATCCGTTGGCACAAACGCCGCTGGGCCGTTCGGTGGCCGCGGCGGCGGAACTGTTCGAGCGCACGACGCGGCGCTACGGCAAGCCGGAATTCGGTCTCACCGAGACGACAATCGGCGGCGGACAAGTCGCTGTGGAAGAGCGGGTCGTGTGGCAAACGCCGTTCTGCTCGCTGCTGCATTTCCACCGCGACCTGCCCCGATCGAGGCCGGCCGATCCGGCGCTGATCATCGTCGCGCCGATGTCCGGCCACTACGCCACGCTGCTGCGCGGAACCGTGGAGGCGATGCTGCCCGACCATGAGGTGTTCATCACCGACTGGGCCGATGCGCGCATGGTGCCGCTGGCCGATGGACATTTCGACCTCGACGACTACATCGATACGATCCGCGACATCCTGCATCACGTCGG
>PVMS01086775.1_pt1 | contig 10497 bp, 7 predicted proteins | sample 1853461 | NCBI WGS metagenome assembly PVMS01 (sample SAMN08582032, study PRJNA380276) | Marine sediment metagenome, whole genome shotgun sequencing project. | isolation source: ocean sediment barecode stripped | collected 2017
ATGTGCGAGCTTTAGGCGTCTGTCTTTATTTGAAATCGTAGTTTCTCAAAAACTACGGGCAAGAGGGCTTCAGGCTTTTTCTTCCCTCCGGGGAGTAGGCCCTACCCTCCGGCCTGTAAGCCCTACGGGCTGGAAGCGGGGCCGGCGGCCAGTCGATATCAATCTTATCTTAGCCGCGTGACCCAATATTTGTGATTTGGGTCTCTTTTCTGCAAAACCAAATCAATTTTTAAAAAAATCACAAATATTGGGTCACTGGGTAACGTTGAAGTAAACAAAAAAGATATCTCCTTCCATAAAAAACCTGAAGCCCTCTTGCCCGTAGTTTTTGAGAAACTACGATTTCAAATAAAGACAGACGCCCAAAGCTCGCACATATAATACCGATCCGAAACGTTTAAGCGCCGGCAAAAAAAGTTTGTAAACCATTGTAAAGTGTTTATTATAGCATTACGCTATTATTTCGTCACTTTAATTGTGACTTGCCCGCGCATATCCCTGTCCGCTTGTACCATGCAATGGCAGGCGGGCGAGCGTACAATGCTGGTGGGACGAGACGAACCAAGTTTTATATACCATGGCTAAAAAACCATTCAAGATATCTTGCCGTTAGTGGAACAGCCCAGTCGCTATTTGGGCTCGGAAATTAATGCAATAAAAAAAGACCGGAAGCAAGCCAAGCTTCGTATTGTTCTTGCTTTTCCCGACCTTTATGAGATTGGCACGTCTCATTTTGGTCTTCAAATACTTTATCATATTTTAAACAACCACCGTGAGGTCCTTGCCGAAAGAGTTTTCGCGCCCGCAACCGATATGGAAGCCTATCTTAGATCATCTGGCCTCCCCATATCATCCCTGGAATCGCAAACGCCGTTGGGCCAATTCGACATTATTGGTTTTAGTCTTCTTTATGAGCTTAACTATACCAATGTGCTTACCATTTTGGAGCTATCCGAAATCCCCTTTTTTTCAAGACAAAGAGACGAGACTTATCCCCTTGTCATTGGCGGAGGCCCTTGTACCTGCAATCCAGAACCGATTGCCGAAGTTTTCGATGCCATAGTGGTGGGAGACGGGGAAGATGTGATTGCTGAAATGTCCCTTACCTGGCTCGAGTGGAAATCCGGTGGTGATAAAGATAGGGAAACGCTTTTAAGAATGTGGTCCCGAATAGAAGGTGTTTATGTTCCAGCATTTTTCAAGCCCATCGTCGACCAGAACGGTTTTCAGACCCTTATCCCAAAATTTCCTGATTATCCGTCGGTTAAAAGGGCGGTGGTCGGCGATCTTGATACAGCATCGTTTCCAGATACTCCGATCGTGCCTTATGGCAAACCGATACACGATCGACTCCGCATTGAAGTATCAAGAGGGTGCACCAGGGGATGCCGTTTCTGTCAGGCAGGAATGATATACCGCCCTGTGCGCGAAAGATCCGTAAGCAATCTTATTTCTCTATCTGATTCATCCATTGCTTCCACAGGCTACGAAGACATATCACTTTTATCGTTGAGCACAGGAGACTATGGATGTATTGTTCCGCTTTTAGAAGGTCTGATGGTTCGTTATGAACCGGACCAAATTGCTGTTTCCTTTCCTTCTTTAAGAGCAGGCACGCTGACACCGGCGCTGATGAGCCTGGTCAAAAGGGTCAGAAAAACAGGGTTCACGATTGCGCCTGAAGCCGGGAGCCAACGGCTCAGAGATGTTGTCAATAAAAATATAACGGAAAAAGAGATCGAAAATACAGTGAAAGACGCGTTCCATTTGGGATGGCATTCGATTAAACTCTATTTTATGGTCGGGCTCCCCACCGAAACCGATGATGATTTGAGAGCGATCGTAGATCTTGTTAAAAAATTAAAAAAAATCAAAGATTTAGAATCGAAAAAGGGGACAATCAAGGTGAGTATGGCAACGTTTATTCCAAAACCTCATACCCCCTTTCAGTGGTCAAGTCAGATTTCTCTAGAGGAATCAAAACACAGAATTCAATGGTTAAAGAAAAATCTAAAAATACCTGGTGTGCAGGTTAAATGGCAAAATCCTGAGGTGAGCATCATTGAAGGGCTTTGGGCGCGGGGTGACAGGCGTCTTAGCAACATGTTGGTGTCTGCGTACCAGAAAGGGTGCAAATTTGATGGGTGGAGCGATACGTTTCGGTATCCAGCATGGAAAGAGGCTTTTTATGATACTGGAATAGATATCGATTTTTACACGACTCGTATAAGAGACAAGGCAGAACCACTACCGTGGGATCATATCGATACAAGAATTACAAAAGATTTTTTAATATCCGAAATGCAAAAGGGCATCAAAGGAGAGATTACGGCGGACTGTCGTTATGGCGATTGTATGGGTTGTGGTGTATGCGATTTTGAATTTATCGAACCCAAAGTGTTTGAGATTTATAAAAAAGAGAATGAACCATTGCCACCAGTGGCTCAAAATAAACAGTCGATTTACAGAGAGCTAAAAGTCTCATATTCAAAGCTGAATCAAGCAAAATACTTTGGGCATATTGAACTGGCAAAAATTTTATCACGTGCCATCAGACGTGCAGAAATAAGCGTTAAATTTTCTGAAGGTTTTCATCCAAAACCTAAAATTTCATTTGTCGAGGCACTTCCTATCGGCTTGGAAAGCCAAGAAGAATGTTTTTATGTTTTCGTCTCAAATGATGTTCGGGTTGAATCAATAAAAAAGCGGCTAAACAAACAGCTTCCAAGTGGGCTTCGAATACTTGATTGCATGATCGCTCCAATAAAGTCTGATCGAAGCCCCTTGCTCACAGCGACATATGAGATCACACAAAAGGGTGGTATTTTTGATGAAAAAGAATTAGAATGTTTTACTAAAAATTCTGAGTTTATTATATCCCGTACAAACAGAAAGGGGAAAAAAAGAAAGATTGACTTAAAAGAGATGGTTTTAAATATAAAGGTGATTAAACCTGACAGCCTGATGCTGACATTAAAAACAGAACCCGGTAAAACGATAAGGCCTTTTGAGGTTATCAAAAACATTTTCAGTATACCCGAGGAAAAAAATAAAACAGGCCAAAATCGTCAAACTTGGTGCCTAAAAGGGCAGATTGAAATCTGAGCCTTACTCAGAGATTGGGCAAAAAAGGGCGTTTTTCAAAGGTCTCAATTAGAAATAAAGACGAATAAACCATGTATAAACAGATTATTATTAATGTTACGGAACATGAGACTAGAGTCGCACTTCTTGAGGAGAACAACATCGCGGAATTTTTTATAGAGCGAGGAGATGTTTCTGATATTGCGGGTAATATTTACAAAGGGAGGGTGCAGCGTGTTCTCCCTGGAATGCAAGCGGCTTTTGTGGATATCGGCTTGAAACAGGCGGCGTTTATCTATGTGAACGATGTAATTAATAGCAATTACAATGAAATTGAAGATTTACTCACAAATGACGGCGATATCGAAGCCAATGCTTTTGATTCCGATGCAAGTTGTGCCTCCTCAGCTTTAAATAGTCGTGAATGGAATATTGAGGAGTTGATAACAGAGGGCCAAGAAATTATGGTTCATGTGGCCAAAGCCCCTATGGGAACAAAAGGGCCACGAGTAACCGCCCATATTTCCTTACCCGGCCGCTATCTAGTTCTTTTGCCGACGTCGAATCACATAGGAATTTCTAGACGTATTGAAAATGAAAGCGAAAGAAAACGGCTAAAGGATATGGTTTCGAATTTACGCCAAGAAAATTTCGGCTACATTGTAAGAACTGCCGGGGAGGGTATCCGAGAAGAAAAATTGGCGCATGAAATGGGTTTTCTGAAGAATTTGTGGGAGAATATACAAAAAAAATACCAGACGGCCCCTGTCCCCTCGCTTTTACACAAAGAACTGTCGGTAAGCCTTCGGGCGGTTCGGGACTTGTTGATGCATGAAGCAGAAAAACTTGTGATCGATTCACATTCGGGATATGAGTCTATTCTTTCATTTCTCGACACCTTTATGCCAAACCTAAAGAATGCTGTTGAGTTGTATGAAGGACCGGAGCCGATTTTTGATGCATATAATTTAGAAGGAGATATATCGCGCACCTTAAGGAAGAAGATATGGTTAAAGTCAGGTGGATACATTGTTATCGAACATACCGAGGCACTGGTCGCAATCGATGTGAATACGGGTCGATATGTCGGCAAATATAACCTGGAAGAAACCATTTTGAAAACGAATCTCGAAGCTGTAAAAGAGATTGCCTATCAAATCCGACTCCGGGATATTGGGGGAATAATTATTATTGATTTTATCGATATGGCAAAAAAGCCGAACCAAGAAAAAGTTTTTAATGCGGTAAAAGACGTTTTTAAAAAAGACAGAAGTAAAACCCATGTTCTTCCAATGTCGGAAATGGGCTTGATACAGATGACCCGAAAACGCATCAGGGCGTCCCTGACCCGAATGCTATGCGAACCTTGTTTCTATTGTGAAGGGGAGGGTTTTCTAACATCAAGACAGACAATTTGTTATAATATATATCGAGAAATTCTTCGAGAATCGAGAGATATGATGGGGGTAAAAATTTCACTTAGAGTAAATCCGGAGATTGCCGAACTTTTGCATGGGGAAGAAAACGATATCATTGTATCTCTTGAAAAGATTGTTGGAAAACAGATTGTAATATATCCAAATGCTCAACTTCACCTGGAGGAATATGATATTTTCGAAATTCTTAAAGAATAAAATCGTAACACGATTTTATTTTTGTTTCTTGACATTGTGAAAAGCTTATGCTTTTCTCGTTCGGTTAAGTTATTAACCGCAGCCTGTTAAATGAGTGGGAAAGGAACATATTTAGGTGAGAATTTTGAAAAAGGACATTAAATCATGAAAAGAACATATCAACCCAGTCGAGTGAAGCGTGCTCGAACACATGGATTTTTAAAGAGGATGTCGACCAAACAGGGTCGAAGAGTGATTAACAGGCGCAGAGCCAGGGGCAAAGCCCGGTTGACGGTATAAGCCTTCTGGACATATATAAAAGCTCTATAAATATAGGGGGTTGCGGAGGGAAAGGTCGTTTGCGCTTTTCATTGAAAAAGGCTGACAAAATTTTGAAACGCTCCGAGTTTTTAAGATTATCAACGAAAGGAAAAAAAACTCAAAACAGACATTTTATTGCAATTTACTCTACGGGGCAGTTTCAAAGAACGCGCCTTGGCGTAACGGTGACGAAAAATGTTGGATGTGCTGCAACGCGAAATAGAATTAAACGCTTTTCTCGTGAACACTTTCGTCTAAACAGGCACATTTTTTCAGGTGGTTGGGATATAAACATTATAGCCAAAAAAAACGCCGCTGAATTAACATCAAAAGAGGCTTTTTTATCCCTTGAAAATATTTTTAACGACATAGCGATGGGCCGTGATAGTTAATAAAATTTTACAGAAATTTTCGTTGCTCCTCATTCGGATGTATCAATGGATTTTATCACCCGTTTTTGCTCCTGCATGTCGTTTTTACCCAACCTGTTCTGAATATGCCTATCAGGCAATTTTGCGTTATGGACTACCAAAGGGTTTTTTTCTTGCATTTAAGAGACTTGCAAAGTGCCATCCCTTTAATCAAGGAGGCATTGATTCTGTTCCTTAAGGCGAATTTAAAAGAAAACTTTTAGAATCATTAAAAAAGAACGTCAGCCTAAATAGCTCCCTCATTAATATCGGTAGGCTCTCCCCCCTTCTGAAAATAAAAACCGCAATGCGTTCATTTTTTGATCGAATGAGAACCCATTGGCGACCATTATGGAATTTTGGAGATACGAATGGATCAAGCTCGATTAATCATAGCCATCGCCCTTTCTTTTCTTGTTTTTATTGCATGGAATTTTTTCTTTGTGGATAAAAAAAAGGTGGGGCAACCCAAGCCAGTAAAGCAAGCGGAACAAAAAGTAAAAGAGGATCTTAAAACACCTAAAGAAGCGAAAACTGATGCTGACACAACGCCCCTACGAGAAGAGGCTCCTTGGCAACCCCGTCGACCTGCCAAAACCATTACGGTGAATTTGCCGTTATATACGGTTAAAATATCCGAAAAAGGGGCTGTTTTTAAAAGTTTTGTCCTTAAGAAATACCGGGAGAGGCTAGAAGGTGATTCACCTCTTTTGGAAATGATATCTCAGGATTTATCGGATGGGACTGTCCGAGTGGGGTTCGTTGATAATAGCCTTATCGGTTTTAACGAAGCTGTTTTTCACGCCAATATCGAGGGCGACGCTATCGATGTTACGAATGAATCCCGAGAGATCTCCTTTTCCTGGGTGTCTCCACAGGGTGTTGTGGTTATTAAAAAATTCTCGTTTTCCCCCAGGTCTTATTTAATCGGCCTTAGCGTAATAGTAAAAAACGGTTCGAATCAAACTATTAAAGATAATCTCGCGCTAACCCTATCTCGTATTGAACCTGAAAAAGTGACCCGGATTGGTTTTGAAGGACCCTGTGCATTTATAAATAATGACCTCGAACAGATCAAGACCAAGAAGATAAAAGATGAAAATGTATATTCCGGAAAGATAAATTGGATATCGATCCTGGATCGGTATTTCATATCCGCCATTATACCCGAAGAGCCCATCAAGGCCAGCATGCGTCTTTATTTTGAGGAGGAAAAGCTGCTGCAAAACCAGTTTGTGCAGCCGGTAAGTGTGATTGAACCACAAACCCAGAAAGTTTTTAGATATCAGTTATTTTTTGGGCCAAAAAGCATGAAAGTTTTGAGAGACGTTGGATATGATCTAGATAAAGCTGTCAATTTTGGGTATTTTGATTTTCTTGCCAAACCTTTTGTACGGATCATGAATTTTCTTTATAATCATTTTATTCCCAACTATGGTATTGCGATTATCATACTAACATTGTTGACAAAAATCATTCTTTGGCCGCTGGGGAATAAAAGCTATAAATCGATGAATGAAATGAAAAAGATCCAACCACTGGTGACGGAAATAAGGGAGAAACACAAAAACGATAAGAAGCGAATGAATGAAGAGGTGATGGGATTGTATAAAACATACAAAGTCAATCCCGCCGGCGGATGCCTTCCTATGGTTGTCCAGATTCCCGTATTCTTTGCTCTTTATAGAATGCTATATGAAGCCATAGAGTTGAGGCATGCGCCTTTTTTCCTCTGGATTACCGATTTGTCTGCCCCTGATCGCCTTTTCAGATTTAATATCGAACAAATTCCCTTTATGCAGCCGCCATATGGTATACCCGTTTTAACGGTAATCATGGGAGCTACAATGTTTTTACAGCAAAAAATGCAACCGCCCCCGGGTGATCCGACTCAAGCCAAGATGATGATGATGATGCCGATAGTTTTTACGGTTATATTTGTCAATTTTTCGTCGGGTCTTGTTTTATACTGGTTGGTAAATAATGTACTTTCCATTGGCCAACAATATTATGTTTCAAAGAAAAAAGCTTAATGACGGAGGTTATACATGTCGCCGAGTTTGGAATTTGAAGATAAAAATGTCGAAATGGCTGTCAAGAAAGCATGTGAAAAATTGAATATCCCCAGAGAAAAACTTCAGCATGATGTTATTTCCTATGGATCCAGTGGCATTTTTGGATTGGTGGGAACCAAAAAGGCTCGAATTCGCGTTATTCTGCCTAAGCCGATCATAGAAACTGACAGTGACGAAGTTAAATTAGAAAAACCTGAAAACCTTGGCTTTGAACACGCTTTAGAGAATAAAGATATACCGATCGATGCCAAACAACGTGAACAAATGGAACAGGTCGTTGCTCCTGACCCGAGAGATCTTGGCCGAGAGGCTTTACAGCGTATCATCGATTTAATTACGACAGACGCAACCGTGTTTGTTCAAGAGGAAACGGACCGGATTTCTTTTCAGGTCAAAGGAGGAAACACCGCTATTCTGATTGGTAAGCACGGGCAAACACTCGAAGCCATTCAATATATAGTTGAAAAAATTGTCAATAAGCAGCAAAAAGAACGGGTTCGTATTCATATAGATATCGAAGGTTACCTGAAAAACAGACGAATTGGCCTGCAAAAGCTAGCCACGCGGATGGCAGAAAAAGTAAAACGGACGGGCAAGCCAGCCACCATTGATCCAATGAACGCTCATGACCGAAGAATTGTGCATATCGCTCTAAAGGATGATAGTAAGGTCAGAACCCAGAGTGTGGGAGAAGGCTTTATACGTAAGCTTGTCATACTGCCCAAGAGGGATTCATACCGTAAAAAGCGATCGGATTGATACCTAAAAACTGCACGAAAAAATTTGAAAAGGAAGATGAATAACGACACCATCGCCGCCATCGCCACACCCATCGGCAGGGGTGGGATAGGGATTATTAAAATTTCTGGAGACCATGCTTTATTCATCGCTGAATCTATATTTCGAAAAGCTGTTATTAAACCCGATACGTCAGCAGTTTTAGATAGCGATGCTTTTCATCCATTGTCCTCTCACCGCCTGAATCACGGTCACATTGTCGATCCGGAAAAAGAACGAATTCTTGATGAAGTTCTGCTTTCAGTCATGCTGGCGCCGAACACCTATACCAAAGAGGATATTGTAGAGATTAATACGCATTCAGGCCACGTAGTTTTGGCATCAATCCTTAATTTGGTGTTAAAGCAAGGGGCAAGGTTGGCTGAGCCGGGAGAATTTACCAAAAGAGCTTATTTGAACGGGCGAATCGATTTAACACAAGCAGAAGCGGTTATCGATATTATCAATTCGAGAACCGATAAGGCTCTTGAGGTTGCTACCTCTCAGGTAAAAGGACGGTTGAAAGAGAGTGTTGAATCGATAAGGGATTCAACGCTTGCTATTCTTACTGAAATTGAAGCCGCAATAGATTTTCCAGATGATGTTGGGGAGATTATTAGAACCGATGCGATAATGGATGTTTTAGAGGAACAGATTATAGGGGGTTTGAAAGCGCTGCTGGACCATTACGAAAATGGACATATTTTGAAAGAAGGTATTAAAATAGCGATTGTGGGCAGACCGAATGTGGGGAAATCGAGCCTTTTGAACCGTTTGATCCAAGATGATCGAGCCATCGTTACGCCGATTCCCGGAACGACCAGAGATTTAATTGAAGAAACGTTGAGTATCCGTGGCATTCCGGTCATTGTGGCGGACACGGCAGGCCTTCATAAAACCGATGACCCCGTTGAAGTCATCGGGATTGCTAAAACAAAGGAGTATATTGACGGTTCTGATTTGGTTCTTTTTATGGTTGATGCAAGCGCTCAATTAACGAGTGAAGATCATACCATATGTGAAACGATTGGAAATAAACCGTGCATACTTGTCGTTAACAAATCTGATCTCGTGGATGATGATTTTGAAATAGAAACGCCTGCACAATGGGCAGATTATTCGAGCATAAAAATATCAGCCCTATACGGGAACGGACTTAGCTCTCTGAAGGATTTGATCGCAAAAGTATCGATTGGAGAACATCAACTCGAGGTTCAAAGTACGATCATTCCAAACCTGCGGCACAAGATGGCCCTTGATCGAAGTTTGCTTCTTGTTCAATCTGCAGTTAAGGAAATACGAGAGGCCACACCTTCTGAGTTGATAGCCATTGATATCCAGGAGGCCATCGACAGTCTTGGCGAGATTATTGGTATAACAACCAAAGAGGATGTTATCGACCAAATTTTCAGTCGATTTTGTATCGGCAAATAATGTTTCACGTGAAACAATTGAGGAGTTAAATCATGGAAATAGACTTTGCACCGTTTTTAAAAAAATATGAGGTCATAAGAGATATGGCGGACGAAGCATTTTCGCGTGTACAAAAAGAGTTTCCAGATTGTGTAAAATGCCAAATCAAATGTGCTGACTGTTGTCATGCTCTCTTTGATCTAACTTTGATCGAAGCCATTTATCTCAACCATCGATTCAATCAAGCCTTTCAAGGAGAGGAAAAAGAGGTGTTGTTAGAAAGATCGAACCGGGCTGATCGTAAAATACATATGATCAAGAAGAAAGCATTCAATGACAAAAAGTCCGGAAAAAACGATGTAGAAATACTCATGAATTTGGCGAGTGAACGCGCCAGATGTTCGCTGCTCAACGATGAAGACTTGTGCGACCTATATGAGTATCGACCCATAACATGTCGTCTCTATGGAATTCCCACATCCGTAGAAGGCATCAGCCACACCTGTGGACAATCTGATTTTGCAGCAGGTCAAAAGTACCCAACGGTTAATCTGGAGATTATTCAAAAAAAGCTTTACGAAATTTCAGCCGAATTTGTTGGTCAGATTAAAACGAGGTACAAAAAAATGGCCGAAATGCTCATGCCTGTGTCCATGGCGATTCTGACGGATTATGATGAAGACTATCTAGGAATAAAGAACGCGGACGAATCCGAGGAAAAACAAGGGTAGGAAAATGACCAAGATTTCCCCTGAGGAAGAGCAAAAGAGAAAAAAAGCCATTTTTGAAAGCATGTCGCCAAGA
>PVMS01174494.1_pt1 | contig 10497 bp, 9 predicted proteins | sample 1853461 | NCBI WGS metagenome assembly PVMS01 (sample SAMN08582032, study PRJNA380276) | Marine sediment metagenome, whole genome shotgun sequencing project. | isolation source: ocean sediment barecode stripped | collected 2017
AACAATTATAAATGTAAGGATTGCACTTATGGAAAATCCCTTACATTTATAATTGTTAATTCTTAATTTTTAATTTTTTTTATCTCTGCTACTAAGGTCGAATCACCGTCCCATCCATTTTTCTAAGCTGGGTCCAGTTATTCAGCTGCACCTCCTGGATAGGGAATTTGGCGGCCACTTTCTCATTGATGTCCACACCCAGGCCTGGGACTTCATTTACATACATGTAGCCATTTTTTATATATGGAGCGCCAGGGAATATTTCCTGGATACGTTCACTGAAATTGACTCGTTCTTGAATACCAAAATTCCAAACGGCCAAATCTATGTGAGCATTGGCTGCATGACCTACGGGCGATACATCTCCCGGACCATGCCAGGCAGTACGAATATTGAAAATCTCACCCAGTCTAGCCACTTTCATGGCCGGCGTGATCCCTCCAATTTGCGAAATATGGATCCGTATGAAGTCAAACAATTGGTCTTTCATGGGATCTACCCACTCATGCGGGCTATTGAAAAGCTCTCCCATAGCAATGGGCACGGTAGTTTGCTGTCGCAGTAGTTTAAAATAGCGGTTATTTTCCGGTGAGAAAGGGTCCTCAATGAAAAATGGACGATACTGCTCAAGCTTCTTGATCAGATTAATAGCGTCAATGGGCTGGACCCGTTCATGAATATCATGAAGCAATTCCACTTTCTCTCCGCAGGTTTCACGAACCTTGGCAAATATGTCAACCACGCTTTTAGTATATACCACCGAATCCATATAGTTATCATTGGGCATACCAAATCCCGCCTTTTTGAAATCCGGGTCTTCCACTGTGGTAGTGTCTCCATATCCGCCCAATAGTTGGGTGGCACCGTACCCTCCCATCTGGATCCTCACATGCCGGAATCCTTCTTCCATAAATCCCTGTACGCTTTCGGCTACCTGCTCAGGGCTTTTTCCACTGGCGTGGGCATAACAATCCACCGCAAAACGGCACTTGCCTCCCAGTAATTGGTATACCGGCATATTGGCTCGTTTTCCCTTAATATCCCACAGCGCCTGGTCCAACCCACTAAGGGCATTATTCAGCACCGGGCCATTTCGCCAATAAGAACTCTGATAGGCAGATTGCCACATATCCTCGATGTTGTCCACGTCCCTTCCTTTACAAAAATCGTTTAGGTACTTATCTACTGCTGAAACCACAGCATGCGCCCGCTGCCGAAAAGTGGCACATCCAAGGCCGTATAACCCGGGTTCACTGGTTTCAACTTTCACTACGATGAGTTCAATGCCATGTGGGCTGGTGGCAATGGCCTTTACATTGGTGATCTTCAATGGAGGTAGTCCCTTGGTAGCTTTTTTATAAGTTCCAGCAGAAATCTGTTCTGGCAAACCCATCAAGCCAAGTCCTCCTGCCAAACTTCCAAGTCCTATTCCTCGTAGCGCAGATCGGCGGTTAACATTTTTGACGTTCATAATTTCATGATTTGATTATCTTACAAATTAGTGCATTAGTAGTGAATTATTATCATAGAGTCTTGGGAACAATAGAACATTTGAATAATAGATTAACGAATTAGGAAGTATACTAAGTCAAACTCTAAATTCATAATCTGAGCAAAGTACATAATCCCATTACCGCTCGGTGTTTAAAACATTCTAAAATTCACCGCTGTCTCTTGTCTAATAAACTAAATACATTCATATTCGCCACTTAAACTATTCACACCATTCAGATTCGGACTTACAATGAGTAGATGTTTTAATTTTTCAGCCGGACCAGCCACCCTCCCCCTGGAGGTACTGCAACAGGCACAAAATGATCTGGTGGACTATCAGGGGACCGGCATGTCCGTGATGGAGATGAGTCATCGCGGGAAAGATTACATGGCTATACACCAAAATGCCGAGCGGAATTTGCGTGCATTGATGGACATTCCGGTAAACTATAGCGTGTTGTTTTTACAAGGAGGCGCGTCTACTCAATTCACGGCCATCCCACTAAATCTGTTTAGCTTTAACCGCACGGCCGATTATGTGAATACCGGAGCTTGGGCTAAAAAAGCCATTGCAGAGGCCAAGCGATATGGAAGAGTGCAGATAATAGCCAGTTCAGAGGATCGGAATTTTAATTATATTCCAACACTAACACCGGACCTGTATTCTGCAGATGCGGACTATGTTCACATTACTTCAAATAACACCATCTATGGCACTTGTTACCCAATGTTACCGGATGTGGCCAACAAGGCCTTAGTTTGCGATATGTCCTCAGATATTCTCTCAAAACCCTATGATGTATCAAAATTTGGGGTGATCTATGCTGGGGCCCAGAAGAACATTGGCCCGGCTGGTTTGACTATTGTCATTGTACGAGACGACCTGATAGGTAATGCTTTAGACATTACGCCTACCATGCTTAATTACCAGACCCAAGCTGATAGCGGATCCATGTTTAACACTCCTCCATGTTTTATTATTTACATGGCGGGACTGGTGTTCGAGTGGATGCTTGGCAATGGAGGCATCGATGCCATGGAAGTCAGGAACAAAGAAAAGGCCAAACTCCTTTACGACTTTTTGGATCAATCCGCCCTCTTTAGCGCTACCGTAGAGGGATATGCCAGGTCAATTATGAATATTCCATTCGTAACCGGTGATGAAGCACTCGACAAATTATTTCTTTCGCAAGCAGAAGCCAATAACCTAAAGTCCATAAAAGGGCACCGTTCAGTAGGTGGTATGCGGGCCAGTATCTACAATGCATTTTCCAAAGAGGGCGTCGAAACCCTGGTTGAATTTATGCGGGAATTTGAAAAATCAAATGGGTAGGCATGGAATTTAAAGTTCAAACATTCAATAAAATCGCTTCTGAAGGCCTTAATCGATTCCCTGAAAATCGTTATAAAATTGGCCCCGACATAGGCGCTCCAGATGCTATGTTGTTGCGAAGTTTTTCGTTGCACAATAATAAAATACCAAAAAGTGTAATAGCCATAGCTCGGGCTGGTGTTGGAGTGAATAATATTCCAGTAAAAGAATGCACCAAAGCTGGAGTAGTGGTATTTAATACACCGGGGGCCAATGCCAATGCAGTTAAGGAACTGGTAATAGCTGGACTGATACTTTCTTCCCGTAAAATTTACCAGGGCATAAACTGGGCTAATTCGCTAAAGAGCAAAGGACCAGAAATACCGGCATTAGTTGAAAAAGGTAAATCGGATTATGCAGGACCCGAGATACAAGGAAAAACATTAGGCGTTGTTGGCCTTGGGGCAATTGGCATGTTGGTGGCAAATGCGGCAGAGGGCCTGGGCATGAAGGTAACCGGTTATGATCCGTATATATCAGTAGATGCAGCCTGGCAGTTATCAAAATATGTTAGGAAGGCGCCAAGTCTTGATGCCCTCTTGAGGCAATCGGACTACATATCACTACATGTTCCATTGGTTGATTCAACCAATGAGTTTCTGGACAAGTCTAAATTTGCTATAATGAAAAATGGTGTGCGTATCTTGAATTTCGCACGGGCAGGTTTAATAAACACCGTAGACCTATTAGAAGCCATAGAGATTAAGAAGGTAGCATGTTTTGTTACGGATTTTCCTGATCAGGTACAATTGAGCAACCCAAATATCATAGCCTTTCCCCATATCGGGGCATCAACCCCGGAATCAGAGAAAAATTGTGCGATAATGGCGGCGGAACAATTGCGCAATTTCCTGGAAAACGGAAACATCAAGAACTCCGTTAATTTTCCCTCAGCAGATATTCCGCGAACTACCAGATCGCGTTTGATAGTGATCAATGAAAATATACCGGCAATGGTGGGTCAGATTACTAATGTTCTTGCAGAACAACATATTAACATATCTGATATGCTAAATCAACATCGGGGAGATATCGCTTACAATATTATTGACCTTGACGACCACATACAGGAGGCACAAATTGAAAAACTCCGGGATATTGAAGGCGTGATTTTCGTAAGGTACTTGCCTGGAGTGGAAGGATCTGTAGATCTATAGGTATCATAGTCGCAAGCCTTGGTATTTATTTATTTAGCCGCCAGTCCAAATGCGCGGCCTAGGAGAATTCATCATTCATTATTCATCACTACTTACGTTTTTCAATTGCATTACCACCTCGTCTCCCTTTTTTAGCACCAATTGGCCCGATTCAAAATAATAACTAAAGCTTTGATCGCTGATTAATTTCAGAAACTGATCGCTTCCTTCCATTTTAGGACAAGCCATTCGGGTTGAGCCCATGGCGCTGAACCTGAGTGCACCTTGCTGATTTTCAATTTTTCCAAAAAGACGATTACAGCCATCATGACCAGACACCCTGCCTTCATCAGGATAGAGCTCCAGGGTAGGCAGTCCATTGGTAAAGTCATCAGCACTAACCTTTTTACTGCCCATCTCATCTACCACCCAGATATTGTGCAGCCGGTTATCCAAAAGGTACCGGCCACATCCTTTGAACTCAGTGTAATCTGTTTCGTTTGATAATTTTACATCTACGGTTACGGAAAAAGGGAATTTCTCTCCTGACATATTATCCATACAGGTATCCGGCACTATTGTTACTATCAGTTCTCCCATTTCCGTTAGCGCCCGATACCGCTCAACCGGGACATCCTGGGCAATATCCGGTTTTGGCACCGGAGTGATTATTTCCTCAGGGTGGTTAAGTGATTTAAAATGCATCCTTTTGTCAAAGTCAATTTCCAGTACCCATGACGGTTCATTTCCAGTGGCTTTGAAATCTATAAAGGTCATTTGTAATGATTCATTTTTTTCATCGATACTGTCCTGATTATCAGATTGTAATCGAGTTCCAGCAGAACATCCGTATATACAATAGCAAATGACTAGGGCACATAGACATTTATGTAGCACATAGCTAGCAGGTTCAAAAATAAATTCACCAGCGAAACTCGGAACACAAAGCATAGATCAACTTAAAACTAAGAATTCAAAATTCAAAACTCCTAAAGGCTTTCCGGGCATTCTCCTTCAAGCGAGCTTACCCAATCCCGTATCAACTCCACTCCTTCCTCATGTACCATAGTCCTTCCCAATTCCGGCATCATCTCTCCCGGATTCAGGCTTTCCATACGGTAAATCAAAATTGAAGCATCCGGGTTCCCCGGCACGATATCATATTGGCGTCCGCCGGAACCGCTACCTGCTGACACTGGAGATTTACAAAATCCAAGATGATTCAGGTCTTTGGTTAAAGTAGTTAAAAATAACCCTGAGATATTTGCAGGTCCATGTTCCCCATGGCAGATCCCACAATTGATCTCCATATAAGCCAACGCCCGATCACTCAATATAGCCTTTTTGTCATTCCACCGGGCTACTTTAGGTAAATCCGCCGGATCACCCTTAACTGGCTCCAAGTACCCTACTTGCTGCCATTTTTCTAATTGGTTCATGGGACCATCTTGATAGTTGTAAATTTTGTTAAGGTGCCGGACCTTAGGGCCGATTGGTTGTAGTTCCTTCTTGTATTCGTGGCACCCTTTGCACTGGTTTTTATTGGGTATAATGAAGGTAGTGTTTTTTGGTTTCCCCCTGAGGTCAATCCAGTTTACCTTTCGGACTTCACCGGCAATTTCTAAGTATGCGTCTGCTTGTTGCTCATCCCAAACGTAGGTCAATGCATCCCAACCGTTTTTCCGGCTAACTAACAGGCGTGTCTCAACCAATTGTCTCCCTTCTTCAGGAGCCCGGGCATCATTGAAGTAGTAGAAATTCTTTATCAATACCGACCCAATAGGGAACACAAGACTTTCATCAATATTTTCAAAGCGAGCCTGAGTACCTGGTGGCAACCACACAAATCGGGCCTTCTCAGCATAGTCACTAAACAAAGGAGTGATCAGGTCATAAGGCAATACGCCTTCATTTGGCATCAATTGCTTTAAGTCACCTCTGAAGAACTGGTATCCCGACAACTGCTGGAAAGGAGGTGATGCTTCATCCAATTGTACTGATGAACCACTGGTGCATCCCAATAACAGGGCCAATATTCCAAACAGACTGCAACTATTGTAGTCGAGCATGATTTAAGATCTATAGGGCTTCTACTGTCAAAGCTGGCAGTGAACATTCAAATGCCTTCAGGTTCTGGTCCATGGTTTTCAGCATTTCTGCCACTCCCTCAGCCTGTGCGGCATTCAGGTTACTGAAACGGAGATCTTCACCATTATTTTGAAAACATAACGGCTGACCGGTATTGTTGTCAGGGTTGAAAATACCATCGATTAAAATATCTTGTGGTTGACCTCCGAACAAAGCTGATATCATTTGTCCAAACTCAGTAGTTTGGTCAGCTATATCATCTGAACGCTCAAATTTGTTATCGTGAACATTCACGTTATAGTAAAAAGGCTCGAATCCGTTTTTTACATCAAACGGCCTACGGGTAAACAGGTAACTGATAATTCCCAGTCCCAGGGTTTTATGACCGGTGATCTCATTATCGAATATCTCAAGGTCTTTATGGGCCACCACCAGCATACCAGCACCAGGTGGCAGTGTATTAACCATGCCTCCTTTTGGAGAAAAGTTTTGAAAATTGTTGTCGCGGCTGGTGTTGTGGTGAACCCGAACATTATATCCAAATGCCTGTGGTAAATCAGGCAAGTTAAATACTAAAATTCCTCCAGTATTGTTTTCTGTAATATTGTTATAACAATCTACATTCCTGCTATTCTCAATTTCTAATCCAGCCACGTTGTGATGCGCATAATTTTCCCGTATCACCACATCGGTACTTTGACCCACATAGATCCCTGCATCCGAAGCATAAGACGCTTCACAGTGCTCAATTAGTACCTTTTGGCAGGCAACAGGATAGATTCCATAACCACCGTTGGTAGAATCCGCTCCATTGGTCCAGGTAATATTGAGATCTCTTAACACCACCCCACGAGAATCAAGTAGCTTCAGTCCGTCACCCTTGGAATCTTCGATGGAAAACCCTTCCAGGGTTACACCGTTGGCCTTTATTAACAGACCTTCAGCCCCCTGGATTTGGTTTTCAAAAGATAATATAGTTTTATCCTTACCCTGTCCTTTGATGGTAATGCCATCGATGCCATCCAGAGATAGAGAGCGGGTGATATCAAAACGTCCCTCAGGTAGTTCGATTGTGGCACCACTGTCCGCCGTGATCAGTAGTTCCTGGAGGTGCTTTTCGAAATTGTCAGGATCGACTGTAATATGGGCATCGGAGGTGTCTTGTTTTTGGCTGCAATTGGAACAAACCAAACATATTACTGTAGCCATTAAAAAAGTGAAATGTCTCATAGTTAGATTTTAATAATATAAGTTTCAAGAAATGCGTGATTCATTGTCTTCCATTCTGAAAGTTGTAAATTGTTAGTAGTAAATATAATCTCTAAAAATTAAAATCATGTACGTAATTACTGGAGCTACAGGCAATACCGGTAAAGGAATTACTGCAAGGCTATTAGAAGCAGGTAAAGAAGTGAGAATTATCAGTAGAGATGCTGAAAAAACCAAAGAATTAACGGATAAGGGGGCAGAATTGTTTCAGGGAAATACAGATGATGTTGAATTATTGAAAAAGGCATTTGAAGGAGCAACTGCAGTCTATGCCATGCTGCCATTTGATATGCAGGCAGAAGATTATACAGCATTCCAACAGAAACATTCAAGCGCAATTGCAGAAGCTATGGAAGCATGTAAAGTGAAATATGTGGTATCACTAAGTAGTCAAGGGGCTCATTTAGAAAGTGGTTCAGGAGTAGTGTTAGGTTTGCATAAAATGGAGCAATTGTTCGACCGGATTGAAGGATTAAATACTCTTCATTTACGTCCCAGCTATTTTATGGAAAATACTTTAGCTATGGTTGGTCTAATAAAGGAGGCGGGTATTATGGGTTCTCCGATCAAAGGAGATTTATCTATGCCAGTAATTGCGACCAAAGATATTGCCAATCATGCAGCAAAAAGGTTGTTAGCTTTAGATTTTAAAGGACACAATTTTCAGGATTTATTAGGAGCGAGGAATGTAACTTATTCTGAAATAGCAAAAGTTTACGGTGCGTCTATTGATAAACCAGACTTAAACTATGTTGAGTTTCCCTACGAAGACTTTAAAAGTGCTTTTATGGGAATGGGAGCTTCGGAAAGTGTTGCTGATAATATGAATGAATTTATTGAAAGGGTAAATACAGGAGAAGTGTTTATTTCGCAACGCAATATCGAAAATACCACCTCAACAACCATCGAAGAATTTGCCCTAACCTTCAGTTATGTTTATAACATATAATTAGTAATGTGAAATGCATAGGTGCAAAATCTGGAATAGAGAAATTTTTAGATTGGTAACTAAGCCTTACTTATTATCATAGTCCGATCCATTTTCTGCTTCATCTGACACATTTCTGGCATTCCCCTTCCTTCTGAAATAAATCCCTGCTCTAAAAAGATATACAAAGACACAAAGCAGGTAGAGGCTGGGTAAAAGCTGATTAATACATGACTGAGGCCAGTGTTGCATTAGCGAAGATACCACCATTCGTATGAGGACATGGGTGTGTAGGCTTATTAGACCGGCCGGTTGGCCAACAATTCTCGTAAATAAAAACGGGAGGCAGCCAGTAATGACCGCTGGTCACTACTTAACTTTTTCAAGAATTCCATATCATTCTTTTCCAAAACATGGGTTGGTTCACTGGCTTGCAACCGGATTTTCTCCCCTACTATAACCCGGTCGTGCCAGTCCCCTAATAATTGCCCCAACCATCTAACCCTTTTGTATTCTTCTGGGGATATAAAATCTTTTTTCATGTTTAAGGCCCAGTCCGTGACAAAACGGATCCGTTTGAGCAAAATTCTGACCTGATGCCATTTATCTTTTCTTTTTGAGTTCATTAAAATTTTGATTTTCTGAAACAAGTGGTCAATGTATCCAACGATACCTTTAAGCCACCGTGCCTGACTGATCGACTTCAAACTCTGAACATCAGTCCCTGATAATACAAAAAGTTTACCGCTTGGATTTCTTTTTTTCCATTCCAACAATTTACCAATAGTTAAAACCAGTTCACCATTAAGAGATTTTCGAATATTCTCATTGTAGTTGATTTGATACTGACAAAGAACACGATGTGCTATCTGCAAATCCCTAACCGCCCCCGAGAGATCAAAGATATCCTTCAAAGGCCTAAATGCCCGTCTAGCTTCAAAAGATTGTGGCACAATAAAAGCCACCAACTGAAAAACAGCATTGACCTTTTTTAAACTAACCCGCAGTTGATGGATGGCCTCCTCTTCATGACCTTTGCGGATCTTAATATAATGGCTCGCGGCCGTGGAAAAAAGTTCATCCAAGTGTTGGGTTAGGTGATCAATTCCCATAGAATAAAAATAGGTAGAAATTTGGACTTAATAGCAATTTACATCATGTCCGGACCCAATCTGGAATCCTCAGCATGCCTATTGAGATTATCAAAATTATCTTTGGGCCAGTATGGGCTCACGCCTTCGGCGTGGAAAAGGGGGTAATTTTTCAAATCGAAAGGGCATGCTGAGGGTAACAAGAAAATTTTGTACATTATACACGTACCCAAACATCATCTCCCCGGTTGAAAGAAGAATACAAGAAGTGGCATTCCCCTACCCTCAGCATGGATATAGAAATGCTGGTGTATGGCCACTATGGCTATCCGGTGATTGTTTTTCCCACTACTAAAGGCCGCTACTACGAAAGCAGGGATTTCAAATTAATCGATTCTGTAGCTCATCTAATCGAGGCCGGGAAGGTAAAGATCTATTGTCCCGACAGTGTTGATGCCTATAGCCTTTACAATAAATCCATACCTCCCGGTGAACGGATAAAAAACCACAAATGGTATATTAATTTTATTCAAGACGAAGTAGTAAACGCTATTCGCAGTTCTTATGATATTCCCAAAGTAGCAGTGGCTGGAGCTAGTTTCGGTGGTTATCATGCGGCAAATTTTGCTTTTAGTCACCCTGAGTTGGTAAGTCATCTGTTCTGTATGAGCGCTCAATTCGATATTCGCGATTTTATGGATGGTTTCTACAATGACGACCTGTACTTTGTTAATCCCATTGATTATCTGCCGGGTAGCAATCATCCGGATCTCTGGAAAATGAATATTGTGTTGGGCTATGGTGAGTGGGATATTTGTCGGGATGCTAATTTGCAGATGTCCCATATTTTGAATGAAAAAGGTATCACTCATTGGCTGGACGAACGGCGATGGGCAGAGCATGACTGGCCCATATGGCGCAGTATGTTTGTAGATTATTTATCGCAATTATAAGACAACTACATGAAAAAAATAGGCATTTTATTTGGTCAGGAAAACACTTTCCCATGGGCACTGATTGAAAGGATCAATGACATGAAGGTGGATGGGGTAACAGCAGAAGCTGCTTCCATCGACGTGGTACAACAGGCAAAATCCACTGAATATGCGGTAATCATCG
>PVMS01062407.1_pt1 | contig 10496 bp, 8 predicted proteins | sample 1853461 | NCBI WGS metagenome assembly PVMS01 (sample SAMN08582032, study PRJNA380276) | Marine sediment metagenome, whole genome shotgun sequencing project. | isolation source: ocean sediment barecode stripped | collected 2017
AGGACTGGACTGGCCACGCATTGCCTATCTGACACTTCTTTCCCGCGCCATTGATGACATTGAAGAAACCGAATTACTGAAAAGCCGAGAGGTGTTGTACCAGTTCTCAGCCCGTGGTCATGACATGGCCCAGATCATCCTCGCCTCTCTGATGGATCACCCCGGCGACGCCGCCAGTGGTTATTACCGTTCGCGTCCCCTTATGCTGGCCCTGGGCCTGGATCTTGAAGATGCCATTGCGGGACCCATGATGCGTGCTGGTGGCATGAGTGATGGCCGTGATATCGGTGTGGTTTTCAACCTGCCGAAAAAGAACAATATGCCCTGCGTGTTACCCATGTCCGGTGGTGTCGGCACTCAATACACCCCCATTTCCGGTTGGGCGGAATCCATTGTTTACAAAACGACAATTCTGCAAGATAGCGACACCAGGGGCGCTATCGGTGTAGCGTTGGGCGGTGATGCTTCAACTTCAACCAGTGGGTTTTGGGCCGCGCTCAACACTGCAACCACACGCAAACTACCGATGTTGTTTTACATAGAAGACAATGGTTACGGCATTTCAGTAAGCTCTGACCACCAGACTCCAGGCGGCAACATCGCAGATAACCTGTCTTCCTTCAAAAATCTGTTTATCCTTGATGGCGATGGTTGTGACCCTCAACAAGCGGCAACCTATCTTGCACGCGGCATTCAACACATCCGCGAAGGCCATGGCCCGGCGCTGGTACGCCTGACGGTGCCACGTCTGTCAGGTCACTCCGGTCAGGACACTCAAAAATACAAAAGTGAAATTCAAATAGCCTCTGAACAGGCCCGCGACCCCCTACCCCGCTTGCAGGAGTTTGTGATCGCTGAGAATCTGATGAGCAAAGAGGATTGGCAGGCTAGCGCACTCCAAGCCCAACAAGACGTCAGGGTGGCATTGGCAAATGTACGTCGACGCCCACAGCCAGACCCATCGACCATTGAACGCTTTGCGTTCAGCGAAACCGATAACAACGGCCAACCGGTGTTACAACAACAGGGTGGATTGTGGACAGACGGACATCAGTTCCCAGCCACAAGCACCGAAGCAAAACCCGAAAGCGAACGCATCAATATGCTGACCGCGATCCGGCGCACGCTGGATGTTGAACTGACAACAAACCCGAAAGTGGTCATTTTTGGTGAAGACGTTGGCCCCAAAGGTGGCGTTCACGCCGCCACGCTGGGTCTGCAGGACAAACACGGTAAAGGCCGCGTATTCGACACCAGCCTGTCGGAGGAAGGTATCATCGGTCGCGCAGTTGGTATGGCGGCAGCAGGACTGATGCCGATACCGGAAATTCAGTTCCGCAAATACGCCGACCCCGCCGAAGAGCAATTAAATGACTGCGGCACGATGCGCTGGCGCACAGCAAACCGGTTCGCGACACCGATGGTGGTGCGTATTCCCGGTGGCTTTTTCAAGGTCGGCGACCCCTGGCACAGCCAGGCGAACGAGGTTAAATGGCTGCACTCCATCGGCTGGCAACTGGCGATGCCGTCCAATGCCGAGGACGCAGTAGGCCTGCTACGCACTGCTATGCGGGACAACAATCCGACGATTTTCTTTGAACACCGCTCCATGCTCGATGACGCCTGGGCAAGACGCCCGTGGCCCGGCGATGATTACGTCATCCCGTTTGGTTCTGCCACCACGGTACGTAAAGGCGACAAACTGACCGTCGTCACCTGGGGCGCCATGGTGCCGCGCTGTGAAAAAGCTGCAGATCACCTGGGTGGCGATATCGAAGTGATTGACCTGCGCACCCTGTCACCCTGGGATAAGGAAACCGTACTTGAATCGGTCAGACGCACCCATCGCTGCCTGGTTGTTCACGAGGACAACATCACCGCAGGCTTTGGCGGCGAAATTGTTGCTTACCTGACAGAAAATATTTTCTTCGAACTGGACGCACCACCACGCCGGCTGGCAATGCCGGATATCCCCAGCCCGCACAATCCGCAACTGATGGATGCGGTGGTGCCCAATCACGAAGTCATTACCACTGCGATGCAAGATCTGCTCGAGTTCTGAAATGAGCAACACAATAGAGATTCCCTTTCCTGAGGACCAACAGGAGGGCACAGAGGCAACCGTCACCCAGTGGCTGGTTGCCGAAGGTGACAGTGTCGCTGCACACGACCCGATCGTTGAAATTGAAACCGACAAGGTCGTGGTTGAAGTCGCCGCACCTGAAGCCGGCGTAATTGCCAGCATCAGGATTCAGCAGGATGAAGAGGTTAATCCCGGTGATGTTTTATGCACCCTGAACGCCGCTGCTGAAATCAGTGGGGAGGTTCAAGCTAAAGAAGAAGCTGAGTCTCCAGCTGTCGAAACATCTGCAAAACCGGTTGATCACAGACTCAGCCCGGCGGTCAGACAAAGAATTTTGCAGCACGATCTTGATATCAGCGGCATCGCCGGAAGTGGGCGCGATGGCAGAATCACCTTGCAGGATGTGGAAGCCCTGCTTGCAGTACCGGCCAAGCTTGCCGATGTGCAGACAACTGTGGATTCATCGGCAGCCACACGGGACACAGAGATCATCCCGCACGACAAGATGCGCAAGCGTATCGCGGACAGTATGGTCACGAGCCTGATGCACACCGCCCCGCACGTCACCGCTGTTTTCGAGGCCGACCTGTCAGCCGTTATGCAGCACCGGGCTGCCAACAAGGAAGCGTTTGCCAATCGTGGCACGCCATTGACGTTAACGGTCTACTTTGTCGCCGCCGCCATTGCTGCGATCAAAAAAGTACCAGCGGTCAACAGTCGCTGGCATGATGAGCACCTCGAAATCTTCCACCACATCAACATGGGCATCGGTACCGCGCTGGGCGACCAGGGCCTGATCGTGCCGGTGCTTCACGATGCACAAAAAATGGATACTGACGGTATCGCTGCGGCACTGGCCGATGTCACCAGCCGGGCACGCGATGGTAAATTGAAACCGGAAGATGTACGCGGCGGAACCTTCACCATCTCCAATCATGGCGTCTCCGGCAGCCTGATCGCCACGCCGATCATCATCAGCCAGCCGCAATCCGCCATCCTCGGTGTCGGAAAGATCGAAAAGCGCATCAAGATAAAGGAAATTGATGGCGAAGACGTGATCGCCATCCGGCCGATGTGCTACATCAGCCTGACCATCGACCACCGCGTCCTGGATGGTTTCCAGACCAATGCGTTTTTGACAGAACTTGTCAGCACCCTCGAAAACTGGTCTGATTAAATTACCAAGTAATTCCATATTCTTCCCGTTCCGGAGAACCTGAATGAAGATTGAAAGTTATGCATGTGGTGCCTGGACAGCAGGCAGCGATGACGGCGTTGAAGTGCGTAATGCTATCAACGGTGATTCAATTGGACGGGTGAGCAGCCAGGGCCTCGATTTCGCCGGCATGCTGAGCTACGGCCGTCAGCACGGTGGTTTGGCCTTGCGCAATATGACCATTCACGATCGCGCCAACATGCTCAAAGCGCTGGCAAAGCATTTACTGGACAAGAAAGAAGACTTCTACACTATTTCCGCCATGACCGGTGCCACCCGTGCAGATAGCTGGGTCGATATCGAAGGTGGTATCGGCACCGTATTCGCCTATTCCGGCATCGCACGGCGTGAGCTACCCAACGAAACCTTCGCCGTGGAAGGCAATATCGAACAACTATCTGCAAAGGGCAGCTTTCTGGGCCGGCATATCCTGACCGCCAAACACGGCGTTTCGCTACATATCAATGCTTTCAATTTCCCATGCTGGGGAATGCTCGAAAAAATTGCCCCCAGCCTGATCGCCGGTGTACCGGTAATCGTCAAACCGGCAACCGTCACCTCCTACCTGACCGAAACCATGGTCCGGGAAATCATCGCTTCAGGTATTCTACCCGAAGGCTCATTACAACTGATTTGCGGGCGTACCGGTGACATGTTGGATCACCTGAACGAGCAGGACAGCGTCACTTTCACCGGTTCGGCGTCCACCGGACGTATGCTGAAAACCCATCCCAATATCATCGCCAATAGTATTCCGTTCAATATGGAAGCAGATTCGTTGAATTGCTCCATCCTTGGTGCAGCCGCGGGGCCGGGAACACCTGAGTTTGATTTATTCATTAAAGGAGTTGCGCAAGAGGTTACCGCCAAAGCCGGCCAGAAGTGCACCGCCATCCGCCGCGCCATCGTGCCAGAAGGTCACATCGAAGTTGTGATCGAAGCACTCAAGGCCCGTCTGGAAAAGACACCTGTTGGCGACCCATCAGCAGAAGGAGTTCGTATGGGGTCATTGGTTGGCAGCGACCAGGTTGAAGATGTCTGGCAAGCCGTCGACAAACTTGCCGACGGCAATGAAGTCGTACATGGCGGCAAGCGTGACTTTGACGTTGTCGGAGCTGACCGCGAAAAAGGTGCATTCTTCCCATCCACGCTTTTGTATTGCGACAAACCATTTGCTTCAGACGCCGCTCATTCGGTCGAAGCCTTCGGGCCGGTCAGCACCATCATGCCGTATAAAGACGAGGACGAAGCCATTGAACTGGCCAGGATGGGACGCGGCAGCCTGGTGGGCTCAATCGTTACCGCTGACAACGATGAAGCCGCCAGAATCGTACTCGGAACAGCCGCCTGGCATGGCCGCATATTAGTTTTGAACAGCGATTGCGCCAAGGAATCCACCGGCCACGGCTCGCCATTGGCACCCCTGGTCCACGGCGGTCCCGGTCGCGCAGGTGGTGGTGAAGAACTGGGCGGCAGCCGCGCAATCAAACACTACATGCAACGCACCGCAATCCAGGGCTCACCAGACACATTGACCGCCATCACCCGCCAGTTCACAACCGGCTCAACGCCGATCATCAAGCCGGTACACCCATTCAGAAAGACCTTCGATGAACTGGAAATCGGTGAAACCCTGATAACCCACCGGCGCACAGTCACCGAAGCGGACATTGTCAACTTCGGCTGCATATCAGGCGACCATTTCTACGCCCATTTCGATGAACTGGCCGCAAAGGACTCCTTATTCGGCAAACGTGTCGCACACGGTTATTTCATCATCTCGGCCGCCGCCGGAATGTTCGTAGACCCCGCTCCCGGCCCGGTGCTGGCTAACTACGGCCTTGAGAACTTACGCTTTGTAGAACCCGTTGGTATCGGCGACACCATCCAGGTGCGCTTAACCGCCAAAGAAAAGATCTGGAAAGCCAAACGCCCGGATGAAGAAAGAGCAACAGGTGTTGTTGTATGGGATGTCGAAGTCAAAAACCAAAACGACGAAACCGTCGCGGTATATGACATCCTGACTTTAGTGGAGCGCGCAGATAATTGATTTTGGAAGATTCCACAAAACCCCAGCCGGGATGCGGTTACCTTTCGCCTGGGACCGTGAGCCGACAGGAGAAGGTGAGACCGGTGAATCCGGTCGAGAGGCCAGCCTGGGCTGCGTCGGCGCCCGAGCGAACACAGGGATGTGCTTGAAGCGAGTCCCAGGAGGAAGGTAACCGTAGCGCGGCGGCAGGTTAGCACCGAACTTTATAGAAATCATTGAAGCGTTAATGGGAATTCTTTGGGGATTCACCGGCAGTTGGGTCAGATTTATACAGCAGTAGCTTCGAGGGAGAAAGAGCCAAATGGATCCCGGTTCAAGCCCGGGATGACGAGAACCAGGGCATGGTATTCAATCTCGAGGTTTGAACTCGTATGCACCGACCTCCATCCTGGGCCGATCATTCTCTACTTCAGTCAGCGCGGTCGTCGTTTGTAATGAAGAATTACATCGTTCCACCAGTTCCTGATATTCAACCGTACCCCGGGATTTCCATTCGATTTCCTGATCCGTAAGCTCCCGCTTAACCCTTGCCGGTGTACCAATCACCAAGCTCTTCGGTGGACATTCAAATTTCGCCGGTACAAATGAGCAGGCGCCCACAATGGATGATTCAGCGATCACAGCATCATCCATCACCACAGATTTCATCCCGACCATCGCATTGACCCCAATCCGACAACCATGCAAAACCGCACCATGCCCGATATGACCATCCCGTTCGACAACACAATCCTTATCCGGAAAACTGTGCATTACACAGCAATCCTGAACATTTGCCCCCTGCTCAACGATGATGCGGCCGAAATCACCTCGCAAAGAAGCATTGGGGCCAATGTAGCAACCGGCACCGATAATCACATCGCCAATCAGCACAGCCGTTTCATGCACAAACGCATCCGGATGCACAACCGGAGTAATTTCTTCAAGGCTGTAAATGGGCATGAACCAATGTCCTTCAATTTCAGATAGAATTCAATGATACACAACTATCAATTAATCAGGTCATTTTGTATCCTTTCGCAGCTTGGCCTCAGGAAAAAACCACATGAGTTTTAACACCATTGAATTCGATATCAACGAGGGTGTCGCCACTCTGACGCTAAATCGCCCCAAGGCGCTCAACAGCTTCACCGCAGAAATGCATGCTGAAGTCCGTAAAGCCATGGCGCAGGTCATTGAAGATGCAGATATCCGTTGTCTTGTTATTACCGGCGCAGGCCGTGGATTTTGTGCAGGACAGGATCTGGGGGACCGGGCCGTTAGCGGTGAAGGCGGGGCACCTGATTTGGGTGAGTCGGTTGAGAAAAATTACAACCCGCTTATTCGTAGCATCATGAATTTGCCCAAACCGGTTATTTGTGCCGTCAACGGCGTTGCGGCCGGTGCCGGCTCCAGTATTGCATTGGCCTGTGACATTGTACTGGCAGCGCGCTCGGCCAGTTTTATCCAGGTGTTTTGCAAGATAGGCCTGGTGCCCGACTCGGGTGGTACGTTTAACCTGCCACGTTCGGTTGGTCTCGCCCGCGCCAAGGGTCTGGCTATGCTGGGTGATAAGTTACCTGCAGAGACTGCCGAGGACTGGGGTTTGATCTGGAAATGCGTGGACGATGATGAGTTACAGGCAGAAGCACAGAAAATGGCCAGACACCTGGCGACCCAACCTACCCGCGCTCTTGGGCGGATCAAGAAACTGCTGAACGAATCCAGCAGCCATACGCTGGTCGAGCAAACCGATCTTGAAAGAGAAGCCATGCAGGAACTCGGACAGAGCGCAGATTATCGCGAGGGCGTCGCTGCCTTCATGGAAAAACGCCCACCGGTTTTCAAAGGTTAACCTGAGCACGGACGAATACAACTATGACCAACGCCTTTATTTGTGATGCCATCAGAACACCCATCGGTCGCTATGGTGGAAGTTTATCCACAGTTCGCACTGACGACCTCGGCGCCATACCAATCAAGGCTCTGATGGAAAGAAATCCTGAGGTAGATTGGTCTGCCATCGACGACCTTTACTATGGTTGCGCCAACCAGGCCGGTGAAGACAACCGCAATGTCGCGCGCATGAGTAGCCTGTTAGCCGGTCTGCCGGAAACAGTGCCTGCGGTAACGCTCAACCGTTTATGCGGTTCAGGTATGGATGCGGTGGGAAGTGCCGCCAGGACCATCCGCTCCGGTGAAGCGCAACTCATCATTGCGGGCGGAGTGGAGTCCATGAGTCGCGCACCTTTTGTAATGCCAAAACCAACTTCAGCCTTCAGTCGCAAAGCCGAGATCTATGACACGACCATGGGCTGGCGATTTGTGAACCGTGCAATGAAATCGCAGTACGGTATTGACTCCATGCCGGAAACGGCCGAAAACGTCGCCGAAGAATATAACATCAGCCGCCAGGACCAGGATGCATTTGCGCTGGCCAGCCAGTTAAAAGCCGAACGCGCTCAGAATGCCGGTGTTTTTGATGATGAAATCAGCCCTGTCAGTATCCCGCGCCGAAAACAGGAGCCACTGGTATTTGACCGGGACGAACACCCACGCGCCGGTAGTTCCCTGGAGGGCATGGCCAAACTACCCACGCCATTTCGGGAGAATGGCACCGTCACCGCTGGCAATGCCAGTGGTATTAATGATGGTGCATGTGCTCTATTACTTGCTTCCGGCCAGGCAGCGAAGAAATACAATCTACAACCCAAAGCGAGGGTGGTCGTCATGGCAACCGCCGGTGTGCCACCTCGAATCATGGGTATAGGCCCGGTAAATGCCAGCAAAAAAGCTCTGCAACTGGCTGGTCTGAGATTGGATGAAATGGATGTTATCGAACTGAATGAGGCTTTTGCGTCTCAATCACTTGCTTGTATGCGTCTGCTCGGCTTACCGGATGATGCTGAAAATGTGAATTCTAACGGTGGCGCAATTGCACTCGGTCACCCGCTGGGAATGAGTGGTGCCCGCCTGGTAACCACGGCAACATACCAACTACACCGCAGCCAGGGCCGCTATGCGTTATGTACAATGTGCATCGGTGTAGGTCAGGGTATCGCGATCATTATTGAACGGGTTTAATCAATGATTCGTTAGTGATGCGGCGCCACAATTTGCGGTGCCTGTCCAAATACATCCATGCGTAGCAGGAAGGTGTAATCGGCCTCGATAGTCATCATTCCAATGAACACCAGCAAACATAGTGGGGGTAACAAAATTGCAAAGATCAGCGCCAGGCGCTCCCAGGCGATGTGCATGAAAATACCGACGATGAAACCGGCTTTTAGAAACATGAATAACAGGATCAGTCCCCAGCGAACCATTCCCTGAAAGTTCAAATAGTCGACAAGATAGGAAAAAGTACTGAGAACAAACAGCAATATCCAGACTGCCAGGTAAATACCCAGTGGATGTTCCTGATGTCCCTCGGCGGGTGCAGTTGCAGCGTGTGCCATGATCCTTTTCTCCTGTATTACTGTCTTATTCGTTAACCAAGCCTAATCACCATGTTATTTTCGTCACCATAAATAAAAGAAGGCAAATATAAATACCCATACCAAATCGACGAAATGCCAGTACAGACCAGTGATTTCGACCATCTCGTAATTACCACCCCGGTGGCGGTCGTAGTAACCCGATCCGACACGGTAGGCGGTCACACTCAGATAAATGACACCGGCGGTAACGTGCATACCATGAAAACCGGTGATCATGAAAAACACCGAACCGAACTGGGGCGCACCCATCGGGTTGATCCAGGGCCTGACACCCTCATCCATGATCAGCTTGCTCCACTCAAATACCTGCATGCCGACAAAGGTCGCACCCAGGGCAGCGGTTGCCAGCATCAAGAATACGGTCTTTTTCTTATCGCCGCGGTAACCATAATTCACCGCCAACGCCATCGTGCCACTGGAGGTGATCAGAACGAATGTCATGATGGCGATCAGTATTAATGGAATCGGCGCGCCGCCAAAACTCAGTGCAAATACTTCACTCGGAACCGGCCAGTTGACGGTAGTTGTTATCCTGACTTTCATATAGCCGATCAAAAAGCAGGAAAAAATGAAGGTATCGCTGACCAGGAATATCCACATCATGGCCTTGCCCCAGGGCACATGAAACGCCTGCATATCAGCTGACAGGTCCGACACTACGCCTTCAAGGCCGATACGCTCAGGCACATCTCCGGCAGTTGCTGTCATCACTTCTTCATTCATGTTTTTATCCCCAGGTTCAGAGTGCCGCCTTGGCTTAAGTCCTCAGTAATAATGCGAACAAAACCAACCATACCAATAACAGGTAGTGCCAGTAAGTGGCACACAGGGCCACGGATTTCAGTGCTTTTTCATGCTGTTGCTTGCGATTCAGTCTGATTACAACCAACAACATGTACCACAGACCACCCAGTAAATGTATGGCATGCAGACCGGTCACCAGGTAGAAAAATGCTGTCGATGGATTGCCCTGTACGTAATAACCGGCGCTGATCAATTGCTCCCAGGCAACTAACTGCCCGCCGACGAAGGCCACGGTTAACAGACTGGACGCTATCAAGGCATTACGTAAGGTGCTGGCTGCGTCCCGCTTCGCAGCGTTGCTTGCAAGCTGTAAAGCCACACTGGCCAGAAGAAGCAAGCCCGTATTGACCCAAAGGATGTTTGGATCCGTTAGCTTTTCCCAATCAGGAAACTGACTGCGGGTGTAATAGCTGACAATGAATAACAGGAACATACTGCTGACAACTGCCAGGAACAGCCATAGCCCCGTCTGGCCTGCCGAGCGTACAACAACGACCTCGCCGTGTAAGCCGTCCATTTCACCTGCATGTTCCCAGGGCTTGGCGGTAATATTTTTCCACCAGTTCAAGAGTGCTCACCCTCTTCGCCGTGATAACTGGGATCTGACCGGGGTACATCCTCAGAGGCCATGGTCTGCGGAATGAAATCCTGTGCAGCGCCCGGGACGCTGTAATCATAAGCCCAGCGATAAACCACCGGCAACTCAGGGCCCCAATTACCATGCACGGGCGGGGTTTGCGGTGTTTGCCATTCCAGCGTGGTGGCTTTCCACGGATTGCCGCCGGATGGCTGGCCTTGTTTACGGGCCCAGAACAAATTGAACAGGAAGATCATTTGTACGGCGGCAACAAAGAGGGCTTGGCG
>PVMS01049168.1_pt1 | contig 10494 bp, 11 predicted proteins | sample 1853461 | NCBI WGS metagenome assembly PVMS01 (sample SAMN08582032, study PRJNA380276) | Marine sediment metagenome, whole genome shotgun sequencing project. | isolation source: ocean sediment barecode stripped | collected 2017
CCAGCTGTTTCGACAGCTGGGAGACTTTGTAGCAGGTGTCGGCGGAATCACCGCCACCGTTATAAAAGAAGTAACCGATGTTGTGGGCGCGGAAAACTTCGATAAGCCGCTCGTATTCAGCCCTGTTTTCCTCGAGACCTTTCAGTTTGTAGCGGGCCGAACCAAATGCACCGCCAGGGGTGTGGCGCAGGGCAGCGATTGCTTTCGCGCTCTCCCGGCTGGTGTCTATCAAGTCTTCGGTCAATGCGCCGATGATTCCGTTGCGCCCGGCGTAGACTTTGCCAATCTTGTCTTGGTGTTTGCGGGCGGTCTCGATAACACCGCAGGCACTGGCGTTGATTACGGCCGTGACACCGCCTGACTGGGCATAGAAAGCATTCTTTTTGAGCGACATATCTGGATTTTCTTGTAAAGGCGCCGCCGCATACTGCCCCACACAGCCGCTATGGGCAAATGTTCGTGGGCGGGGGATATCATATTGACCTGTATGGAGCTAAACGGTAGCTTACGCGGCATCGTTGCTCCGGTGGCTGCAGAGATGCAATTCGGCTGGGGATTTTTTCATAGGACTTTAAAGTCATGTGTAGTGTTTTCTCATGAGAATCGTTTTTCTGGGGGCGCCCGGATCGGGTAAAGGAACTCAGGCACTGCGGCTGATGGCTGAATACAACCTGCCGCAGATTTCTACAGGTGACTTGCTGCGTAAGGCAGTGGCCTCGGGTACCGAAATGGGGCAGCGGGCGAAGGCGGCGATGAACGCCGGCGAATTGGTCTCAGATGAGATCGTGTTGGGCATCATTGCCGAACGGCTAGGGCAGGATGACTGCGCGAACGGTTTCATCCTGGATGGCTACCCGCGTAACCTGCAACAGGCCAAAGATCTGGAGCCGGTTTTGGCTGAAATAGACCAGAGCCTTGATGCAGCCGTGCTGCTTGATGTCGACCTTGAAATACTGATGAAACGATTGACTGGTCGTCGTACCTGTTCGAAGACCGGCAAACTTTTGAATATCTATTCCTCATCACAGGCGGAAATAGATGCTGTAACTGAAGCTGGTGGCGAATTGCTTCAACGCGCTGACGACAATGAAGGAATAATCAGCAATCGGCTTAAAGTTTATCGTGAGCAGACCGAACCACTGGTGGATTTCTACCGGGAGGCGGGGTTACTCAAGACCGTTGCAGGCGAGGGCGATATCGAGGAGATTTATACCCGTTTAAAGGACACGTTGGGTCTGTCTTAAGCCGCTGCAGAAATTCAGCTGGCCAATTCGGCGACCAGCTGATCACCAATAATTTCCTTGCGCCAGCCGGTGGTTACTCTGCTATTTGTGTTTTTACGTATCAAGGCATGGATATCCCGTTTGCTTGCCAGTATCTCGGCAGCGATGCCGAGTTGTTCGGCTTGCTCGCGCACTATCCCGGTCAGCTTTCTGCTTAAGGCCTTGTCCAGATCGCGATCAGGTATCTGCTGCTGATAACTCACCTCGCCGCGGGCGAATGCATCATTGGCAGCTGCCAGAATGGTCAGCAGCTTGCGACCCTGCTTGCGGGCAACGGGCGGTGGTACTTCGCTAAGGCATTCTAGTGCGGATGCATCTGCGGGGTTCGCTTCCGCTATTTGCAGCAGCGTTTTGTCTGTCAGGATCCATTGTCTGGGTTTGTCCAGTTCGACCGCGCGGCGTTCGCGCCATTCGCTCAACGCCCGAGCACGAGCTTGTTGCTCGGAAGGTATAAAAGGGATGCTCTTTACCCGCCTCCAGGCTGATTCAGGGTCAGGTTTGTAGAGGCTGATATCACTGAGTGCGGCGCTATCTTCAAGCGCCCATTCGTAGCGCCCCTTGTCAATTAACTGTTGCTTGAGTAGTTCATGCAACTTCGGTAAATGCACAACGTCCTCCGCTGCGTAGCGCAACTGAGCATCGGTCAAGGGTCTGCGTGACCAGTCCGTGCGGGTTTGATCTTTGCTGATTTCCACGTTGAGCAGCTCCGCTGCTAGACCTGCGTAACCGATTTGCGCCGGATGTCCCAATAGCCCCGCGCATATTTGGGTATCCATCGGGTTGCTGATCACGGTGCCGCGTTCAAACCACATAACCTCCATATCCTGTTTACCTGAGTGCAGGATGCTCATGCGTTTGGGGTCGAATAACAGGTCCCAGAGCTGCCCCATGTCGAAATCCGCCAGCGGATCAATGCAAACTGTCAGTTCGCCCGCAGTAATCTGCAGCAGTCCGAGATGTGGTGCATAGGTTTTAGTGCGGATGAATTCCGTGTCGATAGCAATTTGGCTATGCTCCCCAATGGCATCGCAGGCTTGATCGAGGTGCGTTTGTTGCTGGACCAGCAAAGGAATCTTGGCTGATTTTTGAATAGGGGTTGGCATAGCGTGAGAGTGTAGTGGATCATGTTGACCGGTCAATCACTTAAAGTTCACCGAAGGCTCAATCTATGCAAGCAATATTGAAAGCATTCTGGCAAATCGCGCTGTTTCGCGAGGGACCTGAGAGCCTGCCTGATTCACGTCCTATGTTGATACTTGCAGCTGCTTTATACGCGCTGACCGATAGTCTGATTATGCTGTCATCACATCTGGGGGGGCGGGCGCTGGCGCAAAGCTGGGAGGATTTTTCACTTATACAGCAGCTAGCTGGCATGCTCATTCCGATCGCTCTCGATATTTCATTATTGCTTGTGAGTGTTGCTGCCACCTTGTTTTATTTCGGCAGCCTTGGTCGTCTGCGTCAGACGCTAACAGCGCTGTTTGGCGTTAGTACACTACTGCAGGTGATTTCGTGGCCATGTTTTGTGTTGTTATTCTTTGAAAACCTGTCTGTGTTGTGGGCGGTAATGATACTGACCCTGGTGTTTATTCTGCTCTGGTCAATTGCCGCTTACGGCCATATTCTGTCTCATGCAATATCGCGGTCGTTTGGCGTTGGAGTTGCCCTGGCCACATTGTTTTTCTTTCTTAACTATCAGATGTTCAAACTTATCCCGGATTTCTGAATGCACATACACATCCTTGGTATATGCGGCACCTTCATGGGCGGAATCGCTGCTATTGCGCGTGAGGCGGGTCACCGCGTTACGGGCAGCGACCAGACTGTATATCCGCCGATGAGCGATCAGCTTGTGGAACTGGGTATAGAGCTGATCGAAGGATTTGATCCCGGGCAGTTGAATCTCAAGCCAGACCTGGTTGTCGTTGGTAATGTTATGAGTCGCGGCATGCCTATAGTTGAAGAACTGCTAAATAGTGAGCTCCCCTATACGTCGGGCCCCGCCTGGCTGGCCGAACATGTGTTGCTGCGCCGCCATGTTATTGCCGTGTCGGGTACGCACGGCAAAACGACCACGGCCAGCATCACCGCCTGGATTCTGGAGGCTGCCGGTCTGGAACCGGGATATTTAATTGGTGGTGTACCTGCCAATTTTGCATCGACCGCCAGGCTTGGTGCCGGTGAAGTATTTGTGATTGAGGCAGATGAATACGACACCGCGTTCTTCGACAAGCGCGCCAAGTTCATGCATTACGGTCCACGGACACTGATTATCAACAATCTCGAATTTGATCACGCCGACATTTATGCTGACATGGAGGCGATCCGCTGGCAGTTTCACCAGATGCTGCGCATATTGCCGGGCAATGGGCGCGTCATAGCGAACACACAGGACTCTGAAATAGATCGTTTGCTGGAGATGGGATGCTGGACGCCGGTGGAGCGTTACAGCAGCAATTTAGCGGTTGCCGCTGACTGGCAGGTGCAGCGTGCAGGCAACGGCCTGCAACTGCAAAGTGGTAACAAGAGCTGGCTTTCCGGCGTAGTAGCTTTGCCCGGCTCGTATAACCTGGAAAATGCGACCGCGGCGGTGCTGGCTGCACGGCATGCAGGCGTAAGCATTGAGGCCGCCCTGCAAGGTCTGGAAAGTTTCAAGGGTGTGAAGCGTCGCCTGGAGCATATTGGTACTTTCAACCAGGTACGGGTTTACGATGATTTTGCGCATCATCCGACTGCTATACGTCGCACTCTGGAGGCGCTGCGCGAATCTGCCAGTGGCCGCGTGCTGGCGGTGCTGGAGCCGCGTTCCAACAGCATGAAACTCGGAGTACATTGTGATGGACTGAAACAATCGCTGGCCGCCGCCGATGCCGTATGGGTGTTTGAGCCAGCTGATTTGCCCTGGAGTCTCCACGACGTGCTGGATGGATTGCCAGCACTTAATATTCAGCCAGATATAGCGAAAATAGTTGCGGCTGTGGCCGCAGACGTCCGGCCGGGTGACGAGCTTGTTGTGATGAGCAACGGTGGGTTTAGCGGTATACACCAGCTTATTTGTGATCGCTTAGCAGCCGATTCTTAAGGGCTGTGACGGGCACATTGACGGACCAGGGCCTCCCGCGCATGATGATTCCACCGCTGTCGATTCGCCGGTGGTACCAGCATCCGTTTGAATTTATCTGGTGCAAGCAGTGTGAGCAAATTATCCGTACCGCTGTTTCCCTTGCAGACTGTCTTGTTCCCGGGCGGCCCGCTGCCACTTCGGGTGTTCGAGCCGCGCTACCTCGATATGATTAGTCGCTGCATGCAAGCCAGCGAATCGTTTGGTGTGGTGTTGATCGTGGCCGGACCGGAAGTGGCAGGCGAGGTTCTGACCCAAGCCAACGGTACGCTGGCAACGATTTGCGATTGGTACCAGGGCGCCGATGGCTTGCTGGGCATCACGGCTATTGGCGGCAGTCGCTTTCGCCTGCTGTCGATGCACCGCCAGGACGATGGTCTCAATCTTGGCGATATAGAAATATTGCCGCCTGAGCCGGAAATGCCGGTGCCCGGTGATTTTGCAGTGATGTCAGACTTGTTAAGGGTTGTAATAGATAATATGGGGAAATTGTACGAAAAGATTGAACATCATTACGATGATGCGTCCTGGGTTGGTTACCGGTTTGCTGAAATATTGCCGCTAGCCCCCGAGCGTAAACAATATTGTCTGGAAATGGATGACCCGGTGGCACGGCTGGAGTTTCTCAGGCCATTTCTGCGACAAATTCACACAGAACAAATCCAATAAATGGGTTTGCTTGAAGCGTAAATCGCAACTTATACAACTCGAAGCGATCAGGACAGATATCACCGAATTGGATCTGGATGCGATCGTTAACGCGGCGAACAGCAGTTTGCTCGGTGGCGGAGGTGTCGATGGCGTCATCCATGCAGCAGCGGGTCCAGAATTGCTCCGAGAATGTTCTGCGTTGGGCGGTTGTCCAACGGGTGAAGCACGGATCACGGCGGGTTACGACTTGCGGGCACGCTTTGTAATCCACACGGTCGGTCCGGTCTGGCACGGAGGCACGGATAACGAGGCGGAGTTGCTGGCTTCGTGTTACCGGAACTGCATGCGGCTTGCCAATGAGAATGGGCTGCTGACTATCGCGTTTCCTGCGATGAGCACCGGCATTTTCGGTTATCCTGCGGATCAGGCAGCGTTGATCGCGGTGAGCGAAATTATTGCGGCTGGTGGCGCTGATAACAATATGATTGAGAAGATTGTTTTCTGTTGTTTTAACGATGAGGCCATGCGGGCTTACCAGGCACGGCTACAGGTACAACTATGAAAACCTGGATGTGTCTTATTTGTGGTTATACCTACGACGAAGCGCGGGGCGACCCCAAAAGCGGTCTGGAGCCACGTACGCGCTGGGAGGATGTGCCGCTGTCGTGGCGTTGCCCCGATTGTGGCGCCGGGAAAGAAGAATTCGAAATGGTCGAGGTCTTGTAGACTCGCGAGGCACGCTTAAGCCTGACAGGTTCCTAGCGCAGATCGGCATCCGTCAACTGCCGCACTCTGATGCCCTGATTTTCCAGCATAGCGATGACGCTTTTATTTCCAATCAGGTGCATGGCGCCGACTATGACCAGATAGTTGTCGGACTGATTTTGCAGATTTAGAATGGGACGCACCCAGTTGCGGTTACGTTGCACGAGTAATGCATCCTCGAGCCCCGGTGCCGTTCGAAACCCTTCCAGCATGAGTTCTTCCATGCCGGCCGTATCGCCACTGCGCCAGGCATCAACAATGGATTCAAGTTCTTCCTCTACTGTTGTGGCATCCTCAAGCGATTGCAGCAGAAACTCTTGCTGAGTTTTGTCATCGAGACGATCCATAAAACCTAGTTGTTCTTCTATGGTTTCGAGCCCGCGGATATCCTTGTTGTCGATTGCTGCTTTCTCGGTGAGTCGCATCTCAATGCCCCAGGACGGATCAAAGCCCAGTTGCATCATGCGTAGTTGGGTAATAGCCAGGGCAGCAAACCAGGGTTCGAACTGGTCGAACATCATCAGCGGTACGCCCAGCGCATCAGCTCGACGCGTGGCTTTCTGGTAGTTGGCATCACCCAGGGCTTCACGCAGAGTGCGACCGTTCTTACTGGTGCCCATGGTCATCATCGTAGTCTGCGCCGTCATCGGATCCAGGGAATCCATATCTATTTCCATGACCAGCGTGTCTGCCAGGTCGTAGGCAGCCATCATGCCTTCTGGCAGTGGATAATCTGCAGCCCGCAGGTAATGTACTGAGCCCATCAGCAATACGCGGTTACTGGTGCCCTCAATTTCCCAGATGGGCAATATGCCGCCAAATGCAGCGCTGCTGACCAGCAGCAGAAGCAGTAAGATACGTGTCAGCTGCTTACAGATAGCCATACAACCTCTGTTTCGATTGCTCCATTCGGCATCAAGTCCAGCCACCGATAACCAGGTGGTTTGGAATCCAGTCTGAACGTGTCGCTACCGGGAAGAAACTGTGATCCTGTAGAAGGCGTACTCAACATGCGGATGCCATTACGGTCACGGTCACTGGCTTGATGTACATGTCCCCACACGACACCCCGAACATTTCTATGCCGGTCAATAGTGTCGAGAAAATTCTCGCTGTTGCGCAGGTTTACTCCATCGAGCCAGAGGCTGCCCATGGGTATCGGATGATGATGTATGGCGATGAGTACATGGTGGTCAGGTTGACTGGAGAGCGTGTGCTCGAGAAACTCCAGATGGTTGGATGCAAGGCGTCCGGCATCGTCCAGACGCACAGTCGTATTGAGCATAATGAGGCACCAGTTTTCGTAGATGGCATGACCGCAAAATCTGAAGGGCGCTACGTTCAATATTTCCGCCATGATACGTGGGGAGTCATGATTGCCTGGCACACAGTGTATAGGCGCACCCATATTACACATTACGTCACGAAATCGTTCGTAGCCTCTACGGGTTTCATCCTGCACAAGATCGCCGGTGGCAATTACAGCATCCGGACGGCGAGCGCCGTTGTTAATGCTTTCGATTATTGCCGCAAAGGTTTCGTAAGTATTTACACCACGCATCATGGCATCGCTTTGCGCGTGCAAATGCGTGTCGGTGAGATGGAGTATGCGGACAGGTTTAGTAGGCACTGCTGAATACCGTGGGGTTGACTGTTCTGCCACTATAGCTTTGGTGGGCGCATGTTAAAGGGCGCGCGTCACAGTCGAAAAGCAAGCCCATCAAACTTTACTGGCAATGACTCCCGCATGGTCACGACCGGTAGCGTGTTTGGTGGAACTGGACAGGAATTCGGCATCCAGTACCTCGAAGCCTGCATCTATGCAGACTCTGGTCAGTATGTCGGGGTCCAGAGGATTGATGAAGTCCGGATGTACGGTCGGATCAGTGCCCGCTGGCAGGAAAGATGCGTAGTCGTTGAAAAAGCCCGGCCACGGGTCACCCTCGGCCTTCCTGCGTTCGTAGTCTTTCGAATACTTTGCCCATGGACCTGTGTAGGGTGAGTCTGCTACAAGGTACAGACGGCCACCGGGAGCGAGCCAATCGAACATTTTGCTGACGGTAGTTTCTATGTCGGTACCATTTAGAAAATGCAGTACCCGGGCAGCAAGTATTGCGTCGAAGGACGACGCGTCAAAATCAACCCCTGGCAGGGTGCCGGGCACGCTCCGATAACGGTCTTTCTGTGCTGCTGGCACGCGCTGTTCAAGTACATCCAGATGCTTCGGTTCCATATCGCAGGCCAGGATGCGTGCGCCATTCTCGAGTGCGGCTAGAGTTGCGATGCCGTAAGCGCAGCCTATGTCCAGAACTTCTCCGCCTGCCTTGCCAGCATATTCCGTGAAGTCTTTGGAATAGGCATCCATCGTTTCAGTCATCCAGCCGGTGTTGTTCATTGTGGGTATCAGTCCCTCAACCGGTGACTTGGGCAGGGCAGGATGAATTTTACTGGGCATGATTGATAGTCCGGGTTGATGCACACTCGCAAATGTTAAGGCGCTCTTAATACTAAGAGCACCTTACATATCGATCATAAAGCGCCAGCTAGTAGCGATAGTTTTCCGGCTTGTATGGGCCGTCAACTGAGACATTGATGTATTCCGCCTGTTCCTGCGTAAGCTGCGTCAGGTTGACCCCAAGTTGCTGCAGATGCAGGCGTGCGACTTTTTCATCCAGATGCTTGGGCAGCACGTAGACTTCGTTTTGATAGTTATCCGGGCTCTGCCACAGTTCAATCTGCGCCATAACCTGGTTCGTGAAGGAGTTGGACATCACGAAACTCGGATGGCCGGTGGCACAACCCAGGTTCACGAGCCGGCCCTCGGCCAGCAGGATAATGCGCTTACCATCCGGGAAGATAATGTGATCGACCTGGGGCTTAATATTTTCCCATTCGTATTTCTGAATGCCGGCAACATCAATCTCGTTATCGAAATGACCGATATTGCAGACTATGGCCTGATTTTTCATGGCGGCCATGTGGTCGTGCGTGATCACATTGAAGTTGCCCGTCGTGGTGACGAAGATGTTGCCGTGCGGTGCAGCTTCTTCCATCGTGACTATACGGAAACCTTCCATCGCTGCCTGCAGTGCGCAAATCGGATCAATCTCTGTGATCCAGACTGTGGCGCCAAGACCTTTCAGTGATTGTGCGCAGCCTTTGCCAACGTCGCCGTAACCGGCCACGATCGCAATTTTGCCGGCGATCATGACGTCAGTAGCACGTTTTATGCCATCCACGAGCGACTCGCGACAGCCGTAGAGGTTGTCGAACTTGGACTTGGTGACAGAGTCGTTGACGTTGATAGCGGGGAAGGGGAGATCGCCATTTTCCTGCATCTGGTAGAGACGTTGTACGCCGGTGGTGGTTTCTTCGGTAACCCCGCCGATGGCATCGCGACGTTCGGTATACCAGCCCGGCTGGCTGTCCAGCCGACTTTTGATAGCCTTAAATAGTGCAATTTCTTCTTCGCTGCCGGGGTTGTCCAGAACCGACGAATCCTGTTCTGCTTTCGCGCCCAATATCAGCAGCATGGTTGCGTCGCCGCCATCATCGAGTATGCGGTTCGGTATCCCACCATCAGCCCACTCCATCGCACGATGGGTGTAATCCCAATATTCGTCCAGAGTTTCGCCTTTATAGGCAAACACCGGTACGCCAGTAGAGGCAATAGCCGCCGCCGCATGATCCTGAGTCGAAAAGATATTGCATGAAACCCAGCGGACCTCTGCACCGAGTTCCACCAGCGTCTCGATCAGTACTGCCGTCTGGATGGTCATGTGTAGCGAGCCCATGATGCGGGAGCCTTCCAGCGGTCGTTTGCCAGCGTACTCTTTGCGCACGGCCATGAGGCCAGGCATTTCGGTTTCGGCAATCGCAATTTCGCGGCGCCCCCAATCGGCCAGCGACATGTCTGCGACCTTGTAATCTTCTTGTAATGCGACGGCGGATTCCGTGCTCATAAATGTTTCTCCTGAAATTCTTTAATATTGCGAGGCGACGACGACATCCCTCGCGTAGTGCAGTCCTTATAACTATGGGTATCTTAGGTTTTAGGCAGCTGCATCAAGCTTTAGTTGTTCGGCCTTATCGGTGTTTTCCCAGCCGAAGCCTTCATTTTCTCGGCCGAAGTGTCCATAAGCAGCAGTCGAGCGGTAGATTGGTCTGAGCAAATCCAGCATTTCACGAATGCCGTACGGAGTCAGGTCAAAGTGTTGGCGTACCAGTTGCGTCAGGCGATCCTCGGTAAGGGTCCCGGTGCCAAAGGTCTCAACGGTAATCGAGGTGGGCTCCGCCACACCAATCGCGTAGGACACCTGCACTTCGCAGCGCTCGGCCAGACCAGCCGCTACGATGTTCTTGGCAACGTAGCGTGCAGCGTAGGCAGCAGAGCGGTCCACTTTCGAGGGATCCTTGCCTGAGAACGCGCCGCCGCCGTGACGAGCCATGCCGCCATAGGTATCCACAATGATCTTGCGCCCTGTCAGGCCACAATCACCCACGGGACCGCCAATAACAAAATTACCGGGCGGGTTTATGTGGTACTGGGTGTCAGCATTTAGCCATTCGGGAGGCAGGATTGGCTTAATGATGCTTTCCATCACTGCTTCCTGCAGATCTGACAGGCTGACATCGGGATCATGTTGCGTGGATAAAACCACGGCATCAATTGCG
>PVMS01060731.1_pt1 | contig 10494 bp, 12 predicted proteins | sample 1853461 | NCBI WGS metagenome assembly PVMS01 (sample SAMN08582032, study PRJNA380276) | Marine sediment metagenome, whole genome shotgun sequencing project. | isolation source: ocean sediment barecode stripped | collected 2017
AATGGGGGCGCCAAAAATTTTCCAGGAAATTTCTGAATATCCACGTGGCATTGTACTGGTTACCGGGCCTACCGGTTCCGGCAAGTCCACCACCCTGGCGGCCATGGTCCAGCACCTTAACTCGTACCGGAACTGCAATATCATCAGCCTGGAAGACCCGATCGAATTCGTCCATGAAAGCCAGACCGCCCAGATCATCCAGCGTGAACTCGGAACCCATCTTCGCAGCTTCGCGGAGGGCATCCGTGCCTCATTACGCGAAGACCCGGATGTGATTCTTGTCGGCGAACTGCGTGATTCGGAAACCATATTAATGGCCATGACGGCGGCAGAGACCGGTCACCTGGTACTCGGCACCCTGCACACGGCCGGGGCGGTAAAAACTATCGACCGAATCATCGACGCCCTGCCGGGCGACATGCGTGAACAGGCAAAGAGCTTCCTGGCCCAGAGCCTCAATGCGGTGATCACCCAGAACCTCGTAAAAACCCCCGACGGCCGCGGTCGCAGGGCCGTGATGGAAATCATGATCATGTCCCGCGCCATCGCCAAACTGATCATGACTGACCAGACCCACCAGATCCCGGCACAGCTCCAGATGGGCCGTGACGAAGGCATGCAGATGATGGACCAGGCGCTGATGGATGCGATACAGAACAAGCTGATCGACCCCGACGACGCATTCCGCTTTTGCACCGACAAGTCCCTGTTTCAGAAATTCATCACCGATACCTCGGTGCTGCCTAAATTCGATCTGCCCGGCTGAGCGAATTACAATCGCGAATCAGGATCCTCTTTTTTTACTTATATATCGCTCTGAGAGTGCGCCAGCGTGAATGCGATTGATGAATATCTCCGCCAGCTTATAAACAAAGGCGGCTCCGACCTGCATTTCATTGCCGGACAACCGCCGCGCATCCGCGTCTACGGCAAGTTACAGGCTCTGCAGCAGGAGATACTGGCGCCCGAAACTGCGCAGGAAACTCTCAAGGAAATCTTGTCCGCGCAGGCGCGCAAGCATTTCGATGAACACGATGCAGCTGATTTCGCGTATTCAGTGGATGACGTGGCCCGTTTCCGGGTCAACGTGTTCCGGCATTTATCAGGGCTGGGCGCAGTATTCCGGGCCATTCCGTCTGAGGCGAAAAGCCTGGAACAACTGAACATGCCACCCGTGGTCTCCAACATGTGCAAGCACACCCAGGGCATGATCCTCGTCACGGGCAAGACCGGGTCGGGTAAATCCACAACGCTGGCCGCCATGATTGACGAAATCAACCAGCGTATTTCCGGTCATATCCTGACCATCGAAGACCCGATTGAATTCGTGCACACGCGCAAGAATTGCCTGATCAGCCAGCGGGAAATCGGTGTACACAGCCAGAGTTTTGCCGCTGCGCTGTACTCCGCCCTGAGAGAAGATCCGGATGTGATCCTCGTCGGTGAAATGCGTGACCTGGAGACGATCAGCATTGCCGTGACCGCTGCCGAGATGGGCATCCTGGTCATGGGTACGCTGCATACCAACGGCGCAACCGGCACCGTGGATCGAATCGTCAATTCCTTCCCGGCCGAAAAGCAGAATCACGTCCGAACCATGCTGTCCACATCATTGCGCGGCGTCATCTCCCAGCAACTGATTTCACGCAAGAACGAGCCCGGACTGGTCGCCGCACTGGAGATACTCGTCAATACGCCGGCTGTGGCCAACCTGATTCGACAAGGCAAACTGGATCAGCTGGAAAATGCCATGCAAGGCGGACGCGCATCGGGCATGCGCAACATGGACTCGGCCTTAAAAGATCTCGTCGATCAAGACGTGATCAGCGGCAAAAGCGCTTACGAAAATGCGATGGAAAAACGCAGGTTTGAAGAGTTCAGAGGCGATCCGGACTGAACTTAAGACCCGTCATGCCGGACATTACCCGAAGAATTCTTGTCACCAGCGCGCTGCCCTATGCCAGCGGGCCGATCCATATCGGACACCTGGTCGAATATGTGCAGACCGATATCTGGGTCCGTTTTCAGCGGCTTATGGGACACGACTGTCTGTACGTCTGCGCAACGGATGCGCATGGCACGCCAACCATGCTGCTTGCCCGCAAAGAGGGCACCAGCCCCGAGGCGCTGGTTGAGCGATTCCGCATCGAGCATCACCGGGACCTGTCACGGTTTCTGGTTGATTTCGATAATTTCTATACGACACATTCTGATGAAAATCAGAAACTTGTAGAAGATATCTATAATCGTCTCGATAGCAAGGGCCTGATCATAAAAAAAACCATCCAGCAGGCCTATGACGAGCAGGCCGGCATGTTTCTGCCCGACCGCTTCGTCCGCGGCACCTGCCCGCATTGCAGTGAACCGGATCAATACGGCGACAGCTGCGAAAATGCGGCCGAACCTATTCACCCAGCGAACTGATAGACCCACGCTCGGTGCTTTCTGACACGCCACCCGTACAGAAGGAATCCGAGCATTATTTCTTTCGTCTGGGCGCCTTTGAAAAGTCTCTGCAAGAGTGGACCACAGCCGGGCATGTCGATGCCGGCGTGGCGCTCAAATTGCAGGAATGGTTCGAGGCCGGGCTTCGCGACTGGGATATTTCACGCGATGCCCCCTATTTTGGTTTCCGGATACCGGGTACCCGGGACAAGTTCTTTTATGTCTGGCTGGATGCGCCGGTTGGCTACATGGCAAGTCTCGTCAACCTCGCCGAACAACGCGGCGGCGATATCAGTCTTGACGACTACTTTGCCGCAGACGCGACATCGGAGCTTTATCACTTCATCGGCAAAGACATTGCGTATTTTCATACCCTGTTCTGGCCTGCCGTTCTGGAAGGTGCGGGTTTCCGCAAACCCAGCGGGGTTTTCGTACACGGATTCCTGACCGTAAACGGCCAGAAAATGTCCAAATCCCGCGGTACGTTTATCTCAGGCGCAACGTATCTGGACCATCTGGGTCCGGAGCACCTGCGCTATTACTACGCGGCGAAGCTCGGGCCCGGAACGGAGGACATCGATCTTAGCTTCGAGGATTTCATTGCACGAACGAATTCGGACCTGGTCGGGAAATTCGTCAACATCGCGAGCCGCTGCTCGGGCTTCATCACCAAACAATTCGATTCCAGACTCGCCGAACAACTGGAGGACGAGGCACTTTACGCCGAGTTCGTCGCCGCCGGACCCCGCATCGCCGAACTGTATGAATCACGGGAATATTCACGCGCCATGCGCGAAATAATGAAACTCGCCGATCGCGCCAACCAGTACATTGACGAACGCAAACCCTGGGTTCTCGCGCGCGACGAAAGCACCCGCAGCGAGGTTCAGGATGTCTGCACCCAAGGCCTTAACCTGTTCCGCGTACTCACCATTTACCTGAAACCTGTCCTGCCCGCCGTCGCCGAGGCGGTGGAGACCCTGTTCAGCGAAGGGCCCATGAACTGGCAATCACGTGAAACACCCCTGCTGGGCTCTGAAATCGGCCGATTTGTGCCACTGCTGACGCGCGTTGAAGAAAATGCCGTGAATGCGGTCATCGAGGCATCGCGTGTCAACGCGCCGGAACCCCGCCCGAAACCCGAAACCGAAGAGACTGCGATGATCAGCATTGATGATTTCCTTAAAGTAGACCTTCGCATCGCGACGGTCATTGAAGCTATAAATGTAGACGGGGCAGACAAACTCCTGCGCCTCACAGTTGATCTTGGCGATGAAAAGCGCACGGTGCTGTCCGGCATTCGAACTGCCTATGCGGCTGATGAACTGGTCGGTCGACAAGTCGTGGTGGTGGCCAACCTGGAACCGCGCAAAATGCGGTTCGGCGTTTCGCAGGGCATGCTGCTGGCAGCGGGAGCCGGCGATAAAGAAATCTTTCTTATCGGCCCGGACGCCGGCGCAACACCGGGAATGAGAGTGCGCTGAGCGCAGACGCGCCATTATGACTGAGCTGATTATTATCATTGTCAGCGGTGCTCTGTTAAATAATTTTGTCCTGACGAAGTTTCTCGGTCTTTGCCCGCTTCTGGGCACGACGACCCGCCTCGAAACTGCCATCGGCATGTCTTTGGCGACAACCTTCGTACTCACACTGTCCGCTGCCGCAAGTTATCTCGTGGAAACCTATTTACTGGTGCCACTGGACCTGCCGTGGTTAAGACTGTTGTCTTTCATTCTGATCATTGCCGGTGCGGTACAACTCACAGAGGCGCTGATCCGCAGTTCCAGCCCGATGCTTTACCAGGTACTCGGCATTTACCTGCCGCTGATCACGACCAATTGCGCCGTACTGGGCGTCGCATTACTTAACGTTCAGTCGAGCAAGACATTTCTTCAGGCACTTGCTTTCGGCATCGGTGCCGGCCTCGGCTTTTGCCTGGTCATGCTGCTATTTGCGGGCATCCGTGAGCGGCTGGAACTCGCCGACGTGCCGACGCCATTCAGGGGCGCCGCTATTGCACTGGTGACGGCCGGACTGATGTCACTCGGCTTCATGGGCTTTGCCGGGATCATGCGTTAGTAAAATGTGGACCGGCATCTTGTTGATGGCAATTCTGGCGATGTTCATCGCCGGCGTTCTGATCGTCGCCAATGCCCGGCTACAACCCGATCAGAATGCGGCTGTCGAGAAAATTAACGCCCTGCTGCCGCAGATTCAGTGCGCCCAATGCGGCTATCCTGGCTGCCGCCCTTACGCTGCGGCGATTATTGCAGGCGATGCAGACATCAACCAGTGCGCGCCGGGAGGACCGGCAAGCATTGCTGCCCTGGCGCGCGCGCTCGACCGCCCCATCGTGCTGCTGAACAGTGCCTTTGGAGAAACAAAACCGCCCGCAGTGGCCATCATCAACGAACTGGCCTGTATCGGCTGCGCGCGCTGTCTGACGGCGTGCCCCGTCGATGCAATTATCGGTGCCGCGCGATTCATGCACACGGTCATCGCAAGCGAATGCACGGGTTGTGATTTATGCCTTGAACCCTGCCCCGTCGACTGCATCACCCTCGTTCCGGCGCCACCGGATGCGTCTGGCCGCAACAAGAATGTGGCACAAGCGAAGACCGCCCCGGCATGACTGCGATGATGCAACCAGATCGTCTGCCTCGCACCGTGCGCTGGGGTGTTCGCCTGCCCGGCCGGAAAGAATTGTCCGTTCAGGCACCCGTCCTGCTCGCCCCTCCACCGCACCGGGTCATACTGTCTGTGCATCAGAATATCGGCGAGCCTTCCCGTCCCATCGTCGAAGTCGGCACCCGGGTCTCGACGGGACAACCGTTGTCATCAGCGCAGACCGGATCGCTCAGCACGCCGGTGCATGCGTCGATATCAGGAGTTATCGCCGCGATCGAAAAGCAACGTGTCCCTGAAGGCGGGACAGCAACCTGTATCGTCATTGTCAATGAGGGTGCCGAACAAACCTGGCAGGGTTGCCCGGGCAATCGCAGACCGGAACATTTGCAGGCCGAAGACATCCGCACAGGCATCCTCGATGCCGGCATCGTCGGACTGGGCGGTGCCATGTTTCCGACCCGGACCAAACTGACTCCGGGCACGGCGATCCACACGCTGATACTCAACGGCGCTGAATGCGAGCCCTATATTTCCTGTGACCAGGCGCTGATGACCGAAAAAGCGCATGAGGTCCTGCTCGGCGCCGTTTTCATGCTCCGCGCACTGCAAACCGACCGATGTATTGTGGCGATCCGGTCCGGGATGGTGAAGGCTGAACACGCATTGCGAAGCGCAATGGCGGAACTCGATGACGCCCGCATCGAACTGGCTGTGGTGCCGAACCGCTATCCGGCCGGCGGCGAGCGGCAACTGATCGAGGTGCTGCTCGGCATGGAGGTTCCATCCCACGGACTGCCCCGTGACATCGGCGCCGTGTGTCAGAATATTGCCACGGCGGCCGCAGTTGCAAAATTCTTCAGCACCGGCGAACCCCTGATCAGCCGAATAGTCACGGTGACCGGCACCGGCGTCCGGCAACCGCAAAATATCGAGGCGCGACTCGGTACGCCGATCAATGATCTGGTTGAATTGGCCGGCGGTTACACCGCTGATGCAAATCGTCTTGTGATGGGCGGGCCGATGATGGGTATCGCACTGACCGACGACGAACTGCCCATAACCAAGGCAACCAACTGCATACTGGTTGCGGGTCGTGATGATTTCATGCCCCCCGCCGCCGGAAAGACCTTGTATCCGCTGCCAAGAGTGTACGCAGGTCTGCCCCGCCCGCCTCATGCCTGCAGATCTGGTGGCACTGGGACGAATGCCTGATCTGGAACAACTCGAAGCTCGCGGCATCGAAGACTGTATTGAATGCGGTGCCTGTGATTACGTTTGTCCAAGCGCCATTCCGCTGACGCAGCGACTGATCATTGCCAAAGGCCGGGTCCGGCAACAACAGGCGGACCAGCGTCAGGCCGCACATGCCCGACAACGCTCCGAGGCACGCGAGCAACGATTGCATCGCAACACCGAGCAGCAAAATGATGCGCTGGCCCGGCAGGTCGCTGAGATCAGCGGGTCCAAAAAAATCGGCCAACAGGCAATTGACGAACTGAAGCGTCGGGCCGCATCCGTTAAACGCAGCAGTCCCGGTCAAAGTCATGATGATTAGAAAATCGGCATCATGAAATTCGCGGCCGCTCCAGCACCTCACTATCGCGGAGCCGAAAGTGTCCCCCGAATCATGCAAAAGGTGCTGCTCGCGCTCGCGCCGGCCCTTGTTGTTCATATCTGGTTTTTTGGCGTCGGCATTGTCCTCAATATTTTTGTCGCAGCGTTATTCGCCGTAGCCAGTGAAGCGGCAGTCTTGCGGCTTCGTCACCGGCCCGTGGCATTTTTTCTGACCGACTACAGCGCCCTGGTCACCGCGGTGTTACTTGCGTTCGCACTGCCGCCATTGATGCCATGGTGGATCACGGCGATCGGCAGCATTTTTGCCATAGTTCTGGCCAAGCATCTCTACGGTGGTCTTGGCTATAACATCTTTAACCCGGCCATGGTCGGCTATGTCGTGCTGCTCATCTCATTCCCGGAAGAACTATCCCGATGGCCAACACCGCTGACGGATGACATTGACCGGCAATCTGTCGGTGTACTCGGCACGCTGACCTATTTTCTGTCCGGACACCTGCCCGATGGTTTGCAGTGGGATGCCATTTCGCGGGCCACTCCGCTGGATACCGTACAGACTGAACTTGGCCGCATGAGGACAATGAATGAAATCACGGCCAGCCCGATATTCGGATCAATGGGCGGATTCGGCTGGGAGTGGATTAACCTCGCCACAGGCTGTGGCGGTTTATGGCTGTTAAAGCGGGGCATCATTCAGTGGCAGATTCCAGTATCCATGCTCGGAACCCTGTTTATCGTGTCCATGCTTTTTTATATCGGGGATTCGGATATCAACCCGTCACCCTTTCTGCACCTGATGAGCGGAAGCGCAATCATCGGTGCATTTTTTATTGCGACGGACCCGGTATCCGCCGCAGCCACCCCCCGCGGACGACTGATCTACGGTGCGTGCATCGGCCTGTTGACCTATATCATGCGACGCTGGGGCAGTTATCCGGACGGCGTCGCTTTTGCTGTTTTACTGCTGAATCTGTCCGTACCCCTGATTGACCGGTTCACGTCACCACGTATTTATGGCAAACACTGAAAATTCGCGAAATGATTTACGCCGTAACGCACGAACCCTTGTTCTGCCGGTTGTGTCACTCGTGTCGTTCGCCGCTTTAGGCACAGCACTGGTCATGCTCACTGCAAGCCTTACAGACGACCGCATCACAAAAAATCGTGCCGCACAGGTGATTAAAGTCCTGACACCGCTGTTGCCGGCCGACGGCTATGACAATGAACCGCATCTGGACACCATCGGGTTGGCAGATGCCAAATTACTCGGCAGCGCCGAGCCGCAGCACGTCTATCGGGTCCGCCGGAACAATCAGCCGGTCGCAGCAATCATGACCGTAACAGCACCGTCGGGCTACATCGGACCCATTCAGCTCCTTGTGGCAATCGACACAAGCGGTCGCCTGCTCGGCGTGCGTACACTGGAACACATGGAAACTCCGGGGCTCGGCGACAAAATCGAAATCAGCAAAAACAACTGGATACTCGGATTCGACGGCCACGGGCTGGATAACCCGCCGACACCGGAATGGTTGCTCACACCCGACGGCGGGAAATTTGATCAGATCACCGGTGCGACCATTACCAGTCACGCGGTCATCTCGGCAGTACGTGATGCGCTACTCTATTTCACGGAACATCAGGAAGAAATCTTTGCGGCCCCCGGTGAGACAATCGAGTCTCGAAAATAACGTCCTGATATCGGCGGGCTGATCAGGCCAGCCCTTCACTCACCGTAGAACTCATCCTTGAAACGCAATGAATACACCTCGGTTACACCGTCGGGTATCACATCAATATCAAATATCAGCACCTCACGACGATTCACACCGGTCTCGCCGATGTAGTAAATCGTCTCCTGCTCGACGACCTTGCGCATCGTGATGCCCTTGTTCTGGCCCGTCAGGTTCGCGGCCGACACCTGAACATCAGCTTCGACAGCCTGATCAGCGAGGCCTTCGCCCTTTTTCATCACCACTACATTCAGCAGCGCCCGCTTGCCGCTTCTCACGAGGTCAAGATTCCTGGCGACCTCTGCGGGCAACTGGTCGGTTGTCAGCGCGTTGACATGGATGACATAGACCCCGAAATCCTTGTAATTTTCGTTTTCACCGAGCTGATAACGGTCGACGCCGCCAGACTGATCGGCGGGCCCGCAGGCAGCCAGGGCGAACGTACAGGACAATAAAGTGAGAATGACGGGCGATCTGCGTGAACGAATCATGACCATGGTCTCCGCAGCAAACGAGATGCTAACCCTACCATAGGTCCGGAGTGAGGCGCAGGCATGAACTGTTAATGCCGGCGTGACCTGTTCAAGCCAATCTGGCCCGACCGTGCCGCCGTCACCACATAAATTTTTGAGCGTGTAAAATGCATCGCGACATGAATGATTACGGCACAATTCTCCGCAACGGGATCTGGCACGACAATCCGGGGCTCGCACAGTTACTCGGTCTTTGCCCGCTGCTCGCGGTCAGCAACACGGTGGTCAATGGAATCGGCCTGGGGCTGGCCACGCTGTTCGTGGTTTGCGCAACCAACCTGCTGATTTCCTTAACGCGTGGCCTGATCTCACCCCAGGTGCGGCTGCCCGTTTTCGTTCTCATCATCGCATCACTGGTCACCGTCATAGAATTGACATTCAAGGCCTTTTTTTACGAGCTCTACCTGAATCTCGGTTTGTTCATCCCACTGATCACGACCAACTGCCTGATACTCGGTCGCGCAGAAGCTTTTGCATCACGCCGGCCGGTTATTCCATCACTGATTGACGGCCTCGGACATGGCCTTGGATTTGCAATGGTCCTGATCGTGCTGGGCGCCATCCGTGAACTGTTCGGTTATGGCTCGTTGTTCCGCGGCGCCGACATGCTGATCGGCGGCACCGGACAAGGAGCGGTCATCTCGTTACTGCCGCAGGACACAGGCCTGATTCTGATGCTGCTTCCGCCGGGCGCATTTATTGTTCTGGGCCTCGTCGTTGCGCTGCGTAATTACCTGGTAATGGATAAACAAAGTACGGCGACGCCCGCACACGCAGCAGAACCCGCCTCTTCATGAATCGCAACAAGCGCGCCGAAATATTCAAACGGCTCAAGGCGGCCAATCCCACTCCGACCACCGAACTCATCTATAAAAACCCGTTTGAGTTACTGGTCGCCGTCATCCTGTCTGCTCAGGCGACCGATGTAAGCGTCAACAAGGCGACTGACAAGCTCTACCGGGTCGCCAATACGCCCGCCGCCATCGCGGCTCTCGGAGAATCCGGCCTCAAGCCTTACATCAAAACCATTGGACTGTTTAACAGCAAGGCAAAAAACATCTCTCGAACCTGCCGGATACTGATCAATGAATATGACGGGGAAGTGCCCCGATCGCGCGAGGCGCTTGAAGCCTTGCCCGGCGTCGGCAGAAAAACGGCGAATGTCATCCTCAACACTGCATTCGGCGAACCCACAATCGCCGTCGACACGCATATTTTCAGAGTAAGTAACCGCACCGGACTGGCCACAGGCAAAACACCGCTGGCCGTCGAGAAAAAACTCCTGAAATTCACGCCCGAAGAATTCCGCCATGACGCGCATCACTGGCTGATTCTGCACGGACGATATATCTGCAAAGCGCGAAAACCGCTCTGCCCTGATTGCCCGATTCAAGATCTGTGTGACTACCGCAGCAAGACCAAAGCCACGACATAAACCGGATCGTGGTCACGGAAAGGAGTTGCCCGTAGATCATTGCTCTACCGACATGGATTGTGTGAATTGAGTTTGAGACTCGCCGTGAATACGTCCCTGTAGGCTCGGGGCCCGCATCCCTGCGGGCCACGGTCTCAAACTCAAT
>PVMS01071536.1_pt1 | contig 10494 bp, 11 predicted proteins | sample 1853461 | NCBI WGS metagenome assembly PVMS01 (sample SAMN08582032, study PRJNA380276) | Marine sediment metagenome, whole genome shotgun sequencing project. | isolation source: ocean sediment barecode stripped | collected 2017
CCAGAATCTATCAGGCATTACTTTCGGCAGAGAATATAGCTATTTACGGTGATTTCGATGTTGATGGCATCACCGGCACCACTTTACTGATCCAGGGGCTGGGTGCGCTCGGAGCCAATGTTACACCATATATTCCGCACCGCCTGAAGGAAGGTCACGATCTTAACGCCTCTGCCCTCGACAAGCTTCAGAAACAGGGCATCAGCCTGGTTATTACCGTTGATTGTGGCGTTACCGGCGTATCCCAGGTTAAAAGGGCGAATAAGAAGGGGCTTGATATAATAATTACCGACCATCACACCCCCCTCGATGAGCTGCCGCCGGCAATCGCCATCATCGATCCCAAGAGAGACGATTCCAGCTATCCTTTCTCCGAGCTTTCCGGCGTGGGAGTGGCTTTCAAACTGCTTCAGGCTCTTTACCGGAGTATGGACAAAGAGGAGCAGCTTGATAATTTTCTTGACCTGGTAGCCCTCGGTACCGTGGCTGATATGATGCCAATGCTGGGAGAAAACCGATACCTCGTCAAGCGAGGATTAGAGTCATTTAAAGAGTCTCCCAGACTGGGTATTAAAGAAATGGCGGAAATCACCAGACTTGACACCGGCAGTATCCGTACTGAAGACATCTCCTGGATACTGGCGCCGCGCCTCAATGCCGCCGGCAGGCTGGAAAACGCAATGGTCAGCTACAGGCTTCTGACAACAGACCGTCCACAGGAGGCTCAGGAACTGGCACTCTTTCTGGAAGAAAAGAACACGGAACGCCAAAAGCTGACCAGCATAGCCCTGACTAAAGCCAGGGAACAAGTTCTGTCTAAGGGCATTACACCGCTGCTGATTGTCAGCGACTCCGACTATCAGGGAGGTATTCTCGGTCTGATTGCCGGAAAGCTGTCTTCTGAATATTACCGCCCGGTTATAGCCATTAGGATCGGCGACAGGTTCAGTTCCGGCAGTTGCCGCAGTATCCCGGAGTTCGATATCATCCGTGCTATAAGCAAGTTTAGCAACTTGTTTACTCATTTCGGCGGTCATTCGCAGGCAGCCGGTTTTACCCTGCCGACAGAAAATCTTGCCTTCCTTGAGCAGCAACTCTACCAGCTTGCAGCCGGTGAACTATCCGGCATTGACCTCCGCCCCCGGCTGGATATTGATACCGAGGTTACGCTTGATGAACTGAATGATGCCACCTTCGAGACAATCCAATTAATGGCTCCGTTTGGCAGGGGTAATCCGCTGCCCACCTTCCTCAGCCGATTTGTAAATGTTGCTGATTGCCGTGTTATGGGTAATAATGGAGACCATCTGAGGTTGAAACTCAAACATTGCAACAAAACATGGGACGCAGTCGCCTTTGGACTGGGTAATCGTATGCCGGATAAAAAATCCAGTATTGATATCATCTATAATCTGGAACTTAATAAATGGGGCGGGGATGAGAATTTGCGGCTCAACATACTGGATCTGGCGGCTGTAAATCAGGCTTGAAAGGACGGTTTAGATGCTAAATGAACCTCTGTCTATCACCATTGCTTTAATAGCTGCTTATTTCCTGGGATCCATACCCTCAGCCTATATCATTGGGCGCCTGCGCAAGGGGATAGATATCCGCCAGGTGGGCAGCCGTAATATGGGTGCCATGAACGTCTTTTATAATGTGGGTTTTTTATATGGTTTGCTTGTTCTATTTATGGATTTAGGCAAGGGAGCAGCCGCTATCGCCATTGCCCGCTACTGTCTTGAAGTTCCCATAGCCCTCGAGCTTATCTCCGGCGTCATCGTTGTGCTGGGGCACAACTTCCCAGTATGGCTCAAATTCCGCGGTGGCAAGGGAGGGGCTCCCCTTATCGGCACCCTTATCTTCTTTATGCCATGGGGGCTGGCTATTGCTTTTCCCCTATTCGCATTGCTGACACTGCTGACCCGCTTTCCCACGCTCAGCTACAGCATTGGACTTCTTACCTTCCCTTTTACAGCCTGGCTCTATTACGGCAACGGTAATTACGTACTTTACTCTTCTTTAATGCTGCTTATACCCTTCATCCTCTATATACCCAGAATAAAGGAGATGCGCTCCAAGAGTGGTAGCTGGAAACATTTAATCCTGCGCCGCAACATAAAGGACAGGTTCTAGGGTAGACACAATAGCTTTTTATAATATACTGGCAGGACTGATAGTCTAAGTTAGCGGCTCTACTTTAATGAAAGAGGCCACATCTGCGCTGATAGCTTTAATAAATTCGCCTGCTTTAATGGTTATGGTTCCATCAAACGTCGCTTTTTCGATAACTTCTATCTCGGCTCCCGGTACTATGCCCAGTTCGTTCAGATAATGCAGAAGCTCTGCGTTAATCTCATTGGTAATCCTTACGATTCTAGCCTTTTTGCCTTTTATCACGTTATCTATTGGTGTTCCTGATGTTTCAGGCAGCTTCAGGCTGCTGTCCGGTATCGGGCTACCATGCGGGCAAACCTCCGGATTGTCCAGAAACTGCGCCAGTTTTTCAGCCACCAGGTCAGATGTATTGTGCTCCAGGTTGCAGGCTTCGTCATACACTTCTTCCCAACCGATATCCAGATGCCTGTTGAGAAATACTTCCCATAAGCGATGGCGCCGTGTTAGTTTCAACGCCTGCTGCAGCCCTTTTTCGGTTAAGCTGACCCCGCTATAAGGTGTGTATTTAACCATTTCCTTTTCTGATAAGCGCTGCAGCATCTCGCTTACCGAAGCCGCCGACACGGCTAAAACCCGGGCGAGAGACGAAGTCTTGACCGGCGAGCCTTCCATCTCTTCCAGGGTTTTTATCGTTTCCAGATATTCTTCAATCGTTTGCCTGCTCAAGGCGAATACTCCTGCCCAATTTTACACTTCCTTAAAATGATTGTAGGTTACTTATTCGGATATGTCAAATATATTATTAGGCTATCCTTAATATATTTTTAATCTTACCTTGACCTATAAATCGCAAGTGGTTATAATTAACCAGGATTTTAATAACAGGTGTTTATTAAGCAATGAAAAGCATGCCAACAATGCCGCTAAGCACTGTGTCATCCGGCAAGCAAGTGCATATAGTCAGTATAGAAGCTGGCTGGGGCCTTCAGAGGAGGCTGGTTGATATGGGGCTTACGCCCGGACTGAAGGTTACTGTGGTCAGAAGCCAGAAGAGCGGTTCGGTAGTTCTCGATGTCAGGGGTTCGAGGCTGGCTTTGGGCCGTGGTATATCACATAAAATAATGGTTAGAACCCCGGATAACTAATATAATTTTCATTTAATACAGTGAGTAACAGTGGTTAAAAAAGAAAAAAATAGAATTACGGTCGCCTTAACCGGCAATCCCAACGTCGGCAAGACAACTCTATTCAATAACCTGACCGGGTCCAACCAGCACATCGGCAACTGGCCCGGGGTAACTGTAGAAAAGAAGGAAGGCTCCCGCAGTTTCAAGGGTTACGATTTAAAGGTGGTTGACCTGCCAGGCGCCTACAGCCTGACAGCCCATTCTCTGGATGAGGTTATCGCCAGAAATTTCCTGGTTGATGAAAACCCGGATGTGGTGGTGGATATCGTCGATGCCTCTAATCTGGAACGTAACCTCTATCTTTCGTTACAGCTCCTGGAGATGGGCGTTAATCTGGTAATTGCCCTTAATATGATGGATGTGGCTAAATCCAGGGGCTATCGTATTGATGCCGGACAGCTTTCTCGTCTGCTTGGAGTGCCCGTGGTGCCCCTGGTAGCTTCCCGCAACCAGGGTATTGATGAACTTCTTGAAACAATAACCTGTGTCGCCGAGGGCAAAATCCACATAGATAGACTGAAGTTCAGCTATGGGCATGAAGTGGATGAGGAAATCGCCAAACTGGAATCAGCTATAACCGCCAGTGCCCTGTCGCAGAAATACACGCCCGAATGGCTGGCGTTAAAATTGCTGGAAGAAGATGAGGAAATAGTAAAGAAATTTGAAGAGCTTAAACCAGACGGAGAAGAAGTCCTTGAAGTTAAAAATAACAGCCTCGCTCAACTTGCCAGGATTCACAGGAATGCAGCCGGCATAGTCATCGCCGATGCCAGATATGGCTTTATCAGCGGGTTGATGAAGGATGTGCTGAAAAAGCCGGCCACTGAAAAGGTAAGCGTCTCTGACAGGATTGACAGGATAGTGCTTAACAACTGGCTGGGTATTCCCATATTCGCTGCCATTCTTTTCGGGTTGTTCCAGCTCATCTTCAATTTATCTTTGCCCCTGGTGAACTGGATTAATGGCGGCTTTGGCCGCCTGAGCGAGTCAGCAGCCGAGATATCACCGGACTGGCTGGGTTCACTGGTTGCCAATGGTTTTATCGGCGGGGTGGGTACCGTCGTATCTTTCGTACCGATTATATTCCTGCTTTATCTGGGACTGGCAATACTTGAATACAGCGGCTATCTCACCCGCGCCGCCTTCGTTATGGACCGGCTGATGCACCGTATAGGGCTTCACGGCAGGTCGGTCGTGCCCCTTGTTTTAGGCCTCGGCTGCAGCGTGCCTGCAATTATGGCTGCCAGGACTATAGAGAATCCGAAGGACAGGCTGGTAACTATAATGGTCACCCCCTTGATTTCCTGCGGCGCCCGGCTGCCTATTTATGTCCTTCTGGCCGGCGCTTTCTTCACCGCCTATCAAGGTCTGGTAATTTTTTCCATGTATTTCCTAGGCATATTTCTTGCCATTCTCTTCGCCTGGCTTTTCCGCAAGAAACTTGTCAAGGGCGAGAGCGGTCACTTTGTCATGGAGCTGCCCGCCTATCATATGCCTACCATAAGCAGTGTTTTAATCTACACCTGGCTACATACCAAGGCATTTCTAAGACGTGCAGGGACAATAATATTTATAGCAGTGATGCTCTTCTGGTTGCTGGACTATAGTGGAGTGATAGAACCGATAGGTAGAGCAATCGCACCTATATTCAGCCCGGCCGGTTTCGGTCAATGGCAGGCGGCATCAGCGCTGGTTTTCGGTGTATTAGCCAAGGAAGTGGTAATCGGTGCCTTCGGTACCATGTTCGCCGTCGGTGATGGGGCTCTTGGTGAAGCCATCTCCACCCAACTCGGCTGGACACCACTGGCCGCCCTCGCCTTTATGGCAATGTGCCTGATATATATTCCCTGCATCGCCACCATCACCACCATTAAAAGAGAGACAAATTCCTGGAAGTGGACGGGCTTTGTCGTCGGTTATACACTTTTACTTGCCTGGACGGTAGCCGTTCTCATATACCAGATCGGCAGCCTGTTTATAGCATAGTATATTTAAGTTATTATGATTTATAATCAAGAATCTGTGCATGGTAATAAATTAGGAGGTACTTTATGTCAAAAACCGATGAGAACCTCAAAATAGCTTTCGCCAACGAGAGCCAGACAAATATTGAATACCTGGCATACGCCCACAAAGCGATGGATGAAGGTTTGATGGAAATCGCCCAGCTTTTTCGCGAAGCGGCCGGAGCGGAGATTGTCCATGCCCTGAGCCATCTGCAGGCTATGGGTGTCGTCCGGACGACAAAGGATAATCTAGAGGAAGCATCCGAGGGAGAGGACCTCGAGATTTTATCCATATACCCCAAGTTCATCGAAGAAGCCAGAAACGAGGGTAGAGAAGAAGCGGTAAAATCTTTCACCATAGCCTTCGAAAGAGAAAAGCATCACCGTACTATGTTTCGCCAGGCTCTGCGTCATTTGAAATAGTCCTGTTTCCACCATTACAGTGCTATAACATTCTCAATCGGATTGCTGGCAAGAAATTCCCTATATATAGAGGTCTAGTGAATATTAGTTGAAGAGTCCAAGTGGTAAATAACCTACATGCCCAATTTATCGCGGATGTTTATAAAAGCAAGCAGGTTTTCACGGTTTATCATGCCGATGATATTGCCACCCTCAACCACCGGCAACTGACCTATTTCTTCTTCTGTCAGCACTTTAAGTACATGCGCCAGGTCTTCATCTGGTCGCACATGCATTAGATCTTCAAACGGCAGCATTGCTTCGGTTACTTTTTTATCCGCCCATTCTTCTTGCGGGATCGCTTTCACCTCTTTCAGTGTTATCAATCCCCTAACATTGTCGCCGTCTGCTATTACGAAACACTGGTTTCCGGTTGACAGTATATGCTCATTTACAAGCTCATTAAGGGTGAGGTGCTGTTGTATTTTAACGCAGTTTCTTGTCATCGCCTCGCTTACGGCATGACCCTGAAGCATCTGCTGCAGTGTCAACTGGCGATAGCTACCCACCGCCGCATTACCCAGGAACCAGCCGATAAATGCCAGCCATAATCCATTGAACCACCATTCTGGCCCCTGAAAAATAAGCCATATACCGCCAAAGATAAAGATAAAGCTTATTCCCCGCCCGGCATTTGATGCCCATCTGGTGGCACGGCGCAGGTTGCCGCTTCGCCACCATAATATGGCTCGCAGTACCCGTCCTCCGTCCAGGGGAAAACCGGGTAAAAGATTAAAAACGCCAAGCATAATGTTTATCAGGCTAAGCCAGAAGGAAACTGCGATAATGTATTCAAAAGATGCCGGTACCATGTCAAAGATCACCCAAAACATGCCGCCCAGCAGTAGACTTATCATCGGTCCGGCTATGGCGATTTTCAGCTCCAGCTTAGGGTTTGAAGGTTCCTCGGTTATCTGGGATACGCCGCCGAAGATAAAAAGGGTAATGGATTTAACCGGAATGCCAGATTTTATAGCCACAACACTATGCATAAGCTCATGCAGCAATACCGAGCCGAAGAACATCAGGCTGGTTATAATGCTGGTGATGATATAGGCTGCCAGACTCCACTCCGAATAAACTCCGGGGAAATAATTGGTAGACAGCAACCAGATAACTAGGGCAAAGATGAAAAACCAGGAGAAATGCAGCCTCAAAGGGATTCCGAATAACCTGCCGATGGATATTCCGCTTTTTAGCAACTGCACTTCCTTCAGTCCTGAGTACTATATATTTAAGTATACTATCTTGAGTTTAGGGTTTCTCCCGCCGCCTGTCAAACCAGATTTAAGCTGTATTTATTCAGTGTAAATGTTCACTTTGCCCTTGCCACCCTCTATATCAACTTCAAGATCGCTCAGGGCTTCCACGAGCTGTTCTATATCTTCTTCCTTCAGATTCCTCAGGTTAAAATTAATCCCTTTCTCTTTCATAGCGGCGTCCACTTTATCGGCGACCTCACCGGGCACCAGCGAGGTGAGTTTTACGCCGGCACGTATCAGGGCTAACGGCACCCTCACATTTACACGCTCTACATCAGTGCCACTTCCGCTTTCGGAACCGGGTTTTACGGTAACCCTTAAGTATTTAATTGATTTTTTCGCCTTTGAGCCCGTTTCCGGCTCATCCACAAGCTTTAGCAGCCTTTCGGCTTCGTCCACGCTAATCTTATTTTCGGCAACCATCTCCAGTATTTTCTTTTTATTTTCAGCCATTTTTTCTTTCTCCTTATATTTATTTGAAATAAATCAAAATCTTTTTATTTTTCTGCTGGATATCAACTTCAAGTCCCCGCAGCTCACATATCACTCTGAACAAATAAGGACCCGTGAGGACTATTGTCCGGCTCCAGCCCATCGGCCAGAGAAGCAGCGCCGCTATAATCACCAATGGCAACAGGATTAGGGCAAACACAGCCAGAAAGGGATATATCAGAAACAGGGGCAGCCATAACCTCTTTGTGTCACTCCCAAACGGTATGCTCATTTTTATCAATAAAGGTGGTGCGTTCATTTTGATAACCTCTCAATAGCTTCCTCAGCCGTTATTTCTCCCCGTCCGAGTTCATTCAGGGTTTCTTCGGTCGTCTGCAACGGCAGCACCTCGGCGAAATCCAACTGCCCGGCGACACGATCCAGCCGATTTTTTACCGTCGGGTAACTAATGCCGAAAATACGTTCCATTTCTTTTATAGAGCCGTGGCATTTTACGAAGGCGGCAATGAAAATCTGGTCCTCCGCCGAAAGACGCGCCAGTGGCGGTAATTCAAAGCTGCCCTCTATTGCGATATCGCCCTTCACCAGGCGCACCCTTTCGACCGCTATCGGCTTGCCCTGTGTCAGCCGGGTTAATTCCTGCCAATCTTTAACCAATGTGCAATTCCTCCTTTCATATTAAGTTTTTCAATTATTGTATTTACTATCTCAACTATATTAGCATATTTTATTAACTTTGTCAATACTTATATCATATTAACTATTTTTTACAGTATAGTTTGCCACCGGTCATCAAGCTCTACTTAAGGGTTGAAATAATACGCTTATTTAATTATAATATTACGACTGGTTGACATTTAACGGTAAATCTGCAACAATTATGCCCGAGTGGCGCAATGGTAGCGCGGCCGACTTGTAATCGGCAGGTTAGTGGGTTCGAGTCCCCTCTCGGGCTTAACCTGCTAATTTTTATGAAGTTCGGGAGGGGTGCCGGAGTGGTTAATCGGAGCAGACTGTAACTCTGCCGCCTGGAAGGGCTACACAGGTTCGAATCCTGTCCCCTCCACCATGGCAAGATGTATGGGACTGGACATCTGGCTTCATAAGTATATATAATATAAAAAGGGAATGTGCCCACATAGCTCAGTTGGTAGAGCACGTTCTTGGTAAGAACGGGGTCACCAGTTCGAGTCTGGTTGTGGGCTCAGAATAAAGGGAGGCTGAAATGGCAAAACAGAAATTTGAAAGAACAAAACCACATTGCAATGTTGGCACAATCGGCCACGTTGACCACGGTAAAACAACGTTAACCTCGGCGATTACCTGGGTATTATCCAAAAAGACGGGCACTTCTTACCGTGCGTTCGATAGCATCGACAATGCTCCGGAGGAAAAAGCCAGGGGTTTGACAATTGCCATTGCCCATATTGAATATGAAACCGATGCGCGTCATTATGCCCATATCGATTGCCCCGGCCATGCAGACTTTATCAAGAATATGATAACGGGAGCAGCCCAGATGGATGGTGCCATTCTGGTAGTCAGCGCTCCGGACGGCCCCATGCCGCAGACTCGGGAACACGTCCTGCTGGCTCACCAGGTTGAAGTGCCGGCTATGGTTGTTGCCCTTAATAAAGTGGATATGATGGAAGACGAAGAGCTGCTGGAACTTGTCGAGATGGAAGTTAGAGAGCTGCTCAGCAAATACCAATTTCCCGGCGATGATGTGCCTGTAGTCAGGGTCAGCGCTCTCAAAGCACTGGAGTGCGGTTGTGGCACGGAAGAGTGCCAGTGGTGCGGACCTATATTGAAACTTATGAGTGAAGTAGACAGGTATATTCCGATACCGGACAGACCTAAAGACCAGCCTTTCCTGATGTCTATTGAAGATGTATTCAGCATTAAAGGACGTGGTACCGTACCTACAGGCAGGGTTGAGAGAGGTATCATAAAGCCCGGTGATGTAGTTGAACTTGTCGGCTTGCACCATGAGCCGCGCAAGGTAACCGCCACCAGCCTGGAGATGTTCCATAAGATACTCGACAGCGGTGAACCGGGTGATGCCGTCGGCGTTCTGCTGCGCGGTATTGAAAGAGATGATATCGAACGAGGCCAGGTACTGGCAGCCCCCGGTAGCATAAAACCGCACACCTATGCCGAAGCCGAGGTATATGTGCTGACAAAAGAGGAAGGCGGCAGGCACACGCCGTTCTTCAACGGGTATAAACCTCAGTTCTATATCAGAACTACAGATGTTACCGGCTCTATTGAGCTGGCAGAGGGCGTCGAAATGGTAATGCCCGGTGACAACACAGTAATGAAGATAAAGCTCCTTTATCCGATCGCTATGGAAAAGGGTTTGCGTTTTGCTATCAGAGAAGGGGGAAGAACTGTAGGCGCTGGTACCGTCACCAAGATTCTAGAGTAGTATGGCAAAGAAAACTGAAGCCAGGATTATAATTCATCTTGCCTGCACTGAGTGCAAGGAAAGAACATATACTACTACCAAGAATAAAAGGAATGATCCGCAACGTTTAGAGCTTAGAAAATATTGTCCTCGCTGTCGTGCTGTTAAACCCCACAAGGAGGTAAAGTAGCACTTCTCAACATGGATATAAAGGACGCCTCTTATGTCAAATCCAACTGCCAAAAATAATAAATCCAGGTTTAGATTTTTTGGTGAGATCATTGCCGAACTTAAAAAGGTATCTTGGCTTTCCAGGCGAGAGGCATTTTATCTAACCTCCCTGGTACTGCTGGTTGCTGCTACCGTGGGTGCTATACTGGGAGCCATTGATTATGGTTTTTCGTTTATTGTAGATAATCTGATAATTGATAACTAACAGCGTTTTATTATGAGAGATGTTATGACGGTTGAGGATAAAAAAGACTGGTTCGTAGTCCATACATACTCGGGGTATGAGGATCGGGTCAGGAAAAACCTTGAGCAGCGGATTAAATCTATGGACGCCGATGGTGACATCTCTGAAGTTGTTATACCTACAG
>PVMS01093809.1_pt1 | contig 10494 bp, 8 predicted proteins | sample 1853461 | NCBI WGS metagenome assembly PVMS01 (sample SAMN08582032, study PRJNA380276) | Marine sediment metagenome, whole genome shotgun sequencing project. | isolation source: ocean sediment barecode stripped | collected 2017
CATCAGCAACTTACTTTCATTTATCCTTCTGTGGAAGTGTCTCAAAAACGTAGGTATTAGAGACATCCGTTTACTCTATTCTTATATCAGAAAATACTAATTTAGAAAGTGATCTAATCAATGTGGGACAGATTTCACTTTCAAAACTGAATGAGAAAATTAGAAAATAACTTGCTTTTTAGTCTTCCAATTAGTACTGTTTCAAACGAAAAGGCGGGGAATAATGGACAAATTTTGCAATTTTTGTAACTTTTCTTCTCTATCTATTAATTATTTAAATCGGTTTTCCGGTTTATAAGTCCGACCACTTCACACCTCCATTTAGTGCATAGATAAAAAATATCAATTAGGATTCTCATTAGAATCCTGTAGACGTTAAGCTATAATGCAAAGGAGATTCAATATGAAACCATCTGTAAAGTTTCTTTCTGATCAATTACTTCAAAAAATTACTACGGAAGCAATTCAATTGCTTTGTACCATGGGTGTAGAGATTCAAAACCCTGATGTGCTGTCGTTACTGGCTGATCATGGCGCTAAAGTAGACAAAGAAAAGCGTCATGTTCATTTTACTGAAGAGCTCATACAGAGGACCCTTAAAATGGTTTCGAATTCATTTAAATTGTATGATGTTTTCGGGAATGAGACCAATAATTTTTCGGGAGACAAGGTTCATTTTACACCTGGATCGGCAGCATTAGGCTTTCTTGATTATGCATCAAACAAAATCAGAAAACCGATATCTGAAGATTATATTCAATACGTCAAGGTTAATAGCCAATTGAAAAATATTGCTTCCCAAAGCACTTCATTTGTGTGTTCTGATGTGCATGAAAGAATTGGTGACAGCTATCGCCTTTTCTTGAGCCTGATATATGGGCATAAACCCGTTGTGACTGGGACCTTTGTAGTTGAATCCTTTCAGATCATGAAAGATTTTCAAATTACTATCCGAGGATCCGAGGAAAATCTTCTTAAAAAGCCCTTAACTGTTTTTTCCTGCTGTCCTACATCTCCCCTGAAGTGGAGTGATGTGACATCCCAGAATTTGGTGGACTGCGCCAAGTTTGGCATTCCAGTGGAGTTTATTTCGATGCCCATGGCCGGATTCATCTCACCGGTAACTTTGGTCGGCACCCTGATCCAGCATACCGCCGAGACATTAAGTGGTGTTGTGATCAGCCAACTTGTCCGGCCGGGAACACCCATACTTTACGGTGGATCACCGGCGGTTTTTGACGTGCGTTACGAGACGACTCCCATGGGTGCAATAGAGACTATGATGATCGACTGTGCCTACAGTGAGATCGGGAAATCATTGGGCATGCCTACACAGGCCTACATCGGGCTCAGTGACGCCAAGCAATTGGATGCCCAGGCGGGATTGGAGACGGGTATCGGGATTACTTTAGCGGCATTGTCTGGAATCAACAATTTGTCCAGTGCCGGGATGCTTAATTTTGAAAATTGCATCAGCCTGGAAAAAACTGGTCTTGGATAATGAAATCTGCGGTATGATTTTACACATGTTAGACGGGATTGAACCCAAAGAAGATTTTCCAGCTCCTCCCCATTTCCAGGAATTATTAGAAGAGAAACATTTGTTAATCTCAAAACATACGCGGCAATACCTAAAAGAGGAGCATTATTTTCCCGGTCCGGTCATTGATCGGATGAACTTGTCACGGTGGAATGCAGAGGGAAGCAAAACGCTCAGGGAAAGGGCGCACGAGGAAGTAAAAAAGTATTTGCAAAACTATCAATCCACAGAATTATCAAATGAAATTAAAAAAGAATTGATCTCATTGATGAAAAAAGAGGCTGGAAAAGTAGGACAGGATAAATTACCGGTGGAATTTGAAATATAGAAATAATTAAACCAAGGAGTTATAAATGGATGTATTACAACAGCTTTCGGAATATTTGCAAAAAAGGGGATGATGAAAAAGTTTTTGATCTCACAAAACAGGCTATTGATCAAAACATCCCGCCCGAAGACATTTTAAATAAAGGGCTGATTAGTGGTATGAATGTGATTGGGGAGCAGTTCAAAAACTACAAAATATTTCTTCCTGATGTGCTAATGGCTGCGAAAGCCATGCATGCCGGGATGAATGAATTGAAACCGCTTCTTATCAAAGCTGGTATCCCCAGCCGGGGAAAAGTAGTTATTGGTACGGTACACGGGGATCTGCATGATATCGGGAAAAATCTGGTGGGTATCATGCTCAAAGGGGCAGGATTTGATATTATTGATCTTGGAAATGATGTACCGGCAGAACAATTTGTCATGACGGCAGAAAAGGAAAATGCCCAAGTGATCGGCATGTCGGCCCTGCTTACCACAACAATGCCGGCCATGAAGCAGGTAACAGATCTTGTAAAAGAGAAAAATCTGCAAAATAAAATAAAGACCATTGTGGGCGGTGCGCCTTTGTCTGAGGAATCAGCCATTGAGATGGGAGCCGATGCATATGGATTTGACGCTGCAAATGCCGTTATTCGTGTAAAAGCCCTAATTGGAGTAGCATGATGAAGCTGTTGCTTGATCGATTACAGGCAACAGAGATTTTGGTAGCCGATGGTGCCATGGGCAGTTTTCTATTTCAACGAGGATTAAAATCAGGCAAGAGTCCGGAATCGATGAACCTGAATCATCCTGATGTATTAATTGAAATTGCTGATCTTTATTTCAAAGCAGGGGCTGATATTGTGCAAACCAATTCTTTTGGCGGATCCCCCTTAAAGTTGGCTCAATATGGTCTTGATAATAAAACGGAAGAGATCAATCGAATTGCCGCTCAGTGTGTCCGGCAGGTTGTTGGAGAAAATGCCTATGTGTCCGGTTCCTGCGGGCCCACCGGGAAAATGCTGAAACCTTTGGGCGAAATAGACATCGATGAAATGCAAGAAGGATTTCATCGACAGATCAAGGGTCTGGTTGAGGGTGGTGTGGATATTATCTGTGTGGAGACTATGACGGATCTGACTGAAGCGACACTGGCCATAAAAGCTGCCAAGATTATTGCGCCAGACCTGCCAGTTATGGCCACCATGACTTTTGATCCCACTCCTCGGGGATTTTTTACGATCATGGGCGTTAATATTGCTCAGGCTGTAAAAGAATTGACTGAAGCTGGCGCTGATGTGGTTGGATCTAATTGCGGCAATGGTTTAGAGAAAATGATAGAAATTGCCCAGGAATTTCGAAAAGAAACAAAGCTGCCTATCATCATCCAATCCAATGCCGGCTTGCCTGAGATGAACAAAGGGGAAGTGGAATATCCTGAAGACCCTGCATTTTTTGGAAAAAAAGTGAAAGATCTCATCCAGGCAGGTGTGTCGATTATCGGTGGCTGCTGTGGAACCACACCAGCCCATATAGCTGCAATAAAAAAAGCTATCAAACAAGCAAATTAGTTAAAGTGATGGTTAAATAAGACTTATCTCTTTCAGGAGGATATCGCTCATGTCATACAAACCCAAATTTTTAGCAACCGGGATCGGCAGTATGCCGTTTACAGATCCGCAGCATGCCGTCAGTATAACAATGACAAAACTAAAGGAAGCGCCGTTTTGGCCACAGTTGCCCAAAACCAATCTAAATGAGCAAATGGAAATCCAGTATTCGGAAGGAATACCCTGCATTGTCATAGACAGGGAAAAATCTCGCATGTATCTTGATACATCCGGCGATTATTCGGAACCATTCACAGAATTTTACGAAAATTACATAACGGCGATGGATCCAGATGAAGGAGACGGGAATTGTTCCGCCATGTCACTCAGTCCAGAGTTTGCAAGTGGATTGTACACTTTGGAAACGCGTTTACAACATCAATCAAAAAAAATACCTTTTATAAAAGTCCAGACCACCGGGCCATGTAGTTTTGCCCTTACCATTGTAGATGAAAATAAGCGAGCAATTTATTATAACGAAGAATTTCGTGATGTTATAATAAAGGCGCTTGCCATGAAGTGCCGCTGGCAAATCCAGAAATTTCAGCGATATGCTGAGAAGGTTATATGTTTTGTGGATGAACCGATACTTTCGGCGTTTGGAAGTTCTACCTATGTGTCGGTAACACGGGACGATGTAGTGAGCCATCTTACAGAAATGATTGAAGCTATCCATACAGACAACGGGCTTGCCGGTATACACTGCTGCGGGAATACGGAATGGAGTATCCTGATCGACGCTGGAGTCGATATTGTAAATTTCGATGCTTTTGAATATGGTGAAACAATAGCCATGTATCCGGAAGCTGTCAAGGAACATCTGGAACGTGGTGGTATGCTCGCCTGGGGCATCGTTCCCACATCGACGGCAATTAGGGAACAAACCGTCGAGAGTTTGGCGGATCATTTCGAAAAAATGATGGATCATCTGGCCTCAATGGGTATTGATAAACAGTTGATCATTGAACAGGCAATAATAACACCTTCATGTGGTACCGGTTCGATGGATCCAGATGACGCTGAGAAAGTTTTTGATATAACCAACCGTCTCGCAGTAGCTATGAAAAAAAAATACGGATTTTAATCATATCATGAAGCTAGCAATATCTGGAAAAGGAGGAGTGGGCAAGTCGACACTAGCGGCAATATTGGCCCTCTTAATGGTTCAGAAACGGTATAAAGTCCTCGCGGTTGATGCAGACCCTGATGCAAACCTGGCTGCTGCTCTGGGTATACCCGGAAACTTGCAGGAACAAATAATTCCGATTTCAGAACAGGTCGCTTTAATCGAAGAAAGAACCGGTGCTCGGGTAAAACAATATGGTCAAATTTTTAAACTCAATCCTGAAGTTTCTGATATTGTCGAATCGTTTGCTACAAAATATAACGGTATTACACTCCTGGTTCTCGGCGCCGTTCAACAAGGGGGCAGCGGTTGCGCTTGTCCCGAGAATGTACTTATCAAAGCCCTGGTTTCCGATCTGATATTATATAAAAAAGAAGCTGTGATAATGGATATGGAAGCAGGTGTGGAACATTTAGGACGGGCAACTGCGCATGGCGTGGATACCCTGCTTGTTGTTCTCGAACCAGGGCAAAGATCAGTCGATTCTACCATAAGAATCATAAGAATGGCCAGGGACATCGGTATCAAAAAAATACAATTGGTAGCCAATAAAATAGTAACAGCTGAAGATCTGACATTTATTCAGGATGCACTTCCCGGGTGGGATCTTATTGGCGAGATCCCTTATTCAGAAAAGCTGCGATTGTCCGATCGAAGTAAAAAATCCGTACTGGATGGATTGAACAAAGACATGATCGGACGGTTTGAGAGAATTTTAGATATCTTGGTTAATTAGAGAAAATTTTACAAATGAATAAAGTAATCGCAATAACAGGAAAAGGTGGCGTTGGTAAAACTACGATAGCCAGCCTTATAATTGGGCAGCTGATTCGCATGGGAAATAAACCCGTGTTGGCCGTGGATGCTGATCCGAATACATGTTTAGATGCAGCATTGGGAGTAACTGTTGAAAATACTATTGGTGGTGTCCGCGAGGAAGCAAAACAACTCACAGATAAGAAGATAACTTCAGGTATTTCCAAGCACCAGCATTTAGAGTTAAAAATTGCAGAGAGCCTTGTTGAGGCAGATGATTTCGATTTGGTTGCTATGGGACGTCCCGAAGGCCCTGGATGTTATTGCTATGCCAATAATGTAATGAAATCAGTTCTGGCAGAACTTGCTTCACAATATCCATATGTTGTATTGGATAACGAGGCGGGATTGGAAAATTTATCGCGTCGGCTTGTTCAAAATGTCGATTTACTGATAATAGTAACCGATCCCTCAAAAAAGGGTTTCGAAACGGTTCAACGATTATACGAATTGAGCTGCGAAATGAAAATAGTGTATAAACAATTAGCTGTGATTATTAACAGAATTCGAAATAGTATATCGCAAGAACGAATTAACCATTTGAAGTCGATCGTAGAAGCAGATTTTATCATTTTGCTTCCGGATGAACAAGAAATAGTCCGTCTATCAGAAAACGGGAATAGCATGTTTGGTATATCGGAACAGAATTCATTAGTTGAAAGAATTGACTCATTTCTTAAAGAAAGTTTCCAATAAAGCTCAAAGGATGTCATTCAATGCCGAATTTATTAAGTGGATGCCTTTAATCGGGGGATAATTATGCTAAAAAAGGAAATAGAAACACAGGATCGTGTATGGGATACTGCATCTCTTGAACTCCTGGAAAAAGCTAAAACTGAAAGCATTGAAACCTGTTTTACCCGGATGGATACACAAAGAAATCAGTGCAAGTTTGGCAGTGGCGGTCTCTGCTGCCGCATCTGTCATATGGGTCCTTGTAAAATTACATCTAGGTCACCGCGCGGTGTTTGCGGGGCTAATGCCGATACAATCGTGGCTCGTAATTTTCTGCGGGAAGTTGTTGGCGGAACTGCCGCACATTCCGATCATGGCCGGCATCTGGTTTTACGCTTGAAAAAAGTAGCCGAAGGAAACGGTAATGGTTACAAAATAAAAGATGAAAGGGCATTGCGCTATGCTGCAAACCTTTACAAAATTGAAGAATCTGGACGACAAAAGGAAAATGTTGCCAATGATTTAGCTGATCTTTTTTTAGAAGAATTTTCCAATCAGGAAGAAGAGTTAAAGACATTAGCACTCGCTCCTTTAAAGCAATTAAGTATTTGGAAAAATAATAACATTCTCCCATTAGGCATCGATCGCATGGTGGTTGAATCAATGCATCGTACTACTATGGGTGTTGATCATGATTATCGAAATATTTTATTACAGGGATTTCGTACGGCATTAGCAGATGGCTGGGGCGGATCCCGTATCGCTACGATCGTATCCGATATTCTTTTTGGATCACCATCGCCTATTCGCAGCCAATCCAATCTTGGCGTTTTAGGAGAAAAAACGGTCAACGTATTAGTCCATGGACATGAACCAGAAGTTTCTGAAATATTGGCCATAGCAGTAAAGAACCCGAAATTATTAGATTATGCGAGAAAATCGGGCGCTGAAGGCATCACACTTGCCGGGATTTGTTGCACAGCCAATGAGATTTTGATGAGACATGGAATACCTGTAGCTGGTAGCTTTTTGCAGCAGGAACTTGCTATTATAACTGGTGCGGTGGAACTGATGATTGTCGATGTACAATGCTGCATGCCGAGTCTGCCTGAGGTAGCAAGTGCTTATCATACAGAGATTATTTCCACAACAGAAATTGCAAAAACAATCGGTGTCACACAATACTCATTTGATTCTGAAAATGCATTAGAGTCGGCAATTTCTCTACTCAAACGTGCAATAGATAATTTTAAAAATCGTGATCCTAAAAAAGTAGTCATCCCGCCAGTCTCGACACCATTGATAGCAGGTTTTAGTGTAGATGCGATTAAATATATGCTCGGTGGTTCCTTCCGGGCGTCTTTCAGACCACTGAATGATGCAATTATGCAGGGACGCATTAAAGGCGTCGTGGGGATTGTAGGTTGTAATAATCCTAAATCAAAATTAGACGATTATATCAATTCCCTAACGCTGAAATTAATCAAGCAGAATATATTGGTACTAAAGACAGGGTGCGCAGCAATAGCTTCGGCAAAAGAAGGCATGTTAAGACCAGAAGCAGCTTTAGAACACGCTGGTAAAGGTTTGCGGGAAGTGTGTGAGGCTGTAGGAATTCCACCCGTGCTACATATGGGAAGCTGCGTTGATAATTCCCGCCTTCTTGAGGCCGCCACCGAAATTGTTTTAGAGGGTGGTCTGGGAGATGATATGTCTCAAATTCCAGCGGTAGGCGTTGCGCCCGAGTGGATGAGTGAGAAAGCAATTGCGATTAGCTGCTATTTTGTTGCCTCAGGCATAGATGTTATTCTTGGGCACCCCTTTCATATTTCAGGTTCAGAAAAAGTAACCCAGTTTTTAAATAAAGATACCGCAAAATTATTTGGTGCTTCTTTTCATGTTTATGAAGATCCGGATACAGCAATCGTAAAGATAGTAGAATTACTTAATAAAGCACGCAAACGATTAGGTATTGATAAGAAAGTGGAACGAAAGTTATTTGATATGCATGACAGGAGAGAACTTGATGTCTAAAATCATTTGTGGGAATGCAATAGACGGTGCTATTGAATGGGTTACTCAAGCTGAAAAGAAACTTGACCAGGCCATACAAGAGAAAGGCGAATCTTTAGCAGTTGCATTTCCAGAGACAGCATACTATCTCCCTGTGATTTATTCTTTTACTGGCGAAGAGATTAAAACATTAGGTGATTTGCGCACTATACTAAGACAGGCAAAATCACTTTTATCCGAGCGTCCCTCAGACCAGGTTTGGTTACCCTACCTCGGGAAAACACTGGATGCCGGTGTTGCAGCCCTTTTTGCTTGTGAAATAATTGAAGCATGTAAATATGTTGTTGGTCCAAATCCGGTAAATGGAATTTGGCTAGGTGCTGCCAGTGATGTAATCATGCGTGAACGGGGAATTGAATTTGTAGATGGTACGGCACCCGGATTTGCTGCTGTTACAGGCTCTGCGCCTACTAATGAAATTGCTGTAAAGATTGCCAGGGAGCTCCAGGAGAAAAATTTGTATGTTTTCATGGCCGGTTCAACAAATGGCAAACAGTTTGCAGAGCAACTGGCTGAAGAGGGGATTCAATTGGGCTGGGAAACCAGGCTCATACCTTTTGGTCCTGATGTATCAGCACTTATCTATGCTTTGGGCTTCGCTAACCGCGCTGCACTTTCGTTTGGTAGTGTCCAACCTGGCGATTTCGAACGAAACCTTCGATATACCAAGAATCGCATATTCGCTTTTGTATTAACCTTTGGAGAGGTTACACCGGATAAGTATGCTGTGGCTGCCGGTGCGATCAATTATGGCTTTCCGGTGATTGCCGATACCGATATACCTCAAATACTGCCCACAGGGATTTGCACATATGAACATGTGGTTTCCAGTGTACCGCATAATACAATTGTAGAAAAAGCATTGGAAGTACGAGGCTGTAAAGTCAAAATTACTAAGCTTCCAATTCCTGTTCCTTATGGACCGGCATTTGAGGGAGAGCGTATTCGTAAGGTGGACACGCATGTGGAATTTGGGGGGAACATAACCAAAGCATTTGAATTTGTCACTTCGGTTAAGCTGAACCAAGTCAATGATGGTGAAATTGAGATCATAGGCCCAACACTTGATCAGGTAAAGGAAGGTGACGTTCTGCCCTTAGCCATTTGGGTAGAAGTAGCAGGCCGCAAAATGCAAAGCGATTTTGAACCTATATTGGAACGGCAGGTTCATCGTTTGCTTAATGGCGCAGAAGGTATCTGGCACATGGGGCAGCGTGATATTATTTGGACTCGTATTTCCAAAACAGGATTTTCAAGAGGGCTTCGTCTTGAACATTATGGAGAAATTATTCATGCTAAACTACTCTCAGATTATCCGGCCATAGTTGATAAAGTAAAAGTTACTTTGATTACGGATCTTGCTGAAGTTGAAAATCGAATTGAAGTTGCTCGGAAAGTTTATAATGAGCGCAATCGTCGTTTGGAAGCTATGACTGATGAATCCGTGGACTTATTTTATTCTTGTTTGCTGTGTCAATCCTTCGCTCCAAACCATGTGTGTGTTATCACGCCTGAGAGGCTGGGATTGTGTGGCGCTTATAACTGGTTGGATGGAAAAGTTGCCTATGAAATAGATGAAACAGGTCCAAACCAACCGGTAAAAAAAGGAGATTGTCTGGACCAGATAAGGGGAATATGGCAGGGAGTTGACGATTACGTTTACATTAATAGCCATAAAACCATTTCCAGTTTTTCTGCCTATTCGATTATGGACCGTCCAATGACAAGTTGCGGTTGTTTTGAGGTGATCTGCGCTTATGTACCGGAATGTAACGGGATTATGGTTGTAAATAGAGAATATCAAGGTGACACACCGGTAGGTATGACATTTTCAAGTCTGGCAGGAACTGTTGGTGGCGGGCAGCAAACGCCGGGCTTTATGGGTTGCGGAAAATTTTTCTTAACCTCAAAAAAATTCATTATCGCCGATGGCGGAATTAAAAGAATAGTCTGGATGCCCAGTGAATTAAAAAGTCTTCTTGCGGATGATCTCAAACTGCGTTTTGATGAACAACAAGTACCTGATTTACTTGATAAAATTGCTGATGAAACGATTGCCATCGATACAAATGAAGTCCGTAAATTTTTAGAAAAAGTTAATCATCCCGCACTGGAAATGGAGGATATGAATATATTTTCCGAAAAAGAGATTCAAGAAGAAGAAGTGAAAGATGAGGAAAAACCGGCAGAAATTAAGGAGGGACTGCCCGGTGAGAAATTGGATTTCATAAAGGAAGATGAGTTAAAAATAGCCAATGAAGTAATCATCGGACTTAAAAGGGAAATTATTCAGGAGTTAAAAACCTCATTATCCAAAGAAATTGTGAATGAGATTATAAAGTCCC
>PVMS01120240.1_pt1 | contig 10494 bp, 7 predicted proteins | sample 1853461 | NCBI WGS metagenome assembly PVMS01 (sample SAMN08582032, study PRJNA380276) | Marine sediment metagenome, whole genome shotgun sequencing project. | isolation source: ocean sediment barecode stripped | collected 2017
ACGATAGATCCGTAAACACCACGTTGTTCCTGCAAGCCGGTATGGGAATGGTACCAATAAGTGCCCGCTTGTTTAATGGTGAACTCGAAAGATTTAGTTTCTCCCGGCTCAATCGGAGCATTGGATACATATGGGACGCCGTCTTGCTGGTAGGGTAATAGAACCCCATGCCAATGAACAGATGTCGGTACATCCATGCTGTTTTTAAAACGAATTCGGGCTACATCGCCTTCATGAAAGCGTAGGGTAGGGCCGGGGATAGAATCATTTAAGGCCATAGCTTTTACATTCATACCCGTGATGTTCTGGGTCTTGTAACTGATATTGAGATCATATTCTACAATGCTAGCAAAACTGGAAGGTACCAGGTTCCAGTTAAGAGCAAATAAGACGAATGAAATAATCATTAATCTTTTCATGATGCTAAATCCTCAAGCACAAATGAAAATATTTATATTTTTTATCCAAGTGTTCAGTCTATACGAGTTGTACACACTGGTTGAATCAAAGGCAGACGGAACTTTGGCGTACAAATGGGAAAACTTTTTTTGTTTGAGAGGAAATTAGTTTTTGGGAGGTGGAAATGGGGGCGCTATGGGACTAAATTCGAAGGAAATAACAGTCTCCAAAAATGGAGTGAAACTCGAAAAGGAAAATTCTAAATCGGGAGAATAAGCTACGGCGGAAATAAAGCAACTGTTACACGCGGTTTGTATCATGCAGTCGGAGTCATCCGTATGGTGCATGGACGCTGCGGAAAGATTAGCAGACAATACGCATACGACAAGAGTCAAGATGGTGAGAATTAATTTACTTTCCCTAATGATATTCATCTTCAGTCTGAAGTTGTGTTAACAGTCTATTTAGTATAGCTATTATTTTTTCAAAACGTAATTATAAATGTTTGATCATATCTAATGAAACACCTGACTGAAAAGTACACTTTGGTTTTCGCTTTGCGGGTATCCTATACGTCCGGCTGGAGAAGTGGAGATTCGTTTTATTGATAGTTGCAGACATGGGTGATGAAGAACCCAAAAATTCCAAGAAATATTAACCCGGAAAAAGCGAGAGATTTTCCATGAGTGACAAGATAACTTTTGAAGCTTGGGTCGACGAGATTATGCGAGATTGCCATTGTGCGATGGCTATGGAGTGTGTCGATATTTTTAGCAACGGCGCAGTTTTCTTTGAAAATTGCCCAGAAGAAAAGCATTGCGCTTAGATAAGCTAAAATCGAAAAAAGAATTAAGAGATTAAATGTAAAATCATCCATTGGATCTCAATACTCCCGATATTTCCAAGGTAAAATGGAGCATCCAAACTTAAAAGCCAAACACAGAAATAGCCATGGATACGGCTGTGTAAATAACGCAAAATACACAGGCGAAAAATGGTTTCTTATAAATGTCAGATAAATTTTTCATAGCTAGATTATATCCCTTTCCAACTTACCTCGCAAGGCCCAGCGTTACCGAACGATGACTCGATCGTCCAGGGTCCGTAAATTTGGAGGAAGTTTGTAGTGGTTATTATAAAATAGTAAAATATAAGTCGATGGTTCAAGGCATATTAGATATGCTTGGAGAAACTGACTCCCCTGGTAACCAATGGCCTGAAACTAGTACGCGACGTATTTTAAATAGGCTCCATGACAAGTCAGAATTCTCACTTGCAGCAACTCGCTGGCCCTTATATTATAAGGGCCGCTCATGGCCAACAGTAATTTTTAGAGATGCCCTTAAAACTTTAAACATTCATTATTTAATGATTCCCTGTTGCTAAACGTAGCGATAATTCTTGGGCTACCAAAAAACAAAAAGGACTTACGGTGAATGCCGTAAGTCCTTTTTTTGGTGGGCCCACCAGGGCTCGAACCTGGGACCACCCGGTTATGAGCCGGGGGCTCTAACCAACTGAGCTATGGGCCCTTTTTAGGCATCAATATGAATTCCAACGCAGGAAAACGGCTTGATGATCCGAACTGCTCAAGCAAGCCACGATTCCTTCCTTACCACCTTGATGGGCGGATAGGGGAGGGGTTAACCTTCCACAAAGCTACGGAGTTTTCTGCTTCGGCTAGGATGCCGAAGTTTTCTTAGTGCTTTGGCTTCAATTTGGCGAATGCGTTCGCGAGTAACAGCGAAATCCTGCCCGACCTCTTCCAAGGTGTGCTCGGAATCCAAGCCGATGCCAAATCGTTTTCTTAAGACCTTTTCTTCTCGTGTCGCCAGAGTAGACAACACTTTGAGGGTTTGATCCTTGAGATTCTTTTTGACCACTGCATCGATAGGCGAAAGGACTTTCTTGTCTTCGATGAAGTCGCCAAGATGGCTGTTTTCTTCCTCACCAATTGGAGTTTCCAGAGAAATAGGTTCCTTGGCGATTTTGAGTACCTTACGAACTTTTTCAACCGGCAAGGCCATTTTATCAGCGATTTCTTCCGGGATGGGTTCGCGACCCAGTTCCTGCACCAGATGACGGGAAACCCGTATCAGTTTATTGATGGTCTCAATCATGTGGACGGGAATACGAATCGTTCTCGCCTGGTCGGCGATGGCTCGGGTGATTGCCTGGCGAATCCACCAAGTGGCGTAGGTACTGAATTTATATCCCCGACGATATTCGAATTTATCCACCGCTTTCATCAGACCGATATTGCCTTCCTGAATGAGATCAAGAAACTGCAGACCTCGGTTGGTGTATTTTTTGGCAATACTGACCACTAGGCGGAGGTTGGCTTCGGCCAATTCCCTTTTCGCTGTTTTGTCTTTTACCCGGCCTCTGGCAATGGATCGCACAGTCATTAAAAGGTGGTCCTTTGAGGAAGATGTTTCTTTTTCAATTTTTCGTATTTTCCGTCTTCCGCCTTGAACCATTTTAATGTAGTTATCGTACTGGATTCGAGTGACAACTTTACCCGAAGGCAGTTTGACACTTTTTTGGCTTTTCCAGTTTTTAGCGCACTTTTTCACGTCAGCCAAGGTAGCACCAATCTGTTTTTCCAGACTTCTTTCCTGTTTGCCGCCTTCCCGAATCTCACCGGCGATGGCATAAATTTTCTCAATGATGCGGTCCATCTCATTGTTGCTCAGATTGACCTCAGAAACACTTTTTTCAACCTGAGTTTGTTGGTTTATTTCATCTTTTCCCAGTTTGAGCCGGGCTTTTTCGGTGGTTTTGGTGGCAAAAAGTTTCGTGCGAATATTCTGCAGTTTCAAATTTTGTGATTTCAGGCTCTTAATCTTTTTTAAAAACTGCTGAGCCATTGCTTTATAGGTTTCTTCAGTCTTTTCTTCCGTTTCCTGATAGGATCGGTCGATGCTATTACTTTCGATTTCCTCTCTTTTTATCCTTTCTCCCAGTTCAATAATTTCGTTCACGGTCACAGGGCAATTGGCCACGGCTGAAATAACTTCATTCTGTCCCGCCTCGATCCTTTTGGCGATCTCCACCTCACCCTTTCGGGTCAATAGCGAAATGGTGCCCATTTCCCGCAAATACATTCGTACAGGATCATCAATGGAGATGGAGTCCGATCGAGTCGGTTGCGCACCATCGGATGATGCCTCTTTATCAGAACCCGAACTCTTATTCATATTAAGTTTTTCGCCTTTGAGCGCAGTATCGACAATATCGATTTCATTTTCGCCGAAAAGGTGCATCAAGTCATCAATTTGTTCAGGGCTCACAAGGTCCGAAGGCAAAACATCATTGACTTCTTCATAAGTCAAATAGCCTTTTTCTTTACCATGTGAAATCAACTGGCTGATCTCAGCAACGTTTGTCAATTTTTCAATTTTAGCCATTAGCTAAGGTTCTCCTTAATGGTTAAGCAGTATTTACTGTTCGAAATTTTATTTTAGGTGCCTCCAGCATTTGGTACTGCATTTAATTTAATGGAGGCTTCTCTAAGTTTTCTTTTTTCGGGTTTGACTCTCTACCAAACCTTACGGTGGCTTGGGAACAAAATAGAGTTGTATTTATTACCCTGTAGTCAATGAAACCTGAATTTTTTTCAGTTGATTATGAAATTCCCTGGACTGTTGTGTCTCACCGGCTTTTGCCGCTTCATTCCGAAGATATTTCAACTTCTTAATTTTATGATCCAGGTTTTTGCGTTTTAATTCTCTGATGCAGTCTTCCACAGCCCTGTCATGGTCATCGAAGTCAACCGGCGTCATTTGAATTTCCATCAGTTGGCTTTTGACCCGGGAGTCCTCGGAATTTTGCATTAATTCATGAATATCGATAGATCCATTTTGCTCAATGCAATTCAAGCAATACTGCAAGGAATCGCTCTCATCCGACGAGTCAAAAATCTCAGGAAAAATTTCCGCCCGGATTTTGTCAGCGACTTTTGGGTCATTCAAAAGCAAATGCACCAGATACAATTCCGGTGCGGGTTTTTCTTGACGGGCCAGAATTCCCTGTTTGCTAATGACAGATTTTTTCTGTCCCAGAGCCTTCTTTAGCTCCTTGAGAAGGGCAGTGTCTTCAACTCCGGTATTATCTGAAAAAAAGCGGATCCATTCGCTTCGTTCCACATCATTACTCACCTTGGCAAGTAACGGCAAGACCCGGTTCACCATGTTGAGTCGGCCTTCGGGGGTTTCCCCATTTTCAGTACGAATTATTTTGAGTATATAAGATTCAATAAAGGGTTTAGAGTTTTGAATTTCTTTTAAAAACTCCTCTTTTCCTTTGGCCTGGATGAAAGAATCCGGATCGTGTTTGTCCGGTAAGGTAATGATGTTGACCCGCAATCCTTGTTCAAACAGGACATCAAATCCTTTTTCCGCAGCGGCTTCTCCCGCCCTATCAGAGTCAAACAATAAGGTTGCCTGGGAAGCCAATTGCTTGAGCAATCTTGCTTGCGACGAGGTCAAAGCGGTGCCACAAGTGGCGACCACATTACGAATACCGTGTTGATTGGCCCGAATCTGGTCAAAATAACCTTCAACTATCAGGACGTTATCATTTTTGCGAATCGATTCCCTGGCCTTGTCCAGCCCAAAAAGCTGGTTGCCTTTTATGTAGAGAGGCGTTTCAGGGGAATTGAGATATTTGGGTTGCTCTTCATCATTGATGACTCTACCTGCAAAACCGATGATATTTCCATTTCTGTCCTTAATTGGGAAAATGACCCGGCCCCGAAATCGGTCGTAATAATCCTTGCCCTCGTTTTTCTTCAGGATTAAACCGGCTTTTTCCAAATCGCCAGAGCTACAGCCAGCTTTGGGTTTAAGGGTTGTCAGAAGAGCTCGCCAAGCTGGAGCAGCCCAGCCAATTTGGTAGCGTTCCAAGGTTTCTGCATCGAACCCTCTCGAGTGCAGGTAATCTCTGGCATTCTTTCCACCTTCCGGGTCGGCCAACAAGGATTGAAAATATTGTGCCGCAATGGAATTAATTTTTTGCAGGCGGGTTCTTTCCTCGTGCCCATTGCTTTGACTATCTTTCCAGTTGGATGTCGGAAGCGGAATATGGGCTCTGGTTGCCAGTTTTTTAGCCGCTTCAATAAAGGGGATTTCCTCCATTTCCATCAAAAACTTAAAAACGTTGCCTCCAGAGCTACAGCCGAAGCAATAATAAATCTGTTTGTCTGGGCTGACGGTAAATGAAGGAGTCTTTTCTGAATGGAAAGGACATAGTCCTTTAAAGTTCTTTCCCGTCTTCTTTAATTGGACGTGTTCCGATACGATCTCAACAATGTCGGATCGTAAGCGAATTTCATCGAATGTATTATTTGAAGTCTGCAATTTAAATTCTTTGTTAACAACTGTCATATAAGCTGAAACATGACAGTTGGAGAAACCTTAATAGGAAGTCTCTAAAAACTCAATATTTCCAATTCAGGCAAATCGCTGGCCTTTATTCAATGAAGACCAAGGCAAAGCAATTAATAGAGGCACCCTTAATAGACTCCTAAAAAGACATTATTGAGGGCAAGTAGCTATGGGAAGTAAACTTTCGGTTATTAAGGAGGCGTCCACCTGACACTCAATTCCCTAGAGTTTTTGCTACCATTTCCTTAATTAGGCTGTTATCTGCCTTGCCTTTGAATTCGGGAACAATGACTTTCATAACTATCCCCATATCTTTGGGGCCTTGTGCCGCAAGATCCTTTACGATTTCCTCAACGCGCTTTTGTATTTCCTCAGGCGACACTTGTTCCGGCAAATAGTCTTCCAGCACAACAATTTCGTCAAGTTCCTGCTGGCGAAGGTCAGCACGATTGCCTTTTTCGAAAAAAACGGCGGCTTCTCTTCTCTTTTTTACCTGACTGGAAATCAGGGTGATGATTTCTTCATCCCCAAGTTCGCGCCGGAGGCTTATTTCCTGATTTTTGATCTCGGATTTAACGATGCGGATGGTATTTAGACGGATGCTGTCTTTCGCTTTCATTGCCCCCTTCATGTCAGAAAGGAGCTTTTCTTTAAGAGTCATAGAGTCCTTGCTTAACCAAATGCGTGAATATAAGAACCCAGCCGTATTTTGTCAATACCTTTACAGCAGATATTTTAACTATTTGATAAATAAAGTTAAAAAATGTGATTTTTATCACTGATTGGATGGAAATCAGGGGCTTTGGTTGTAGAAATTTTGGAGGGGGCTTAATCAATGGTTTATATGCTCTCGAATGTGTTTTAGATGTTGGAAACAGGAGGGAATGGAAGTTGAGAACTCATTGGAGTAAAAAATACAGGAAAATCATGGCTAAAAGCCATGATTTTCCTGCGAAAGTTTAACCTCATTTTGCTCATATTTCCTGTGGGCGTTGTCCACTAATCTGCGTGTTTCCTTAGAAAAGTAGGAATATCAAAGTTGACGGAGTTGGAAACCTGGCCGGGGTTCTCTTCCTTGATTCGATCCGCCAGGTTTTTCAAATTTTTGTAAGAACCTGTGCCCATCTCTCTGACTTCCTTAACAGTTTTTTGCGGAGCCTTCTCCAGTATGGGCTCTGGTTCGACGACAATGTTTGGCAAAAGAAAAGGTTTGGAGTCTGTAACTTCAATCGTTTTGTCAAACCCTGTGGCGATAACAGTCACCCGCATTTGCCCCTCCATTTGAGGATCAATCACCGCTCCGAAGATAATGTGAGCATCCTTGTGGGCATTTTCCTGAACGAGCATGGAAGCCTCGCTGACCTCCAATAAAGTCAGATCATCGCCACCCATGATATTGATCAATATTCCCTGAGCGCCGTCGACAGTGGCCTCATCCAACAAGGGACTGGAAATGGCTTTCTGCGCCGCTTCCACTGCCCGGCTTTCTCCGGATGCGGTGCCGCTACCCATCAGGGCTTTACCCATGTCCCCCATGATGGCCTTGACGTCGGCGAAATCCAGGTTGATCAGGCCTGGAACAACGATCAGGTCGGAAATACTACACACGGCTTGCTTCAAAACATCGTCAACCAGGGAAAAGGCACCGGTGAAAGAAGTATTTTTTCCGACAAAGCTCAGCAGTTTTTGGTTAGGAATGATGATCAGGGTATCGACCGCGTCTTTTAATTGTTCGATGCCCTCCTCAGCCTGCATGGTCCTCTTTTTACCTTCAAAGACAAAAGGTTTGGTGACCACACCCACCGTTAGAGCCCCACTGTCCTTTGCCGCCTTGGCAATAATAGGTGCTGCGCCTGTGCCGGTTCCGCCGCCCATGCCCGCAGTGATGAAGACCATATCGGTACCTTCGACAATGTCACGGATCTGTTCAGCGTTTTCTTCTGCGGCCTTTTTGCCGATATCCGGATTGGAACCTGCTCCCAATCCTCGAGTCAGTTCGACACCAATCTGGATTTTCTCCAGGCAAGGAGAGGAATCCAGCGATTGAATGTCGGTGTTGGCGACAACGAAATCTACTCCGCGAAGGTTTTCCTTTACCATGGAATTGACCGCATTGGTTCCTCCTCCACCGATGCCGATCACTTTAATCTTGGCAGAATATTCATTTTCACTAACGAATTCGATCACACTCATGATAACCCTCCTTGTTTAAAAAAATTCTTCGGCCCAGTCCCGCATGCGACTGAATATTTTTTCGAATAAATTGCGTCCTTGAAGTTCCTTGACGGCTCCAGATTTGAGCCGTTTCGATCCATACTGAATAAGTCCGGTACTGGTTGCGTACATGGGACTGTTCACCACATCGATGAGGCCACCCAGTCCGATAGGGGTTCCCACCCGGACGGGTCCCTGGAAAACACTTTCCGCCAGCTCAGCGATTCCCTGCATATTTGCCGCGCCGCCGGTGAGGACAATTCCGGATGAAATGATTTCGCGATAACCTGATGCATTGAGTTCATGGTCCAGCAGCTCAAACATTTCCTTGGCTCGAGCTTCGATGATTTCGCTCAATATCTGCCGGGAAACCGTGCGTGGTTCGCGTCCGCCCACACTTGGGACTTCGATGGTTTCGTCCTCGCGCACCAGAGACGAGTAGGCACATCCGTAAGAATGTTTGATCTTTTCCGCCTCGGAATTCGGTGTTCGAAGGCCAATGGCGATGTCGTTGGTCATTTGCGAACCGGCTATGGTCAAGACCGATGTGTGTTTGATTGCGCCCTGAAAGAAAATGGCCAAGTCTGAAGTGCCACCGCCGATGTCGATCATGGCCACGCCCAGTTCCTTTTCGTCCGTGGAAAGAACCGATTCGCTGGAGGCCAACTGTTCGAGCACGATGTCCTGCACACCCAAGCCCGCCTTGTTGACACACTTGACAATGTTTTGTGCCGAGGTCACGGCGGCGGTGACGATATGGACTTTGGATTCCAGGCGGACACCGGCCATTCCCAGCGGGGTTTTGATGCCGTCCTGATTATCGACGATATACTCTTGTGGTAAAACATGGATCACTTCGCGGTCCAGGGGGATAGCGATGGCTTTGGCGGCTTCGATGACCCGTTCGATATCTTTCTGCGTGATATCTTTACCCTTAACGGCAATGATGCCATGGCTGTTGAGGCTGTTAATATGACCTCCGGCGATGCCGACGAATACCGAATCTATTTCGCATCCCGCCATCAGTTCTGCTTCTTCCACAGCCGTTTTAATGGATTCTACGGTGCTGTCGATGTTTACAACGACACCTTTGCGCAAACCTCTGGAAGGGCTTTGTCCCATGCCGATGATATCGATCTCATTTTCCGAGGTGACTTCTCCAATGATGCAACAGATCTTGGTGGTGCCAATATCGAGGCCAACAATATAATTTGATTTCTTGGACATACGTCCGTTCTCCTACGGGGTTGAGTCTTGTCTTGAATCCCATCAGTGGGTTTTATTCCCCGTGGCTTGCCACGGCTCTTAGATGAAATTCCTTGTTTGATACCCCATCCGCTTGCGGCGGGGTCGCTCATTAAAATGGTTCAGGGTGTTTGTTGCTAATTAAGTTCATGATCCAGGGCTCACAATGAGTGAAGGGTTTTGCTGATGCCTTAGCTTCGGTGTTTCACCACCACCTGGTTCTTAAATGACAAATCGATATGCTCGATTTCATCGATTTTTCTATCCAGAGTCTCTAGCATGATCATAAAATTCTTGAAACTCTCAGTAATTCGGTTAAGCGTCATAAAGACTTTCAGCTTATTTTTGTTGGTGAAAAAAGTAATTCGGGATTGATCGTCAATCTCTGCACGAATGAGTGGATTACTACGAAAAAACGGCAAGCGGTTGAAGTAATGCATGGTTTTCAAGCTTTGGATCACGCCCTCGCCGGCGATGTTGTGTCCTAGCTTTGGAGCTATATCATTTTTACGTTGTACGATCAAGGGAAGTTTCTTGTACTTGGGCGCATCTTGATCGAGCAACACTCCATAATTGTCCATGACATATACTTTATCCAGCTGAATACGGGAATATGGCCTCCTTTCGCTGATGCCGACTTCCAGTTTCTGCGGGTAGACTTTTTTCGCCGAGACTGAACGAATCCATACATGCTGGACCAGAGCATTGGTCACGTCTTCCAGGTCCAGGGTGAAAATATTTTGTCCAGGTATCTGATCGATCATCTTATGTAATTGTTTTTGATCCAGACTTTGGTTTCCCACGATGGTAATTTCATTCACTGCGAATTGCGACGAAGTGGTGAGAATCAAGAAAAATGTATAAAAAGCATAACCGCATCCTGCAAAAATTATCAGTTTGAAGAAGAATCCAATAATCGACCGCACCGGTTTCCAGAAATCCCGAACCGGTTTTTTTTCGTCCCCGTGCTCGCAAGGTCATCCTCTTGACCTTCTTGTTCTTCTTGTGCTGGGTGCGAATGTCCTCCCAACTCGCAGACGGGTAGTCTTTACTGGATACTTTGTAATCCATACAATCCTTAGTAAAGTAAAAGGCTTGAGGGTGTTATCGCTCAAGCAAGCTATGGTCTTTATCCACCGGGCGTGGCCCGGGCGGTTTTTAAAATTTCGATGACCAGATAATCCATACAATCCTTAGTAAAGTAAAAGGCTTGAGGGTGTTATCGCTCAAGCAAGCTATGGTCTTTATC